>Ga0115011_10002569_pt1 | contig 12577 bp, 10 predicted proteins | sample TroAtlMetagenome_2_FD_88705 | JGI IMG/M metagenome (GOLD analysis project Ga0115011, IMG submission 88705) | Marine eukaryotic phytoplankton communities from Atlantic Ocean - Tropical Atlantic ANT8 Metagenome | ecosystem: Environmental > Aquatic > Marine > Oceanic | place: Tropical Atlantic... | reverse complement strand
CTTATGCTCAAGCATTAGGCTATAAAATTAGAGGAAACAATAGTTCTCTTGTAGTTGAGAATTATCTTGGTAGCGCCAATGTTGGAAAACAATTGAAAAAAGCTGATTCTCAGGGCTTTAAATTTGCTATTATAGTCGGCCAAGACGAGCTTAAAAGTAAAACACTTAAATTAAAGAATTTAAGAGATGATAAGCCTGATCTTGAGTTAAAAGAAAAAGATTTATTGGAGCATTTTGAATGTTAGAAAGAATACTAGATTTTCTAAAGAATAAATATTTTATTGGTGGAATTGCTTTAGTAGCATTGATTTTTATTGGAAGCTCAGTAATGAATTATTACAGCGAGAAAGCTAATGAGGCTGAATTTAGAAAATTCGTAAAAATAAATGAAGAATTTTCAATAGAAGAATCAAATTCTAATGAATTATTCAATAACCTTGATCTTAATTTTGATTCTTTCGGCTATGAGTTAATTACCAAAACTGTATTAGCAAAAAAAGCAGTAGATGAAGCAAACTTTGATTTAGCTCTTAATCTTTTTTTGGAGATGTACCAGCTTGTTAAAAGTGAAAGAATAAGTAAAGTAACTAAAAACATTCTAGAAGAGCAGTATGCTGAAAATATAGTAAGAATTTATATGGAAAAAAATGACTTTGTTGGTGGTTCAAATTTTATAAAAGAAAATACTATCAATTCTTTGCGTTTCCATGAGTTAGCTGGAGATTTTTATAAATTCTTTGAAAGAAATAAAGACTCAGCCTTTCACTACAATCAAGCTTTAACTTTTGACCTTGATGAGACTCAAAAGAATATAATTAATTTAAAAAAACCTAAGGAATAATGAAAAAAATAATTCTGTTATCGACATTAATATTTTTGGCTAGCTGTCAGACTCTTGGTACTCTAGGTGAAACTTTTCAGTTAATTGAAGAAGATCCAAGAGCGCCTATAGAACTTGATACAAATCACGATAGTTTTTTAGATCAAAAATGGTCTAAAGATGTTGTTACACCAATAATTGAACTTGGATTCTTTCAAGAAAAAATAAGTCCAAATAAGTTTTTTGATATTAGTGGTGGAAAGGTATATGTGATAGATGAAAGTAATTTAAGAATTTTTGATGCAACGTCTGGAGTTCTTAGAGACGTTTTACCTCTAGAGAATGACAAAATAATGTCAGGAGTAACAGTTGGTTATAACTCTTACGTATATTCTGATAATGAAGGTAACTTGTATGTACATAATTTAAGTTCTGGAGAGCTTAAATGGAAAAAAGAACTAAGAGATATTGTTATATCTAAAGCACTAATAACTCCTAAAAATCTATTTGTTCAAACATCTTCAGATGTTTTATATGCTTTTGATCTTCAGGGCGGAGAACAAGTATGGTCTAAAAAAGCCCAGGCACCATTACTATCAATAAGAGGAACATCTTCACCTGTTTTTTTTGAAGGGCTAGTATTCGCAAATTTCTCTAATGGCAGGTTAGCAGCGATAAGAGCTACAGATGGAATTCAATTATGGGAAAAACCAATTTCAGTTATTAAAGGATCAACTGAATTAGAAAAATTAATGGACTCAGATAGTCCAGCTGTAGCCTTCAATGACATTGTATTTGCTGCTAATTACAATGGCTCATTAACGAGATTCAATATAAGAGGCGGAGAAAAAGTTTTTTCAGTTGATTTCTCTACTTCAAAACCCTTTATTCTTTATAAAGATACAATCATTGCAGTAAATAGTGATGATGAAATAGTAGCTTTTGATGCTATTAATGGTTCAGAGTCTTGGAAAAATTCAAAATATAAGTTTAGACGAATTACAGCTCCTGCTTTATATGATGATTATATTTATTTTGGAGATGTAGAAGGCTACTTGCATAAAATAGATCCTATAACAGGTGAAACTGTTGGCCTTCAAGCAACAAAGCTTAAGGCAGTTTCTCAGATTGAAGCCTCCGCTAATAAATTAATAGTTCAAGATAATGCAGGTTCAGTTTCAGCCTTCGAACTAAAATAATGAACAAAACAATTGCTCTGGTCGGTAGAACTAATGTCGGCAAATCATCTATTTTTAATAAGCTTGTAAAAGCAAAATCTTCTATTGTCTCTAGCCAAGAAGGTTTAACTAGAGATATGAAAACAGCTGAACTAAAATCTGGCAAGAAAACTGTTCAACTAGTAGATACAGGAGGTTTCTATACATCTAAAGATGACGATTTTGAAGATTTAATTCTTATCAAAGCTCATGAAGCAATTGGCACATCAGATTTAATTCTTTTTATAGTCGATAAAAAGTTTGGTCTTTCTCCTTTTGACAAGGAATTAGCAAATACATTAAGAAAAAGCGGCAAAGAAGTGGTTCTGATTATAAATAAAATTGATGTTAAAACTGCTGAAGGAACTGAAATTTTTCATGAGCTAGGTTTTGATACAAGAATAGAAATAAGCGCTGAACATAATTTAAATATAGATAAACTAAATGAACTTATTTTTAAAGATGTTCCTGATGACGAAGAATTACCTGAAAAGCAGATTCCAAGGATAAGCGTAATTGGAAAACCAAATGTTGGTAAGTCTTCAACTGTAAATGCGCTTTTAGATCAAGATAAAATGATTGTTTCTGATATTGCTGGAACAACAATAGATTCAGTGGATGTAAAAATAAATTATAGAGCTAAAGATTACCTTCTCATAGACACTGCAGGGATAAGAAGGAAGAACAAAACTGTTGAAAAAGAAGAGAAGTTTTCAGTTATAAAAGCTTTAAATTCTATTGAAAAATCTGACTTAACTTTATTAATGCTTGATGCAACTAATTTTCTTATGGAGCAAGACATGAAATTAATTGAGAAAGCAAAAGAGATAGGCAGATCTATGGTGATTGTAGTCAATAAAATTGATTTGCTGACAAAAACAGAGTTAAAAGAAATACAAGACAGGATAAATGATGAGAACCTATTAGCAGGCTTCCCATTTGCATTAATTTCAGCTAAAGAGAGAAAAGGTTTTAGAACTTTATTTGATTATGTTTATCGTGTTTTAAGTAATTCAAAAATGAGAATATCTACTAATAAATTAAACAAGATCTTAGGGGATGCCAAAGCATCAAAATCTATACCCTATAAAGGAAAATTTAGACCAAAAATTAGATATGTTCATCAAGGAGGGAGAAATCCACATGTATTAACTTTTCATGGTAACTCATTAGAGAAACTTGAAGGTAGTTACGTAAGATTTTTAGGTAATTTTTTCCATAAAAAACTTAACTTAATAGGAACAAATTTAAAGTTAAAGTTTATTAACTCCAAAAACCCTTATAAATAGTAAATTTTCAAGTTTAATTGTTCTATAATACAGGTGGAAAATGCAGGTGGAAAATGACTAGGCCTTACAGTGCAGGTGGAAAATGACTAGGCGCCCCACATTTATAAATCTTTTTTTAATAAAACTCCCAATATCAGCGATTTCTTCAATAAGTCATAGACTTTCAGGCATTGCAATTTTTTTTATAGCTTTACCAACATTTATCTTACTTTTTCTAACAGATTATATGGCCACCAATCAAGGAGAATGGGACTTAGATAAGTATAATTTTGAGGTTAAATTGTTACTTTCAGTTTCTGTAGTTGCACTTACATACCACACATTAGCTGGGTTGAGACATATGCTAATTGATTTTTCAAATTATGGTCATGAATTAGATCAAGCAAGACTATCAGCAATAGTTACTTTTGTACTAACTTTTATCATATCGATATTTTTATTAATGGAGGTTTGGTAAATGGGTACTTTTCTTTGGTATTTTCAGAGATTTACAGCAGTAATAATTCTTCTCTATATTTTATTTATTTTATTTAGTTACATGGTCAAGCCTTGGGGAATTGATTACAGCGTTTGGCACACAGATATTACTAGTTTGCCAATGAAGATTTTTACAACAATATTTTTTATTTCTAGCATAGTTCATGGGATTCAAGGCTTAAAAGATGTTGAGGACGATTATTTTACAGAAAGAACTTTAGGATTTATATCTGAAACATTAGGATCGTGTGCTCAATTATTTAGAATTATTTTTAGGTTTTTTATTGCATTAGTCGTTATTGTTCTTACTTATATATTAATGTTTGAATACTTATTGGGTGGATAAATGAAGTTAGGCAATATTGAATTTTCTGAACAACAATTTGATGTAGTAATTATTGGAGGTGGTGGTTCTGGCTTAAGAGCATCTCTTGAAATATCAAAATCAGGTCTAAACGTTGCCGTAGTATCAAAAGTTTTTCCTACTAGATCACACACAGTAGCTGCACAAGGGGGAATCACTTGTGCAATTGCAAGCGCTGACCCAAACGATGACTGGAGATGGCATATGTTTGATACTGTTAAAGGATCTGATTACATAGGGGACCAAGATGCAATTGAATATATGTGTTCGGAAGGTCCTGAAACTGTGTTCGAACTTGAACACATGGGGTTGCCATTCTCAAGATTTGAAAATGGAAGAATATACCAAAGACCATTTGGCGGACAATCAAAAGAATATGGAGAAGGAGGCCAAGCTGCAAGAACATGTGCTGCAGCTGACAGAACAGGACATGCTCTTTTGCATACTCTCTATCAAGCAAATCTAAAGACAGGAACAAATTTTTTAAATGAATGGTTTGCTGTAGACATAATAAAAAATGATTCTGGTTTGATTTCTGGTGTCAGTTGTTTTGATATGGAGACAGGTGAAATATCAATAATAAAATGCAATGCAATTGTTTTAGCAACTGGAGGCGCAGGACAAGTATATGAACAAAATACAACTTCTTTAATCTGTACTGGAGATGGCCTAGGAATGGTGTTAAGAAAAGACTTGCCTTTACAAGATATGGAAATGTGGCAGTTTCACCCAACTGGCTTATATGGCAATGGGTCATTAATGACTGAAGGCTGTAGAGGTGAAGGAGGGTATTTAATTAATTCTGAAGGCAAGAGGTTTATGCCTGATTATGCGCCTAAAGCAAAAGATTTAGCATCGAGAGATGTTGTCTCAAGATGTATAGTACAAGAAATTTTAGCAGGCAGAGGTTGTGGGGATAAAAAGGATCATGTGCTGCTAAAAATTGATCATCTTGGAGAGGAAGCCATAACAAAAAAACTTCCAGAAATAAGAGAAATATCAATGACTTTTGCAAATGTTGATCCTATAGAAAATCCAATACCAGTTGTTCCAACTTGTCACTACATGATGGGAGGGATACCGACAAATGTTAATGGCCAAGTAATCACACAAGATAATGATGGAAATGATTCTATTGTAAATGGCCTTTATTCAATAGGTGAAGCAGCAAATGTTTCTGTTCATGGAGCAAATAGACTTGGAGGAAATTCTTTATTAGATCTAGTAGTTTTTGGTAGAGCGGCAGGCAAACATATAAATGAAGAATTGTCAGAAACATCTTCTCCAGAAGTATCGAATACAAATATTGAAGAGTCTTTGGAAACTTTAATTAGAATTCAGGAAACCAAAAATGGTGAGAATGTTTTTGATCTTAGATCAGAGATGCAAAATATCATGCAGAATTATTTTGGAGTTTATAGAAATGAAGATTTAATGAAAGAAGGGACTAAGAAATTACAAGATGTAAAAGAAAGAAGTAAAAATATACATTTAAGAGATAAATCAAATCAATTTAACTCAGAAAGAGTTGAAGTTCTAGAATATTTAAACTTGCTTGATATAGCTAATGCTACTGCTTATTCGGCGCTTGAAAGAAAAGAAAGTAGAGGAGCTCATGCAAGAGAAGATTTTCCAGATAGAGATGATGAAAATTGGTTATGCCATTCATTATTCTTTAAAAATAAAAATAAAGTCAGCAAAAGAGCTGTTAATTTAAAACCAAAAAATGTTGAAACTTTTAAACCAAAACCAAGGATATATTAAATGACAGATAAACTTAAATTAAGCTTATATAGATTTGATCCAGAGAAAGACAAAAGACCCTATATGTCAGATTATGAAATTCCATATAGTTCATCTGGAAATATGATGGTTATTGATGCAATCAGAAAAGCACAAGAACTTGATTCTACTATCACATTTAGAAGATCATGCGCTCAAGGAGTTTGTGGTTCTGATGGCGTCAATATGAATGGACAAAATGGATTAGCGTGCATAACACCAGTCTCAAAAGTTATGACAGTAAACAGGTTAGAAGTTAGGCCGCTACCTGGTTTGCCAGTTATTAAAGATTTAATTGTAGATATGAAGCCCTTCTATGATCAGTATGAAAAAGTTAAACCCTTTTTAGATAATGATGATGAAGTAAAAACAGGCCATGAAAGATTACAAAGCCCAAAAGACAGAGAAAAGCTTGATGGATTATATGAGTGTGTATTATGTGCATGCTGCTCAACTAGTTGTCCTTCCTTTTGGTGGAATCCAGAGAAGTTTGTTGGTCCAGCAGCACTTTTACAAGCATATAGATTTATCGCTGATACAAGAGATAAACAAAAAAGAATGAGGCTTAAAAAATTAAATGATGCTTTTAGCGTATATAGATGCCACGGCATAATGAATTGCACTTCAGTTTGTCCAAAAGGTTTAAATCCATCAAAAGCAATCAATGAGATTAAAAAGGAGTTAAGGAAAACAGGATAGTGTCTAAGTCGTTAAGGGAGAAATTTAAAGAGAGTTTTAAATATGGCGGAAATTCCGAATATTTAGATCTTATGTATGAAGAATATCTTAAAGATTCATCAAATTTAAGTTCAGAATGGAAAAAATATTTTGATTCTATTCAGAATGGACAACTTGATGTAAGTCATCAAGCAATTAAACAGCAATTTAAAAATACAACATATAGAAATAAAGAAGTTCAAATAAAAACTGAAGATACAGCTTCAAAAGCTTCAGATGTTCAGAACTTAATTAATGCTTATCGAAGAAGGGGACATGAAGTTGCTAATTTAGACCCATTAAACTTAAGACCAAAAAAAGAAGTGCCAGATCTTAATCTAGGTTTTCATAACCTTTCTCAGTCTGATCTAGATTTAAATTTTTCTATTTCAAATTTTCAGGATTCTAAAAATCTTAGATTATCTGAGATCATCAAATCAGTTAAGAAAACTTACACATCAACAATAGGTTATGAATTTATGCATATTATGGATGGCAGAATTAGAAGATGGTTTTTGAATAAAATCGAAGGCAAGTCTACACCATATACTTTTTCAGATGATGAAAAGGAACATGTATTAAAAAGATTAGTTGATTCAGAAGGCCTAGAAAAATTTTTAGCAGCCAAATATCCTGGTGCAAAGAGGTTTGGACTTGAAGGCGGTGAATCGCTAATACCTTTACTTGATACTCTTATTGAAGATCTTGGTTCCTTGGGAGTGAAAGAATTAGTTTTAGGCATGTCTCATAGAGGAAGGTTAAATATTCTTATTAATGTAATGGGCAAGAAGCCTAGCCTTTTATTCAGTGAATTTGATGAAAACTTTGAAGAAGATGATGCTCATACTGGAGATGTTAAGTACCATCTAGGCTTCTCATCAAATATTCTAACTAGTGGTGGCCAGGTTCACGTAACTTTAGGATCTAATCCTTCACATTTAGAAGCTGTTAATCCCGTTGTATTAGGATCTGTACGAGCAAGGCAAGATAGAAGAGAAGATAAAGATAACGATCAAGTCGTACCAATATTGATGCATGGCGATGCATCATTTTCTGCTCAAGGTGTTGTAATGGAAATTCTTCAACTTTCACAAACTAGAGCTTATGGTGTTGGCGGCTCTATACATATAGTTGTAAATAATCAAATAGGTTTCACAACAAGCGTAAAAGAAGATGCAAGATCAACTGAATATTGCACAGATGTTGCAAAAATGATTAATGCACCAATAATTCATGTAAATGGAGATGATCCAGAAGCATGTGTTATGGCAGCTAAACTAGCAGTAGAGTTTAGAAGCACTTTTAAGAAAGATATCATTCTTGATTTTGTTTGTTATAGAAGAAGAGGTCACAACGAGACAGATGAACCATTTGCAACACAACCAATAATGTATAAACAAATTAAATCAAAAGATACAGTTACCAATATTTATTCAAATAAATTAATAGAAAAAAACTCACTAGATGAATCTAAATTCGAAAAATTTAAAAAAGACTATAGAAGAAACATGGAAAAAGGTGAGACAGTTGCCAAATCCTTAGCAACAGATCCTGATTTATCTCTACAATTTAATTGGGAACTTTATCTAGAGCCAGATCTAAAAAAATCATACCCAACTTCTGTTTCAAATGAAGCCCTTAAAGAAAGCATGAAATATGGTTTTGATTTTGAAGAAGGTTTAGAGATGCAAAAACAAGTTGCAAAAGTTTATGAAGAGAGAATGCAAATGTTAGAAGGAAAGATTTCCATGAATTGGGGCTTTGCTGAAATGGCCGCTTATGCAACATTATTAAAAGATGAATATCCAGTCAGAATGACAGGACAGGACAGCAGAAGAGGCACTTTTTCGCATCGCCACCTTGTAGTTAAAGATCAAAATACAGGTGTGGGCTATGTTCCTCTTTCTAAACTTAATAAAGGAAATAAAAAATTTGAAATTTATGATTCTCTGCTATCAGAAGAAGCAGTATTAGGATTTGAATATGGTTATGCATCTACTTGGCCAGAAGGCTTGGTAATTTGGGAAGCTCAATTTGGAGATTTTGTTAATGTTGCTCAAGTGGTTATAGATCAGTTTATTGTTAGCGGTGAAACTAAATGGAATAGGCTGTCTGGTTTAACAATGTTTCTTCCACACGGTTATGAGGGACAGGGTCCAGAACATAGCAGTTGTAGACTTGAGAGATTTTTACAATTATGTTCCCATCAAAATATTCAGGTTTGCGTGCCAACACTGCCTGCACAAATATTTCATTTACTTAGAAGACAAGTTATTAGACCTTCAAGAAAGCCTTTAATTGTCTTAACGCCAAAAAGTTTATTAAGGAATCCTTTGGCAACTTCTGAGATTAAGGATTTAACAGAAGGTACATTTAAGAATGTTATTGCTGATGATGTTAAATCAGCAGCTAAAAGAGTTATATTCTGTTCTGGAAAGATATATTTTGATTTACTTCAAGAAATATCGAATAAGAAGATTAAAAATATTACAGTTGTTAGATTAGAGCAACTTTATCCATTCCCTGAAAGTGAATTAATAAATATTACAAAAGGTGTGAAATGTAAGGATTTTTATTGGGTTCAAGAAGAACCAGAAAATATGGGTGCATGGCTAATGATTAGGCATAAGCTAGAAAAAGTCCTTAACGAAACTAAGAAAGGCTACAAGTTGAGTGTTATTGCAAGAAACTTATCTTCTGCTCCAGCAGGAGGTTATCAAAAATATCATCAAAAACGACAAAAAGAGATAGTTACAGAGGCGCTAGAGTTATAGAATATTCAAAATGACTGAAGATATAAAATCTCCCCAATTCCCTGAATCAATTTTTGAGGGCACATTATCAAGCTGGCTCAAGAAAGAAGGTGATGAAATAAAACAAGATGAAGTTTTAGCAGAAATTGAAACTGATAAAGTTGTTATAGAAGTAACCGCTCCATCTGATGGTGTAATGGAAAAAATATTGGTAGCAGAAGGCAGCACAATAAAGAGCTCAGACATAATAGGCAGATATAAAAAAGGAGAAAGTATGCCTAGTGCTCCAGCAAAGCCTGAAAGCATAAAAAAAGAATCTGAAGAATCAGTAAAGAAAGTAGAAGAAAAACCTAAAAAAGAAAAAGTTTCAATAGAAAAGAGCGAGCCTGCTAAGGCTAAGAAAGAAAGAGGTTTCCGAATGGGGCCGGCAGCTAAGAAATTACTAAATGAAGAAGATGTTGATTTAGCTGATGTAGAAATAAGCTCTAAAAAAAATGTGGTAACAAAAAAAGACATACTTGAGGCAGCAAATAAGAAGTCTGAACACAAAGAAAATATAGTTCCAGTTATGGATGAGGGCAATATAAAAAGAGTCCCAATGACAAGATTACGATCAGTAGTTGCAAAAAGACTTTTGGAATCACAGTTTTCAACAGCCTCACTTACTACATTTAATGAAGTTGATTTATATGAGGTAAAGAAACTTAGAGAGAAATATCGTGATAGCTTTGAAGAAAAATTTGGAGTAAAGCTTGGCTTTATGGGCATGTTCCTTAAAGCTTCAAGTCTAGCTTTACAGGATATGCCAATTGTTAATGCATCAATAGACGGTAATGATATTGTTTATCATGGATCTCAAGATATTGGTGTTGCAGTTTCAACTGAAAAAGGTCTCGTTGTCCCGGTTGTAAGAAATGTACAAGAGCTTTCTTTAGCTGAAATAGAAATTGCTATTAGAGATTATTCCGTTAAGGCTAGAGATGGAAAAATTGAAATGTCTGACATAACAGGCGGAACATTTACTGTCTCAAATGGTGGTGTTTTTGGTTCCCTTCTTTCAACTCCTATTCTGAATCCTCCACAATCTGCAATTCTTGGCATGCATAAGATACAAGAGAGACCAATGGTAGTTAATGGGAATATAGAGGTTAGACCTATGATGTATCTAGCATTAACTTATGACCATAGATTATTAGACGGCAAAGACGCTGTATCCTTTTTAGTAAAAATAAAAGAGACGCTTGAATCACCAGAATCAATGATCCTAGGAGTATAGATGGAATATGATGTAATTGTTATTGGAGCAGGTCCTGGAGGTTATGTAGCAGCAATAAAAGCATCTCAGCTAGGCCTAAAAACTGCTTGCATAGAATTTGATGAAGACGATCAAGGGAAACAAAAGTTAGGTGGAACTTGTTTAAATGTTGGATGCATACCATCCAAATCTCTTCTTGACTCTTCTTATAAATATCATCAAATATCAGAAAGTTTTGATGAGCATGGGATAAAAGTATCTAAACCTAACTACGATTTAAAAAAGATGATGGGAAGAAAAAACGATATTGTAAAAAAACTTACAGGCGGAGTAAGCCATTTATTTTCACACAATAAAGTAGAAGCAATTCATGGTAAAGGAAAGTTATTAAATCAAAATGAAGTTGAAGTCACAGACCTAAAAGGAAAGAAAAAGAAATACAAAGGAAAAAATATTGTTTTAGCGACAGGTTCGAGACCAATTAATATACCATCAGTTCCATGGAATGGTACGACAGTGGTTGGGAGTGCTGGAGCTTTAGAGTTTACTGAGACACCAAAAAAGCTTGGAATAATAGGAGCGGGCGTTATAGGTTTAGAGCTTGGTAGCGTCTGGTCTCGTCTTGGTTCTGAAGTAAGCATCTTTGAAGCTGAAAAAGATTTATTGCCAATGCTGGATAGCGATATGACCAGAACTATTCAAAGGGAATTCGAAAAACAAAATTTAAATATTCATTTAGGTTGTTTTGTAAAAGGGTCAAAAAAATATAGAAAAGGCATAAATCTTGAAGTAGAAATAGATGGTAAAATTGAGAAAAAATACTTTGATAAAGTAATAGTCGCTGTTGGAAGAAGACCATTCACAGATAATCTCTTAGATGAGGGATGTGAGTTAACTCTTGATGAAAAAGGTTTTGTTCCTGTTGATGAATACTGCCAAACAGATCTTGAGAATGTTTATGCTGTAGGAGATCTCGTAAGAGGTCCGATGCTTGCACATAAAGCAATGGAAGAGGGAGTAATGGTTGCCGAGAGAATTGCTGGTAAAAAAATGGAAGTAAATTATGATCTAGTTCCAAGTGTCATATACACTCATCCAGAAATAGCATGGGTTGGAAAAACAGAGAAACAATTAAAAGATGAGGGAATTGATTTTAAAAAAGGAAATTTTCCGTTTGCAGCAAGTGGTAGAGCTTTAGCTGCTGGCGATGCAGCTGGGTCAGTAAAAGTTTTAGCAGATAAAGAAACAGACCAAGTTCTGGGAGTTCAAATATTTGGAAACTCAGCATCAGAAATACTACAACAAGGTCTTATTGGTATGGAGTTTTCTGCCAGCTCAGAAGATTTCGGCCTTATTATGTTCAGCCATCCTACTGTTTCAGAAGCTCTGCATGAAGCTGCCTTAGCTGTTAACAAACAAGCAATTCATATAGGGAACTGATGAATCTTCACGAGTATCAAGCGAAAGAATATTTCGAAATATACGACTTACCTGTATCTAGAAGGTCAATAATAAAGAAATCTTCTGATATTGATGAAGCTATAGAATCTATAGATTTCTCTAATGGTTGTGTAGCTAAAGTTCAATCACACACAGGTGGCAGAGGAAAGGTTGGTGGAGTTAAGCTTTGTAAATCAAAAGCTGAGGTTGAAGAGTTTGTCGAACAATGGCTAGGCAAAAAAATCGTAACTATACAGACTGATTCAAGTGGATTGCCTGTAAATATAATTTCTCTTGAAGAATTAACGGATATAGATAAAGAGCTTTATATGAGTTTCGTTGTAGATAGAGGAGAAAAGTGTGTATCGATGATAGTTTCTGAAGCTGGAGGAATGAATATTGAAGAAGTAGCAGAAAAAACTCCAGAAAAAATTCTCAAAGCAAAACTTAATTCAGACTACTT
>Ga0115011_10002566_pt1 | contig 12587 bp, 9 predicted proteins | sample TroAtlMetagenome_2_FD_88705 | JGI IMG/M metagenome (GOLD analysis project Ga0115011, IMG submission 88705) | Marine eukaryotic phytoplankton communities from Atlantic Ocean - Tropical Atlantic ANT8 Metagenome | ecosystem: Environmental > Aquatic > Marine > Oceanic | place: Tropical Atlantic... | reverse complement strand
CTTTGTCTCTTCATTCCAGATAGGCCTTTCATACCTGTTCCTCTAAAAATTCTAAATAAAACAGTCTCAATTTGATCATCTAAGTGATGACCAAGGATTAGAACAGCATTTTCATCAAAAGAATTGAATAATAATAATCTGGCTTTTCGTGCTGCGGCTTCAAAACCTTCTCCTTTAATCTCTATATTTATTTTTTCAATTTGAAGGTCAATTTTTTTATCATCACAAAAATTTTTACAATGTTCTTCCCATGCATCACTTTTAGATTGAGCTTGATGGTTAATATGCAATGCTTTTAATTTATTAACAGAATTTAGTTCATCTAAGAAATGGAATGTTTGGTGTAATGCGAGTGTTGAATCAGGTCCCCCGCTAAAACCAACTATAATCTGATCTGCTGCAATCAGAATATCTTTTTCTGTTTTGGTAAAGAGATCCATATTAGATTCCTATATCAGCAAATTTCTTATATCTTTTTTGTGTTAAATCTTCAATTGAGTGATGAGAAAGACTTTTTAATTCATCAAGAAAATATCTTTTTACATTTTGATAAGTTTTTTCATGGTTTCTATGCGCTCCGCCAATAGGTTCATCAATTATTAAATCAATAATACGAAGTTCCTTTAAACTTGATGCATCAAGTTTTAAAGCATCTGCAGCTTGTTCTGCGTTCTTCGCTGTTCTCCAGAGAATTGAAGCGCATGCTTCAGGTGATGCAACAGAATAGATGGAATATTCCAGCATTCCTATCTTATCTGCTAAACCAATACCAAAACCTCCGCCTGAGCCTCCATCACCAATAACTAAATTGATTATAGGTGTCCTTAAATCAGACATTACTTCTAAGCTTTTAGCTATTGCTTCATGTTGACCAGAATATTCAGCTTTAACTCCAGGATAAGCACCAGGAGTGTCTATTAATGTGAAAACAGGTAACGAAAATTTTTCTGCAAGCTTCATTAGTCTGTTTGCTTTTCTAAATCCTGAGGGATGAGGCATGCCAAAATTTCTGCTAACCCTATCTTCAGTTTCTCTACCCTTTTCATGCCCTATAACGACAACTGGATAATTATCTAGGAAAGCAAAACCTCCAACTATAGCTAAATCATCTTCGCTGAGCCTATCTCCGTGTATTTCTTCAAAATCATTAAAAACATTCTCTAAGTAATCTTTGGTATGGGGTCTATTAGGATGTCTTGCAACTTGAACTTTCTCCCAGGCACTTAAATTTTGATAAATTCTTTTAGTTTCTTGGTCTGCTTTTTCTTCAAGTAATGCAATTTCTTCAGCAAGATTGCTTGGTGCAGGCACAATCTTCTTTAATTCCTCTATTTTCTCGAGACATGTATAAATTGGCTGCTCAAAATCTAAATGTTGTTCCATTGTTAAATTAAAGTGTAATTATCTTCTCCAAAAATATCAGCAATTTTTTCAAACGTACTATCCTCAAGTGAAATCTTAAAAGTGTCAACTTTTATTTCACTTGAAATATTTAATTCTTCATCTAATAGATTTAGAATAACTTCCATCCCATTAGGGTCATCTAAACTTTTAATTTCCTCGAATTTTCCATTACCAAACTGTTTTAGTTTTGACCTTGGAACATTAATTTTGATCTTAGAAGTTACCAGACTTCTTGCTACGTCTATAGGAAGTATATCTGATGCTCTTATCTTAATACCGGCATCATCTAAATTTCCTTTTCTGTAATCATCGGTGATAACGCTTCCTTTTAACATAACTATAGAGTTCTCTTTGAATAAATCTTTCTTCATATCATGTAACTCAGCTGGCACAGAAACATCTATTACCCCGGTTTCATCAGATACTTCTAGAAAAATAAATATACTAGAGCCTTTTTTAACAATACGTTTACTATTTATTAATACAGGAATAAATTTTTCATTATTTGATGTCATAAGTTTTTTTATCGGGGTAAGTCTTGAAGAAAGAGTTTTTCGTAAAAGTGAAATTGGGTGCTTGCTGTAATAAAAACCGAATGACTCTAGTTCCATCTTTAATTTTTCTGATTCAGAGAATTTCTCTAGCTTAAAATCTAAATCTGAAACATTGAGACTCTTTTCCGTATCTATTTGAGGTAAATCAAACATATCAACTACACCAGACTCTTTAGATCTAAATTTTTGATGAGACACTTCAAGATAAGACTCTATAGAGCTAACTGCTTCATCTCTTGGGTGAAGAGTATCGAAAGCTCCGGCTTTAGCCATACTTTTTAGTGGCCTAATGCCTCCTTTTCTTAAATCTACTCTTGATGCAAAATCCATTAGACTACTGAATAAGCCATTTTTTCTTTCTTCACAAATTTCATCAGCAAATTTTCTACCTACACCTTTTAATGCTCCCAAACCATACTCAATTTGATCTTTATCGTTAACTATAAAACTAGAAAAAGAAGTATTAATATTTGGTGCTAAAATATCTACTTTCATTAATTTACAATCTTTTACATTTGGCTCTAATTTATCGGTCTTATCCTGTTCTGAAGACAATACTGCGGCTATAAAATGAGATGGAAAATGAGTTTTGAGATAAGCTGTTTGATACGCTATTAAAGCATAAGCAGCTGAGTGAGATTTATTGAAGCCATATCCAGCAAATTTTTCTATATTGTCAAAAATTTCTTCAGCTTTTTGCTTTGAGATACTGTTATTTTTACAACCTTCTACAAAGATACTTTTTTCTGCTTCCATAACATCAGCTTTCTTTTTGCCCATAGCTCTTCTTAGATTATCTGCGTCTCCCAATGAATATGAAGCAAGCACTTGAGCTGCTTCCATTACTTGTTCCTGGTAAACAAAAACTCCGTAAGTTTCATTCGTTATCTTTTTCAATGAAGGGTGCTGATAGATAATACTTTCTCTGCCATTCTTTCTATTTATGTAATCTCTTGCCATGCCAGATTGTAGTGGTCCAGGCCTAAATAGAGCTACAGCAGCAACAATGTCAGCAAAGTTTTCTGGTTTCATTGGCTTAAGAACTTTATCGACCATAGCTGGGTCATTAACCTGAAAAAGGCCTTTGGTTTTCCCTAAACTTAATAAGTTATAAACTTTAGGGTCATCGTAAGGTATCTCTTTAAGTTTAAAATCAGGATTTATTTTTTCTATTGATTTAACTGCATTATTTATGACTGTTAATGTTCTTAGCCCAAGAAAATCAAATTTTACTAGTCCAATATCTTCAACATCATACATATCAAACTGTGTTGCCATTGAATTTGTTTCAGCATCAAAATGCAACGGAGTAAATTCATGAATATCGTTCGGTGCTATTACTACTCCAGCAGCATGCTTACCAATGCTTCTTGCACAGCCTTCTAATTTTAAAGATAGATCTAAAACTTCAGCTACCTCTTCATTTGTTTCTCTTAATTCCTGCAATTCTGTAGACTGATTCTCTGTTGAGGCTGATGAATCTCCTGTTACATTCATCACTTCTCCTAATTTAATTCCAGGTGTGAGTGGAATCATATTAGCCATCATATGTCCGAAACCATATGGCTTGCCAAGTATTCTAGTTACATCTCGGATAACACCTCTTGCAGCCATTGTTCCTGTAGTTCCAATTTGAGCTACTGAGTTTTCTCCATATTTCTTTTGTACATACTCAATGACTTTATCTCTGCCTTCTATACAAAAATCTATATCAAAATCAGGTAATGACATTCTTTCAGGATTAAGAAACCTCTCAAATAATAGACCATGAACAAGTGGATCAAGTGCTGTTATAGATAAGACATAAGCAACAAGTGAGCCAGCTCCCGAACCTCTTCCAGGTCCTACTGGTATACCTTGCTCTTTAGTCCAACTAACAATATCCATAACAATTAAAAAGTAACCTGGATATCCTTTATCGATGATAATCTTAAGTTCTTTTTCAAGACGATCTCGATAAATATCCTTGTCGAGCTCTGAATTTTCTTTTAAGAAATCTTCTAATTTGCTCTTTGATATATCTTCAAGATATTCTTCCAATGATTTTTTATCTTCTATTTCATAAGAAGGTAAGTAATATTCGCCTTCTTCTAAAAAAACATTACAAGATTTTGCTACTTCATTTGTGTTGCTTAGAATATCTTCGCTATGCATGGATTTCATTTCTTCAAATGTTTTAAAAAATTGTTCAGATGAAACATTAGGGTTATTGATCTCATCTTTTAATAAAGTTGCATTATTTATTGCTACTTTTGCTTGATGCACAAGATGATCTTCTTGTGATAAAAACAAAACATTATTTAAACCAACAATAGGAATCCCTTTTTTAAATGCTTGGTCGCATACGGTATTTGTTGTGAGATTATATCCGCGCTTGTCAAAGCTTGAAGCGCCAATAAAAAAATTATCTTTAAAACTTGATGAATAAGTTTCTATCTTATTCTGCAATTCACTACCATTATCTTTACCTGCTAAAAATCTAAGATGATCGCAAGCAGTTGGCATGATGCAAATTAAATCATCTGAATTTTCAAGAATATTTTGTTCTAATAGACATACTCTGCCTTTTGCAGATTCTGTAAATGCTTGAGTGCTTAATTTAAATAAATTTTCTAGCCCGCTTTTATTCTTTGCTAGAAGTACGACGTTGGAATAAACGTTTTCATTAATTTTAATATCAAAATCAACTCCACATACTGGTTTAATGCCTTTTGAAACTGCGTAATTATAAAATTTAACAATACCGAAAAAAGAATTTTTATCTGTAAGAGCAACTGAGTCCATATTGCACTCTAAAGCTTTATCAACTATTTGATTAGTTCTAGGCAGACCGCTAGAGATACTAAAATGAGATTGAACTTGAAGATGGACAAATTTAGACATCATTAAATTTTAAAACTTTTTCGATGAATATTTGATAAGCCATGCTCATTAATTGCCTTTTTATGCTCTTTAGTTGGATAGCCTTTATTCTTTTCTAAAGAATATCGAGAATATTGAGACCCATAAATCTCCATCAGTTTATCTCTATAGCATTTTGCGTATATTGATGCAGCTGCAATTTCTTGATATGTTTCATCTCCTTTGACAATTGATTGAGCATTATTAACGCCATCAGGTACATAAAGTCCATCTATTAATATTAATTCTACTGTAATCGGTAAATTATTGATGGCCCTCTTCATTGCAAGATGTGTTGCTCTTAAAACATTAAGCTTATCTACTTCAGAGGGAGTTGCCATTCCAATGGATACATGAAAATTATTTTTTATATATTTATAGAGTCTTCTTCTTTGGAGGTGACTAATTTTTTTGGAATCCTTAAAGACTACTGAAGATTCTTGATTGCCAAAACTAACAGCAGCAGAAATAACTGGTCCAGCTAAACAGCCGACTCCAACCTCATCTACTCCTGCAATCCTCATATACCCTATCTGAGAATGCAGCAAAATCTGTTTTCACTATCTTTCTTTTTACTTCTTGCATTTCTTTTGTCTTCAAATCTAAATTGTTTAGATTATTCTCTAAATCTTTTGCTATAGCATCTTTAGTTGCTTGATTCTGAATCAGTTCATTAAAAATTTCTCTTCCTGCTAAAATATTTGGAATGCCGGCAAATTTTGACTTCATCATACTTCGATAAATAAAATAATTTAACCAACTGGTTTTATAGATAATAGTGGTTGGCACTTCTGCTAATAGGCCTTCTAATGTTGCTGTTCCTGAGCACATTACTGCTGCTCTAGCTATTTTTAGTATTTCAGATGATTTTGTCTGATAACAATTTATTCCAACTTCATTTTCTATAAATTTTTCAACTAATTCTTTAGCGGAGCTGTCATAAACTGGAATCAGAGCAGTGTAATTATTATCTTTATTAAATTCTCTGAAGCCTTCTATCATTACTGGTAAATTCTGCTTTATTTCTGAATTCCTGCTTCCTGGCATTAAACAAATAATATTTTCTTTATTTTCTCCAATATATTCATCTTGTTTTTCAGCTAACGGATGTCCTACATAAAAAGCTTTTTTTCTTACATTGGCACAATAATCTAATTCAAATGGAAATAGGCAAAGCATGTAGTCTATAAACTTAAAATATTTAACTCTTCCTGATCTCCAGGCCCACACAGAAGGGCAAACTGCTTGAACTGTTTTTATTCCGTTTTTCTGAAGTTTCTTATGTATATCAAAATTAAAATCAGGAGAATCAATACCTATGAATAGATCAATCTCCTCTTTTATAAAATCATTGATAATCTTATTCTGAAATTTCTTTATATCTGAATAATTCATTATTGGGTCTATGAAACCCATTATTTTTAGTAAAGATCTATCATTAGAAACGCCAAATTTATTAAGATCTCCGTCACCAATACCGCAAACTATTAATTCTGGAAATTTTTTTTCTAATGTATCAAGTATTTTTCTACCAAGAATATCGCCTGAAGGTTCTGCAGATACTATCCCTATTTTCAACTATCTTAATACTCCTCTTGAAGAAGATTGAATTGAATTTACAAATATTTCAATATTTTCGTCTTGCTCACATTCATCAGAAATTTTTTCTAACGCTTCTTCTGCTCTTAAGCCTTCTCTGAAGAATATCTTGTATGCTTTCTTTAAATTTAAAATTTGCTCTTTAGTAAATGATTTTCTTTCTAATCCAACTGAATTAAGTCCAGCTTGTTTTATTGGGTTGCCAGCTACTCTAGTAAATGCAGGCACATCCATGCTGATTAATGAGCCCATTCCAGTAAATGAATAGGATCCTAAGACACAGAATTGATGAACTAGAGTATAGCCTCCAAGAGTTACATAATCGCCTAAACGAACATGTCCAGCTAGCGCTGAATTGTCTACTAATATATTATTATTTCCCAAGACACAATCATGAGCGATCATAACCCCTGGCATTATTAAATTTTCATTTCCTATTTTTGTGTAACCAAGATCTGCACCAGTGCCTCTATGAATTTTTGAAAATTCTCTAAAAACATTTTTATTCCCTATCTCTAAAGTTGCTCTTTCACCTTTAAACTTTAAATCCGGAGTATCTTCTCCAATGACTGCAAATGAGAAAAATTTATTTTCTTCTCCTATGTTTGTTGGTCCTTTTATTACGACATGTGAATTAAGCTCGCATTTATCTCCAATGCTAACTTCAGCTCCTATTACACAATAAGGCCCTATTAATGCCGATTCGCTTATAACCGCAGTTTCATCAATTATTGCTGTTGGGTGAATATTACTCATCTAAACTTCCGTCTGCGCATAGTATTTCTGCAGAACAAACTATTTCATTGCCTTTAAAAGCCTTAGAATCAAATTTCCAAATTTTTCTTTTATTGGCTAATAGTCTTGTTTCAAACCTAAGGGTATCTCCAGGCATGACCTTCTTTTTAAATCTTACCTTTTCAACTCCACATAATAAGTATACTGATTTTTCAGATGCAACTTGTTTCATGATATGAGATCCTAAAATTCCACAAGTTTGAGCCATAGCTTCTATGATTATTACTCCTGGCATAATGGGGAAGTTTGGGAAATGGCCTTTAAAAAAAGATTCATCAGGTGAGACAAATCTTTCTGCAACAATATGCTCCATACTTATTTCATTAACTTTATCAATAAATAAAAATGGATCTCTGTGAGGTAATAATTTCTTGATTTCTTCAGTGTTCATCTTATTTCTTTAATTTTGCAGCAAATTTTAAAGAATCTTTATGCTTCTGAATTGGCATAACCCCACTATAGGCTCCTGGCTCTGTTAATGATTTGGTAACCAATGTTTTTGCTAGCACTGTAACGTTGTCGGCAATTTGAATATGATCTACTGTTCCAACTTGACCGCCAAACTTACAATTTTTGCCAATTTTTACACTTCCTGCTATTCCTACCATGCCAGCCATAACAGTATTTTCTCCAACAGAAACATTGTGTGCTATATGAATATGATTATCCATTTTGACGCCATTTCCAATTTTAGTATTACCTAATGCTCCTCTATCTATCACAGAGTTTGCTCCTATTTCTACATTAGCTCCTATCTCTACACCACCAAGATGTGCTATCTTTTCCCAACTATTGCCATCTGGAGCAAAACCGAAACCATCACTACCAATAACTGAACCCGAATGAATTATAGAATTATCGCCTATCTTGGTGCATGGATAGATAGAAACATTATCATGCAAAATAACGTTATCACCGATTACACAGTTTCCATTAATAACTGTATTTTTACCAATCTGAATATTCTTGCCTAGAGCTGCTTCAACTCCTTTATTTTTTTTCTCATAACTCTCAAAAAATAATTGAGATGTTTTTGCATAAGCAAGATATGGATCATCTACCAAGATAAAATTATCTGTTTGATTTACTTTCTCAGATAATTCTTTTGTCGTTATTACTGCTCCTGGATTTGAGCTTAATTCAGTAAGATATTTTTTATCTTTTAAGTAACATACTCCACTTTTTGAACAAGTAGATGAGTCTTCAATTGAATTTATTATAAAATCTTCTACTCCTAAAACATCACCACCAATTATTTTGGCTAGCTTATCTAGAGTAAATGATTCCATTAAGTAAGATTACTACTATTCAGACTTTTCTGCTAAAGCTACATCTAATAGAGCAGTAACTTCATCAGTGATATCTAAATCAGGGTCAGCATAAAATAGAGCCTGAGGAGTAACAACCATATCCATATCCTTAGCATTTATAAGCTCGCCTAGGATTCTTTGAAAATCTGATGAAAGAGTTCCAATTACTGCCTGTTGAGTCTCTTGGGCTTTATTTTGTAACTTTTGTGTTAAGAATTGGATTTCGGTCTGCTTGTCTTCAAGTTTTCCTTGCATATCAATCTTCTCTTCATCAGAAAGTGTTTCTTGATTTTTTTGGAAATCTTCAATAATTGCTTGACCTTCAGTTTGTAGTAACTCAAGTCTTTCTCTATCTGCAATGAAATCTGCATCTTCATCTAATTTCTTAAATTCATCTTGTGCATATTGAGTGCTTAACATTGCTCTCTCAGCATTTAAGACAAATGTGCCTTCAGCAAATAGTGAAGTTGAAAAGACTGCAAGCAGACCTGAAAGTAATAGATATTTAATTTTGTTCATAATAAATCCTTAAGTTTCGCTATTTTAGCCGACTTTTACGCAAGAATCGAGAAATTTTTTAGAACTTATTCCCAACTGTAAATTCAAATCTCTTTACTCTGTCTAAGGGGCCATTATTAAAAGGTATAGCAACATAAACACTTATTGGTCCAAATGGAGTGATTGCACTGCCACCAAGACCATAAGAACCTCTAAGTTCGTCAAAATCAGGCGCAAAACATTCAGTCTGATAAGCAGAACAGTTTGTTGAGAAAACATTACCTACATCAATAAAAACTGCTGTTCTAAATTGGCTCTGGTCTTCGATAAATGGAATCTTAAAAATAAGATTAAGACTCGTTTCTAAAATAACATTACCACCAATTGGTCTATTTATTCTATAGGATGCATATTGATTGTAATAAGGTGTATCAGGCTCTCCATCATAGTTATTATCAACAAGAGGTGGACAGTAATCATCAGCAGATACATAACCATAACAAGGGACTGGGGTTATTCTTGGTCCTAGACTATTAGCTTCATAACCTTTTACAGAATAAGGACCGCCTGCATAGAAATTTTCATAATATGGAGGGATATTAGAATCTCCAAATGCTCCTGTATAACCAATTCTTGATGCTGCTTTAAATACTAGATCTTCTCCTATAGATAAAGGTTTATAGTATTCATTTTTATAATCAATTCTAAAATAATTTAATGTTGATCCAGGTAGAGTTGTTTGTAGTTGGACTTGATTTAAAGTACCTTCAGTTGGAAACATCCCCCTATTCAAAGTAGCTCTAGTCCAATAGCCTTGGAATTTTAAAGTATCAAAAACATCGCCTTCAGATTCAAGAAAATCAAGAATTTCTCTTGCAGCCATTCCGCCTGATTGGAGTTCTGTGTGATCATAACCTATATTAAAACCAAGTCTTTGAATCTCAGAAATAGGATACCCGAAACTAACTGAAAGTCCGTAACTTGCTGTGTTGTAATCTGTTATTCCAAAAGATGAATAATCAAACTCTCTATAATTAAGTGTATAACCTCTACTTACTCCATCGATTGTGTAATACGGGTTTTCATACTGTAAGAAGATATTTTTTGAATAGTCGCTGATCTGCGTTCCAACACCTACAGTATTACCGCTTCCTAAGAAATTCTGCTGCTGAATATTGAAATTAAAAGAAAATCCAAATTGAGAATAGCCGAAACCGCCAATAATATTACCATACTGCTGTTCTTCTACATCAAATATGACATCAACCTGATCTTCTTCTCCTGCAACTGGAACAGTCTCTACATTCACTGTCTTAAAAAATCCTGTTCTTTCTAATAGGAGCTTAGATTGTTCTATAGCCTGATTTGATGCTGGAGCTCCTTCAAACTGCCTCATTTCTCTTCTAAGAACTTCATCCGTTGTAAAATTATTACCCGCAAAAAGAATTCTTCGTGTGTAATTTTTTCTTCCAGGATTGAAAACAAAGGTAATGTCAGCAATTTTATTTTCTTCATCTATAGTTGGTATGCCTTCTACTTCAGCAAAAGTGTAGCCTTCATTACCAAGAATATTTGCATAGAATTCTTCGTAACTGGTAATAAGTGACTCGGAATAATAAGTATCTTCAGGAATGTTTATAAAACTCTCAAAGAATTCTCTTTCTAGAGGCAATTCTCCAGATATTTTTATTTCTCTTAAAGCGTATCTATCCCCTTCACTAACAACTAAAGTTATAAATAACTCTTCAAGGTCTTCACTAATTGAAACTTGAGATGAATCTAATCTAAATTGCAAATAACCTCTATCTTTGTAGAAAGACTCTAAATTTTCTAAATCTGATTGGAGTTTCTCTTTTGTATATTTATTGTCATTTGTAAATACAGAGAGAATAGAGCCTTCTGTAAGTTCAAAAACTCTTCTTATCTCGCTATCTGTAAAAGATTCATTACCAATTATTTCAATAGATGATATTGCTGTAGAAGATCCTTCATCAATGTCTATATCTACTTCGACTCTATTTCTTGGTCTATCTTTTTGTTTAACATCTACAGTTGCGCCATATCTGCCTTGTTGAGAATATTGAGCTTGTAAACCTCTTGTAATTAAATCTAATGTTGCTCTTTTTAGAACAGAGCCTTCTGATACACCTTCAGATCCTAGAGCTCCTAATAGATCTTCTGTCTTAATTGCAGAGTTACCATCAATTTTTATTGAAGATATAGTTGGTCTCTCTTGAACTTTTACATACAGAATATTTCCTTCTGCTCTTAATTGAATATCATCAAATTGACCAGTGGAGAATAGAGTACGTATTATTCTTTGATAATCAGTCTCATCAATTTTATCTCCAATAGTTACTGGGACAGTATCTAAAACACTACCAAGAGAAACTCTTTGCAAGCCTTCTATTCTTATATCCTCTATTAGGACAGTAGAATGCATATAAAAAGCTAGCGTTAATAAAATTGTTGATATAAATTTCTTCAAAATAGCCTCATCACATCATTGATAATAACAAAAACAAATAAAGTCATTATTAGTAAATAACTTAGATTGAATAACAATGCTTTTAGTTTCAAACTTATTGGTGATCCTTTTACTTCCTCAACTAAGATAAACAATAATTGGCCCCCGTCAAGCATTGGTAATGGTAAAAGATTAAATGCTCCCAGACTAATATTCAATACTGCTAACAAAAGAAGAAAAGGTATTAAGCCCTCACTCAGAGTATCTCCCGCAACTTTTGTAATCCCAACAGGCCCGCTAAGGCCGTCTAGACCCATACTTCCAGTAAAAGTCTTATATAAAAACTTGAAGATATTAACTATCCAAAAGATTGTTTGGTTAAAGCCAAAACTTAATGAAGAAAGCAGATCATTCCTTTCAGGCGCTAATCGTATACCATATGACATTCCTTCATTTTTAGACGGTAAATTTACTGTAACAATATTGTCATTTCTATTTACTAATAAAGATAATTGTCTGCCATATTCATTTAATAGCTCAATCGTTTGATATATTGAGAAGGCTTTATTTGAATTGACCTCTAATATAATATCCCCTTCTTTCAGTCCAGCTAAGTCTGCGATACTGCCCTCATCTATGACTCCAATTCTTGGAGGATAATCTACGCCTGGCAATAAAGAAAAATATGAAGATGGCGCTTGTTCTTGATCAAATTTTAGGTTTTCAACAGTTTCTACAAGTTCAGTAGATTCCTGACTCTCATAATCAAAAAGCCCTATCCTGACTTCACCTGTTAAACCAGTTAAATCTAGTAGTTTTATTTCTAAATCTTGTACGTTTTTAATTTGATTATCATTTACAGATGTAACCCTATAAAGTTTGCCATCATCAAATTTATCTATTTTTGCTGATACTAAGTCAGATTCTTTGGGCAAGAACAGACCAACTAAGCTAAAGGTAAATAAAGCTAAAATAAAATTAAACACAGGTCCAGCTAAAATAACCAATGCTTTTTCAAAAGAAGGTCTATTAGCAAGTACGTACTTTTTTTCTTCTGCG
>Ga0115011_10002565_pt1 | contig 12590 bp, 8 predicted proteins | sample TroAtlMetagenome_2_FD_88705 | JGI IMG/M metagenome (GOLD analysis project Ga0115011, IMG submission 88705) | Marine eukaryotic phytoplankton communities from Atlantic Ocean - Tropical Atlantic ANT8 Metagenome | ecosystem: Environmental > Aquatic > Marine > Oceanic | place: Tropical Atlantic... | reverse complement strand
TTTCGGCATCTATTACGCCCATTTCAGGGGGCGGTGCGCTGAGGCAGGGTCCGATTTCGGCGTCCATTACGCCCATTTCAGGGGGCGGTGCGCTGAGGCAGGGTCCGATTTCGGCGTCCATTACGCCCATTTCAGGGGGCGGTGCGCTGAGACAGGGCCCTACATACGCGTCGGGCGCCGAATCATCATCTTCGGGATCACACCCCGTACTGGTCGCCGCACCGGTCAAGAGGAAGAGGAGCAAGAGAACCGAGAAGGCGCCGCCGACGAGTCCACCAGGGAGCGAGACTGTACAGGCGGTCAGAACCGAAGCCGCCAAAACCGACACAGCCAAAACATGCGCCGGTCTCCAGATTCTTTTTTTCATGGGCACCTCTCCCCGTCGAGAGAAAAACTGTACCGCAAAATAAAGGTTTAGGGGTAGTCGAGACGCTATTATTCGCGGCATTTCACCGCACCGGGACCCAGATAAAAGCCGTCCGCATTCAAACCGGTTAGGGCTGGCCCTGAGCATTTAAAGTGGCCAGAGGTTCAGTCCGCTCTGCCAATCGCGGCCATTGGGCCCGCAACCGAGTACGGAGTTGAACATTTCGGGCGCGGTCTACTCGGTGGCGTAGCCAGCGCGCCCGCGCAGCATCATCGGGCTGACCGAGATCTCGCTGAGCCAAGCTCAATTGCAGCCAACCGCGCGGATCTTCGGGATCGATTCGAGTGAGGGTCAGTGCCGCGGCCAGCGCGCCTTTTGCATCACCATCAAGACCGCGCAGCTTTGCAGCCAAAGCAAGTGCCTGGCGGTCGTCTGGGACCCTTTCCAATAGATTCTCAGCGGCCGTTCGTGCTGGGCCATGCCGAAAGGCGCGAGTGAGCGCTTTTGCTTCGACGAAGTATCTGGCCGGCGATGCGCCACCCAAGGCATCGATTTTGCGGCTGAGAGCGATGACGGTGTCAGTTCGCCCGAGTTTCGCGGCAGCCATGGCGGCGGCAATGAGGGGTTCGATGTCCTTGGGTCGCTCGTCGATCAAGGCGTCGAGCAGTGCAGTGGCTTCGTGTGCATGGCGGGCCAGACCACTCGTCAAGGCCAGGCCATGCTCCAAGCGGCGACGCCAATGAGGTTTTTGGTTCACTTTGCCTTGAGGATCCACCGCGACCGTCGCCTCAGCGATCACCGTCACGGGTGGCGTGAGACAGCGCTGCATGTCCGCCGTGGCGGGCAGCCGATTGCAGGCGAAAGCGGCGAAACTCGGCGAATGCTGACGATAGCGTAGGCTGACTTCCAGCCGAGTCGTTCGGGTGGGGAGTTGGAGGCGGACGGCGCGGGGTGCATGGGGCGGCAGGCGGGTGTCATAGGCGACACCGCGATGGTGTTGCACCCCTCGGCGGGGCAAGGGGTGGCCCATTGCGTTGACGGATTGAGCACGAAACCGATAGGCGGCGGGTTGCAGATTGCCGTCGGCATCGAGATGGCCCCCTCTGTCCAAAATGTGCCCCTCTGCGTCCGTGAGCGTCCATTGGAGCCAGGCCTCGTTGCTGTCGTTTACGCCGCCGGGGAAGGGGTGGCCCACTTTCCGATTGACCATCACGATGTCCACCAAGCCCGGCTGGGTTTGGCCAAAAGCCAAGGAGACGACGCCGCTCAAAAAGGTGTCGATGGCCTTCACCTGTTCATCGTCGCCTCGGGCATGGGCCAAAGCGGTATTGGCGCCCAGAAATCGATGATCTCGCACCAGACCCTTCTTGGCGCCCTTGTCACCTCTCGGGGCCGGTACCCGCGGCATATGGCAGTCGACGCAGGTCCGGGTTTGCGACGGACGCTGAACCACGGCTACTCCGCGGCCCGACCAGGCGCTGTCCCGCCATCCATCGAATTCGTTTTGTCCCCGAAACCAGCGGTCACCGGTGACCGATTCCAATAAGCCGACTTTGTGGCACGACCCACAAAATTGCGCCGTAGACAGCGGGGCTGGTTTGACACGCTCGCTGTGTCCAGGACCGAGGGGCACCGGGCGAAGATGCGCCGTGTACAGCCCGTTCCCTTCGACGGGCGGGGGGGTATCGACAGAATGGCACACAATGCACGTGATGCCCGCCTGTGCCGCGGGTTCGCTTGCGGTCTTGGGCACGGGGTCGACCCGCTGCGTGAGGAGTGGATCGTGACAGTTGGCGCAGAAACGGAAGGCGCCATCACCTTCTTCTCGCCGAAAAACATCGGCGACCGCCGCGTAATAGGGATTGTTGAAGGACGCGAAACGATGGGCTGACGCGGTCCATTGGGCACTCACATCGGGATGGCATCGACTGCATGGGTCATTGCCCAGCGCCGGGCCGGCGTAGAAGCCTTTTCGGTGGACCGCTTCTTTGATTTTTTGGGGGTCGTGGGGTCCCAAAAGATCCCCAGTCATGGGCGGGTCGCCTGAGAGGCGTTGAGCCTCGGCCCCCACGGCGCTCACCAGGAGGAGCAAAAGGAGCAAGCGTTTCAACGCTTGGGCGCGCCCTTACCCGGCAACTCGAGCTGAGGAAGATTAGACCGGACAATGGTCTTCAACTTGACTGAATCTCGCTTTGCAGACGCCAAATTCGTGGCCGCCTTGGTCTCGTTCTTTTGTCCACGGGGGGGGCCACCCCATCGGCCCCAGACCGGTTTTTGGCACTCGACCTCACCCTCCCAGTAGTGGCGAATAATGTACCGCCCCTGGAAATTGTTGACCGACGACTGCTCGACGCCTCCTGGGGGCTCGGTGCTGCGCCCGGCGTTGCCCCGGCCGCCCACCACGGGGACGGCCTCGGTGAAGACCAGATCTTCGGAGAGTGTCTCTTTGCTGTACCGCGTGTGGAGCCGTGTCAGGACCCAGCGAGAGAAATTGCCGAAGAAGCCGCCAGTGGGCCGACGTCGGCGTCGCTTTATCTTCCGCGTCGGCCGCTTTCCGGTCGCCAATTGCCCGGGCCCCTTTCCTTCACCCAAGACATCCCCCCCCAAAACAAAGAGGTCATTGGGTTGGAGCGGTGGGACCGGGCAGGGATCGCAAGAGGATGTCTGCCATGCGTATTCAGTGACCACGGCTTTCCCGCCCGCCTTGGCCAAAGTGGCGTCGAAGAGGGCGGTGTAGAAATTGCCGAATTGGGTGCGGACTTCATTTTCCACCTCGAGGTTGGAGGGGATGAAGACATTGGGATAATTGGCCACCTCGAAACGGGCGTTGGGGTGAAGGATGTACACCAAGAGATCTTGCTTGCCCTGCGCGTTGAGGAGTCCGAGGCGTACAGGCAGGCGGAGCGTCGGAGATTGATAGTCAAAGCGTAGCGGGGAGAGCACCACTACGCCCTTAGGATCCCGTTTGACCTTCTTGATGTTCACCTTGGCGACGAAGAATTTCATTTCATCACGGATGTACGGGGCCAAGGCGGCCGATGCCCCCTCCGGGATATTGTATTTGTTGATGCGGAGCCACTTTTCCAGGCCTTGGGCTTCTTTCGCCGACAAGATAAGAATCTGATACTCGCCGACAGCGAATTCGGCTTCGATGGTGACGCCGAAGTCTTTTGCCACTCGTTTTGCTGCCCTGCGTGGCACGCGGGCCGAGGACTTGGTCATTTTGCGCTTCACGCCTTTGAACTTGTTCACATGGCAGGGATCTTGTTCCCAGTATTCGACGAGTCGCGGCGCACTCAATTTATCAATCTTGTCGAAAACGTTTGAGGCCAGGGTTTTGACCTGCTCTTCCTGGAGCACCACGGGCACTGGGACCACCATCGCGAAGTCGCTCGTGGGCCCCTTGTAGTTATTGGACATACTCATCACGGTCCGGTTGCCCTTGCGCATGAGCACGACCTGAGAGGCGTCGTTGTAGAGGTCGGCATCAGCCCCCGAAACAAAGAAGCCACAAAAGGCATAACCGATGGATGTGGAGCCGATTAATAGGCTGAGGGAACACAACAAAAGACGCATTTCTAGCTCCAATATCGCAGCATGTGCTGGTCACGGTACCGTAGTCAGAACAACCCCACCAGGCGGGATCGCTTGTCTAGAACGCGCTGCTGGTGTACCCGATCAGGGGTACGAACGGTCCCTCTGAGAGACGAAATGCGTCGCCGACTACAGAAGCTTTTAGACGAGAAGGTCAACCCGATGGTGGCCCAGCATGGAGGTCAGATAGACCTCGTCGATTACGTAAATCGAACAGCATACATCCGAATGTCCGGGGGGTGTCAGGGGTGCTCATCGTCCAAGGCAACCCTCAGTCAGGGGGTCGAAAAGGCCATCTTGGAGGCCTACCCGCGCGTGGCACAGGTGGTGGATATCACCGACCATGATAACGGCGTCAACCCCTACTACACCTCTTAGAGACCGATGAAGAATCATCCTGTCGACGAGACGCTTACGCTGATCCGCGAGACCTGTCTTCGCTTCGCTCGAGACGAGATCGAACCCCACGCGTATGAGTGGGAAGAAGCCGAAATTTTTCCGCGAGAGCTCTACGGGCAAGCGGCTGCGGCGGGCATTTTGGGCGCCGGTGTCCCCGAAGAATATGGGGGGATCGGCGGTGGCTTCATGGCGACTTTGATCTCAGCCGAAGCCCTCCTTTCGGGCGGGAGCACGGGAGTCGTTGTCGGTTTGGGGAGTATGGGCATTGCACTCCCGCCCATCGTTCATCTTGGCTCAGAGGCTCAGAAAGAACGCTTTATTCCGCCCGTCGTATCGGGCGAGAAGATCGCAGCTCTCGGAATTACCGAGCCTGGTGCAGGCAGTGACGTGGCCGGTATTCGGACCAAGGCTGTACGGGATGGCGACCACTATGTGCTCAACGGCGCAAAGCTCTTCATCACCAGCGGGATGCGAGCCGATCTCGTCACCGTTCTTGCGCGGACGGGTCCCGATCCCCACCAGGGATTGACGTTCTTCGTGGTGGAGAAAGGGATGCCCGGATTTTCTGCCTCCCGGGCACTCAAGAAAACCGGCTGGCGAGCCAGTGATACCGCTGAACTCAGCTTTGTCGATGTACGTGTCCCGCTCGCCAACCGAATCGGTGATGAGGGCTCTGGTTTCATCGCTTTGATGCAAGGCTTTGTCAGTGAGCGTCTGTATCTCGCCTTCTTGGGACACGCGACCGCACAATTAGCGCTCAACGATGCGCTGGCCTATGTCAAAGAGCGTGAAGCCTTTGGGCGGCCGCTGTCGAAGTTTCAGGTGACTCGGCACAAGTTGGCCAAGATGGCCACGCAGGTCTTGGCTTCCAGAACACTCAATTATGCTCTTGCTCGACGGATGGACGCCGGAGAAAACCCGGTGGCAGAAGTTGCCATGGCCAAGAATTTTGCCGCCCAGGTGGCCATCGACGTGACTTATGAAGCGGTCCAACTATTCGGTGGAATGGGTTATATGCGTGAGACGCGCGTCGAGCGCCTCAGCAGAGATGCGCGCTTGTTGCCCATCGGCGGAGGGACATCCGAAGTGATGAACGACCTCGTCGCTCGTTGGTATCTTGGTCTTTGAGGCCCTTGGTTTTTGGCGAGAAACGGCTTTTGATGTCTGGTATTCGATCGTCTGTTAACTTGGAGGCATGAGCGAATTGACCTCTCTACACAGTCTGGCGCAAACCGTGAAGGCGGGCACCGTCCTCTTTGAGGAGGGCACGACCGGGGGTGGGATGATCATCCTGCTATCGGGGCGTCTCGCGGTGTATCGGGGTGGCCACAAGGTGGGGACTATTGCCGAGCCCGGGGCCTATGTGGGTGAATCCACGGTGCTCACCGGCCAAAATCGGACGGCGACCGTCGTCGCAGAATCTTCGGCGACTTTGGTCCGACTGACCGAAAACCAGGCCAATGCTTTCCTCAATACGCCTGCTGCCGAGAACAAGGTGGTCCGGCACATGTCCGACCGCCTCCGCAGCGTAAACCAGCAGCTCATCGAAAAGTTGGATCGGATCACGAACCAAAAAGAGGCCATGACCGAGATGCTCCAGGCGCTCCGCACGCTCTATATCGAGATGGAGAAAGCCGACGCCTCGCGAGATGCCTATTACGAGGCTATGCGGGCGCTTCGCCGGTTGGTCAACACCTACGGCACAGGTCGCTATACCAAGACCAGAATCTTGATTTAGTCGCTGAGTTCATAGCCCTGCTCTAAAGGGCAAGACCCCATTCAATCAATCGATGTTGTGGCCGATGAGTCGCCGCACCTGCATGTACTCGTCGGAAAAGGCAAAACTCACCAACGCATCAATCCGTTCGGCCACTGATGCGACGGAGACACTCGGGTCTTCGGCGCGCATGAGGCTCAGTGGTTTCTCCAAGTTATTGGCGAAGATGAACCCAATGCGGTCACAGGTGAAATCAAGTGAGCGCAACCAGTTGCTGACATCAAAATGGAAATCTGGGTCGGCCTCCATTTTGGTGACCAATTTCTTGAGGCTTTCGATCTCGCCCTTGGACAGATTTCGGCTGAGTGCTTCTGAAAGTTGCTCGTCGAAATGTGGGTGAGGCTCGCCATCGGGATTGACCATGGTGCGAATGGTGTCCAACACCCGGTGTGCACAGGCAATTCGCGCTTCGGCGTCGACCACCGATGACACCACCAAGAAAGAGGGCCGAAGCATGGAGAGATAGCGACCGCCGATAAAGGCCATCGTGAACAGGTCATGATCCATGACCGCCGGATTAACCAACATCACTGGCGGTTCGAGGAGTGCCGGGCGCATACCGCGCATTTGACCACTTCGATATGTCTCTGCATGTGGGATGGGGAGGTGATCGAAGAGGTAGCCGATCACATTGGTGAATCGGCTGGTGGCGCTCAAGTCGATGAAATCTCGCCGCCGCTTGAGACCCAATTGACGGGTGGACACCGACATGACCGACGCGATCGTATCGAAAACTCTTTCGAAGAGCGCGTTGAGTAATTGGCTTTGTTTGTCGTGATCGATCAGCGACCAATGGGCCTGCTGCAGTGCTCTTTCAGCTCGCGTTGGGGTGGAGGTTGCGTACCGCTCGTAGAAATCGACCTCTTCGCTGCTCGCTTGTCCCAATACCGACAAAACACGGCAAAGGCACCACCCAGCATCGTATTGCTTCTCCGCGAAAAACAAATGCCGCAGAGATTGATAGCTTTCGAAGCCGTTGGGTTCGAGTTCAATGGCTCGGCGGTGGTGGAGGATGGCTCGTCCGTGGTCACCCCTGTCTTCTTGCAGGGCCGCCATTGCTCGGTGTGCGGGTGCATCATCAGGTCGCAGTTCCAGCAGCATTCCGTAAGCGACGGAGGCCTTGTCCGGATCGTCGAGCCGATTTCTGAAGAGCTCGGCCATGTTTCGGGCCAATGCTGCGACGACCGTGTCGGGTGCCTTGCTGGCAGTCGCTCGTTGAAGCATGACCTCATAGGCTTCGGCCTGCGCGGCATGATCTCCGCTCGCAGACAGCAATCGGTCGAGGGCTTCGAAGGCCGCCAATCGGGTCGGGTCCAGTTCCAACGCTCGATTCAGGCTGGCCGTGGCTGCGGCGACGTCCACCAGGTGGTCACCCTGAACGACGCCGATGAGGTGATGTTGCTCCGCTTTCTCTTCCGTCGCTTCGAGATGTTCGCTCAACTCGCCGCGGATACGCACCACGTCGGCCCAACGGACCATCGTCTCCGCCCGGTTTGCTTGAACCGACAGTCTTTGCTCGACCGCAGTCAGCGCTTCACCGCAGTGCATACAGAAGAGGTCGTCTTCTGCGCAGCTCTCTTTGCATGAGGGACACTTCATCTTCACAAAGGCAGTCTACTCGGTCTGGGGCGTAGATCCAGTCGGCAATGCGGACCTGGGCGATTAAATCCGTATGGAGGTCAGGCCTCGTCCCCCGCGGCCACCACTCCAATTGATTTCGACCTCGCCCGAGCCGCGAATCCACCACCGTGCAACATCGCGGTGCCCTCCATCTGGGAGCCCTGGGTACACCGAATGAATGCCTGAACTGCCTCGGCTTCCCCATCCGTCGAGATGCCGTAGAGAGACCTGAGGCGGTCCTTGAACCAATTCGAGACCGTCTCCGAGGATCAACTGAGCAGAGACGAGTGGCGTCCCCGGCACCTTGGCCCCGTGGCCTAGACCGGAGGTGGCCAAATACCCAAAATTCTCCAAAACCACCTCGAGCAGCACGATGTCGCCGGTATTTCGAACGAGGGGCTGGGCGGTGACCCGAGGCAGGCATTTCCGAAGGCGTTCGGCCACCAGGTATCCGCGCTCACACTCTGTGTTCAAGAGGCTCGGTGGAGGATTGCGAATGGTTCGGGTGTAGTCGAGTCCGCCCAGCTCGACCGGGCCCAATTGGGGATGTTCGAATGGGGTCCATGGCTGCAGGGTGTTCGGGAGGGCGGAGAACGCCCCAATCATCTGTTTGATCTTCTCCGGATCGGGTCGGGTGAAGAACTCGGCGGGCTTTGTGTTCTCTATCCCGGCAAAGCCGAACGGATCCCAGAGCTCCAGGGTGTAGCCAGGGACGCCGAAAGTCGTACTCATGGTGTCCGACCAGACGCCAACCACGGGGTTCTTGGGGTCATAGGTAAAGTCGGGGATGACCCGGAAAACGCGATAGGTGGTGTCCTCGACGGCCATCTTGGCCAGCCGCTCCAAAAGGAGGATATCGGGGGTGTTGAGCGGCGAATTTTCTCGATACGGCTGGGTCAGAATGCACCCGGTATAGGTATGATTGGTCAGCCCCGCGCCAATACAAGGGCGGGCGGCAAAGGCATCTACCACGGCGCGACTCTCTGCAGCCGATAGGCTGTAGGCGCCCCCGTTCATCCCGAACATCGAAAACGGGCCCCAGTGACCGGGGAAGTTCCGATTCAAATCCAAGCCGTGGGGGAGCGAGGCTACACTCCACTGATGGCCGTCCCAATTGAGGAAGAGGCCCTCCTCGCAAAAGAAGTAGGCATCCTCCGGTGAGTCATCCAACGTGCGTGGTCGCATGAACATGGGCACGTCCGGATCGGCCACATAGGGGCCGGCGGGATGCTTCCATCGCATCCAGCGAATCGCCCCGTCCCCGTTGAGGTCTTGAGCATCCAGCCCGGTTCGCACCGTGCCTTCCGGCGGGCTGTGGAGGGTAGACCGAAGGAAAGGTTTACCTCGGCGCATCGCCTCGAAACCGTCGGGGGAAATGCAAGGCATCACGTAGATTGCGTGTTCTGAGAGCCACTCTCGGAATCGGTCATCTTCGTCGATTTGCTCAATCCATCTCGACACCGCGTAGAGCGTCGCCATCACCCCTGTCCATTCGGCTGCGTGGGTGCCCCCATCCAGCCAAAAACCGGGACGTTGTCGGTCATCGCCGGGCGCAGTCAGGGTGAGGAGCAGCAGCGGTCGACCCTGCAGGCTTTCTCCAACGGTCTCTAACCGTACGAAATCGGGGTGCGCCGCGGCTGTGGCCCGGCACCACGCTTCTAGTTGGTCCCAGTGCAGATAGTCGTCACCCTTGTAAGGTGTCCAGCCGCTCTTCATGGCTGCCTCTCTATTGTCAGTTGATAGGTTCCACGGCTGTTCTTGTAGGCGTCGACGTCGACGTCCTGTGATGCGAACACGCCGCCGATTCGCAGATAGACTTCTTGGCCCGCTTGCATGGAGAGAGTCCCGCGAGGGGCACCACCCACTTCGCAGACCAATTCATCGTCATAGCGGACGCTCAGACAGCCTCGAGTAACATAGTTGATCGCGGCGAAGTCGGCGTTGACGTCGACGGTGTAGTTTCCCGTCTCGGGCGCAACGAACCGATACCCAGCGATTCCGACCAGCCCCGTTGCGCAGCTCACGTGACCCGCAGACGCGTCTGCGCCGAAAGTGCCACCTGTGACCGGCTCACCGACGGTCAACGCCGGCAAGTCGGCCCCTGGGGGACAGGCATAGAAGGGCATTCGACACACAGGATTCCCCAAAGCGTCATTTTGGCAGCGCGCACCGCGCGGACATCGGTCGAGGGCCAACAAACTGTCGCATGGTGCCCCTAACGGCTGTTGTGGGGCGTCGCCGATGGGGAAAACGGCATCGTCGGAGGCCAAGTTTGTCTGATCGATGGCGATAAGTTGAAGATAACCGACCTCTGAGGGGTCGACCGACCGGGGGAGCATCCCCGAATGGGAGAATCGCCAGGTGTCACCCTCATGCTCGCTGCGGTCACCGATTATGAGATCGCCTACGTCGGCGCCATCGAGTTCGATCCGCTGGCGTCTCCGATCCAAGACAAGGAACCGGATGGCGACCACGTCTGCATTCCGGTCTATTCCTTCCACCACGAGACCCCAGGTTGCCTCCTCACGGTTTAGGTAGAATCCACCGTCGGTAATCGTGGGCGTGCGTGCCGGTCCGCACAGTGCGGTGGTCTGATGACAGGTAAATGAATTGGGGCAAATATTGCGCACGAAATCGGGGTCGCAGGGGTCAGCTTGCATCACCTCGGGGATCGGGTCGAACTCGGCCACCTCGAATGCACTCTCGGCCCCGTTCGCATCGACGGCGGCCACCCTGACTTTGGCGACGCCGGGGATGTCTCGGAGGCCCGAAAATCGAAATCCGAGCCGGAAAGACTGGGTATGGGGTGCGTCCTGATGGCCGGCGTAGAACGTGGTGTCGCCCCCCAACGCGATTGGCGCGTCGTCGATGTCGAGATACTGGATAGCTAGGCCCCAGATATCTCTACTCTCGTCTCGACCTTCGAGGCTGAGGGTGTAGATGTCTTCGTCTTGTCGGTATGCGGTCACGCGCTCCAGAATCGGAGGCGTTCGGACCTCACAGATTGACGAGTCCGGCGCGTTTTCGTCGGGCACGCAAGTGTGGGCCGCATCACATGCGACCCGTTCCCCATCGGTGCACGCCGCTCCACCCTCGACCAGGGGGAGACGTTCGGCGATCAAATCGAGTGTCGTCGGCACCCCGGTCCAGGCCGAGACCACGAAATGTCGGACTTCGCCGGCCGCGAGATAGCCACCGATGACGGGGGCGAATGTGGTGTCATCGTCTATGCAGGTCTCCGCCGGCTCTTGATCCGGACAGCCCACATGACTGCGCAGTACGGGATCGAAGCGGGTTTGTGGCCCCCCTGTGTCCAATAGCCAATATCCGTCGTACGGGGCTCGAAAACCGATGACCACGGCGTCTTCACCGCCCCCGCAATCGGCCGGCTCCAAGGCCATCGTTTCCGGTGCATCGAGTCTTAAATGCCATCGACCATCGATTCCCTCCGCCTCGGAGAAGAAGTCGATGACGTCGAGGCTTTCACAGACGACTGGCGCTGGCGGAGGGGCGGCCGCATCCGGTGTCGGCTCAGCGTCTTTGGGGACTGTCGCGTCCCTGGTCTCCGCTGCGTCATTCGATAGGCCCGCGTCGTGAGTCAACGCAGCATCGGCGAGGGCTGCGGCGTCTAGGGACATGGCGTCTGGGGCAGGGAGCATCTCGTCGGCACACACACACGGGCTGAAGCGACCCGCTTCACATCCTTGACTCCCTTGGTCCCCAGAAGGGCATGCGCACGAGACGATCATGCCCTCTGCGCAGGGCATAGCCCCTTCATTCGGGTCCTGGGCCGGGGCGCACCCGATGAGGTACATCGCTACGATCAGAGTCCTTTGAAACATGGATTTGAACCTAATCTTCGTACTGCTTTCCATACATGCCCCATCCGCTTCTAGGATTCATCACCGCTGGAAAAAAGATTTTGCGCTGGTTCCGGACTGGACCGAGCAGATATATGAAGGGCCTCGAATGGCGGGGATGGTGTGTTTCGGAACGGATTCGAACGTGGGGTTCGAGGCGTCCATAAACCGTCCACTCAACACGGGCGTTCACTGGGGACGCCGGCCGCCGAAAAAATCAGGAGTCTTCGATGAAGATTGTACAAATCGGAGTGACGACGGCGCTGGTCTTGGCGCTCGTAGCATGCACCCCCCGTGGTGATGATCCGGCCGATGGCGATGGCGCAGGCGGCACCCCGGCAACGGGTGGGACACCGACCATGGGCGGTACCCCTGAAATGGGCGGGACCCCCGCGATGGGCGGCACCCCCGCGATGGGCGGCACCCCCGCGATGGGCGGGACTCCTGAAATGGGCGGTACGCCGGCCAGTGGGGGAGAGATGGGCATGGGCGGAATGGCGCCCCCGTTTGGCGTCTGTCCCGACCAGATCACCTTCACCGGTCAGTTGAAGGGCGACGAGGCCGAGGTGCCGGACGGCGGGAACGGCGTTACCACGGCGTATCCCATGGACTTTGTGGCCGGCATCGGCGCGCTCTTGGACCAGATCCCCGAAGAGGCCGAAGACCTCGCGGTCGAAAACATCGCGATCAGTGGTGCACTCGTCATCGCGACCAATTACTACACTGACCGTTTTGACGTACCGCCCAATCAGTCTCGTTTTTGGATCGCGGACGCGGATGGCGCCATCGAGGTCTACCTCAACTATCGAGAAGAGGGCGCGACGCCTGATTTTCAGGTGCGGACCGGACAGAACATCGACATGGCCGTCACGGCAGTCACTCGATACAACGGCAAACCCCAAGTTGCCGCTGCCACCGGATGGGTACTCAACAGCGCCAATAATGATGTCCACATGTTCGAGCCCGATCGGGA
>Ga0115011_10002561_pt1 | contig 12595 bp, 5 predicted proteins | sample TroAtlMetagenome_2_FD_88705 | JGI IMG/M metagenome (GOLD analysis project Ga0115011, IMG submission 88705) | Marine eukaryotic phytoplankton communities from Atlantic Ocean - Tropical Atlantic ANT8 Metagenome | ecosystem: Environmental > Aquatic > Marine > Oceanic | place: Tropical Atlantic... | reverse complement strand
CAATGATGGTCCTCCGCATAATTTCGTGATAAAAATATTCAAACATTTAAAGTCTCGGTACACTACCTGATAAAATATTTAGGGCATTCCGAATGGGTTAGTTTGAGAAAAGTCAATTATGGCATCCGCAGCCGTTTCAATTTCATTATTTTCTGCAAAAGTATCCTTAGAAAACTCTTCAGAAACTTTTCTATATTGATGTTTTGCTCCCGATTCTTGACCAGTAACTAATTCCCCATTTGTAAATTCACCTGTAGCAATAGAAACTTCTAATGCATTAGTAGTAGAATTCCAAGACTTAACCCTAGCTTTCGCACCACTTATAGATCCTATCACTTCTTCATTAAATACATAATCTCCACTATTTTCCATATAAGGTGAAGATATAGTAACTGTAGGTACTACAGTATAACCCAATCCAGCATTAGTTATTCCAATTTGTGTAACAATACCAACACTATTAAGATGAGCAACACCTGTAGCAGTTACTCCACTACCAGGTGCTCCACTAAACGTGACTGTAGGTACAGTAGAATAACCAGATCCTTGACTAGTTAAAGTAACAATACCTATGACCCCATCACCTATTGCCACTGTGGCTGCTGCTCCTGCCCCTCCACCACCGTTAAACACTAAAGATGGTATGGAAGTATATCCATAGCCTGGATTGATTAATTGAACCCCTTGAACCTTTGAAGACTTCATCCCATCACAATCTATAATAGTAGAAATCAATGTTGAGAATCCAACTGCAGTTACTCCACCAGAAGGTGCAGATGAAATAGCAACTGCAGGTGGTGATGTATAATCATGTCCCCTATTAGAAATATAAATCCGTTGCAAACCTCCTATAGTTCCTATTCCAAGAACATTAGCAGTTGCTGTAGATGCCGATCCAATTAAAGTTAAAGTTTCAATATATCCATATTCTTGAACATTATCATCAATACTTTCTACTCCAGTATCAAGAACTTCATCCTCGTACCTGTATAGTTCGCAACGTAATTCATAAACATATGTTTTCTTTAATTGATAAAATGGCTTTTCATGTTCAACAAATTTAATTTCAAATAACCTATCACCCAATGGAAAATAGATTAAATCTCCTTCCTTTGGTCTGGTAGCAAGTTCTATGTTAGGGAGATTCTTTATTAATGGTGTAATATAACTTTCAAATCTATCTTTAGAAATAATCAATCCAAGATCATTTAAAGATTGAACTCCAAACTTAGATAAAAGAGTTCCTTGACCTTCATACCCATCATAGGTATCAACATATGCCTCTATTGGAAGAGCATTATCAAACTTAGATTCGATAACTTCTTTTATTACTGTTTTTTTAGTAATATATCTTCTAGGAATATAATAAACGTCAACCCCATACATTTTGAGTTGTTCGTTTATTAAACTTTGAACTAACGATTGCTCATTAGAAGATCCTTGCAAAAAATACGGATTTAGTGCCATGATCTTAACCTATCATATCTAATGGAGGAAGTTCATAAGTATTGGACATAATTTCTGCAATATCTTCTAGTTCTTTTACCCCATCTTCATATATTTCTCTACCATTAAGTTCTACCCCACCAGGAAGTTTTACTCCTTGGAATTTGATTAAATTTTGCCCCCATTGTTTCTTAACAAGAGCAACAAGATATTTCTTTAAGAATGAATCATTCCAAACTCTTTCATAATCACTAGGATCCAATGTTCTAAAAGTATCAAGTACTAAGTAATCTCCAGGATTAACACTAGACCAATCAATATCAATATACAATCTATCTTGCCTTTTATTAAATCTTATTTGCTTTTCTGTCGTCAATAAAAAATTAATATCTTCTAGATATGTCTTAGTCATTGCATATGAAAGAAGTTCCGTAGATCCCCAATAATATACATCATTTAAAAATAACTGATACTTAACACTAAACATATTATTTGTTATAGTGTTACTTCCATCAAAATGAAATATCTTTGTAACTCCAATAATTGATGGTGGAACTGGAAGATAATTACTATTTTCTTCAAAACTAAACTGAGTTGTTACTCCAACCGTTCTATCTACTGTTGTGGTGACAATTCCTACATTAGATGTTTGTGACTGATCTGCACCTCTTGCTCTTCCTCTATCACAATCTGCTTGCGTTATCTTATACTTCATATAAGCTTGATACACACCGTCAAAATGACGTTCCTGAAAATATTGAACAGCATCATCTACAAGATCCTCTATCTGCTCATCTGCAACATTAATCTCTAGTACAGGAGCACCTAGTTTTCTTTTAGTATATGCTATTAACTCAGATCTAGTGGAAGGTTGCGCCATTTACTCATCTACTATTTTAGATATTTATGCTGCCGATGATATGCCAGGTATGACTAACACATCTCCAGATACTATTCTATATGTAGTAGATCCTGAACTGACATTAACGTCATAAACATATCTACCTTCAGGTATTGTTCTAGTTCTACTTTTTCCAAGAGAAAGTTTAAATACTCCCCCTGCAGCACTAGTAAATCCAACAGTAAATGTTTCTATTGCATACGATGATGACCCAATAGAAACACTTTTAGCTAATTGAGAAGATCCTGTCCAACTAGTAAAATCAAAAGCAGACCCTGAAGTGTTAACAACAGTGTATTCACTATTGAAATCAGCACCAGTATTTATATTAAGATTAACTCCGTAAGCAACCCCTGAACTAGTGTCAAAGGTAATAGTATTTTTAGCCATTTACTAATTTCCCAAGTAAACTTTTAATTTCATTAATATCATCTTTTAAATTTGCTAAGTCAGATTCTATAGCATCAATTTTTTTATCTTTTTTTGCTTTAGAATTACGAAGAGCCATATACTGATTATATTGACCACTATCAGTATTTAATATAGCTCCAGATTCTTCATCTCGAACCAAATTAACATGACCCTCTACCTCAAGATATCCCATATTATGCAAGTGCAATTACCCTCAAATCTTTAATCCTTGGTGGATTAGCCTTATTAGTAGAAGTTCCTATAAGTTTAATTCCAAAGTATCTGAAATTAGGAAGATTATCAATAGTATATTCATAATCTTTAAAGTCTACTTCACGACTTATATATGCAAGTTTATCTGTTTTAGAGATTAACTTATCAGGTAATCCATTATTATCTGCTGGATTTATAACTTGACCACTATCTAAGAGATTTGTATGTCCAGGGAATGGATTATAAACAAATTCTTCATTAGGATCATTACTAATTGCATAGAATGCTCTAATATCATTAAAGAGATTAATATGTCCAGTCATATAAATCTTAATTGCAGTTGCTGGATTTTCTAAAGAAACAGGAACTGAAGCATATACAAAAGCATTAGGATCATCAATTAGAGTAGAAACTCTATTATCAGTTACATAATTTGTAATTGGATTATTAACCCTATTAGATGCAAGAATTACCGCAACCCTATCCAAATCAACCATTGGAGAAAGTGATAATTCTCCAGTAAATAATTCTAGATTCATTGTAAATGATCTATTATTTACAATGTTTGGTAATGAAGTTGTTTCATTAATACGAGAAGCAATCATTCTAGGTGAATCTAGATAATTGTTGCTCGTTAAACTAATAGTTTGGAATGGCTTCTCTAGGAATGGTGTTTCTGATCCACCAACACTACTTCCAGTAATGGTTCTAATTTGAGCATTAACATTAGTTCCAACAGGAGTAATATTCTCAACAATAGGTCTTACAATTTCAAAAGGTATATTTTCAGTAGACTTAATAAAGGAACCTCCAATAGAACCTGCTTCATTGAAGTGAAGTGCTGGATAAGTAGATACTCCAGAAGATCTATCTAAACCATTCTCAGACGTATCTATCTTAATATTATAGTAATCCAATCCTATAGGATCAGTTACTGTTGCATCTGCTAAATTATGATCTTTATTAATTCTTCTTAGAGAAACACCACTCAATTGATATTTTCTAACCGAAGAATTTATAGGATGAAGTTGTGGAATAGTTCCATCAACACCTCTAGTTGTTATTCCAGTAAGACTATTACCAGAAACACCTGTATAAGAGATTAATTCATCACCAACCATAGCATAACCAATATTAGTTGTTCCTACTCCTACATTTTCAAAGGTAGTAAATTCACTTGCATCTTCAATAGAGAATTCTCCAACTGCAGATGAATCATATTCTGTTGTTAATAATGTAGAAGGAATATCAGATTGAACACCATTAACAGATACTAAATTCTGAGTAGAATACATTCCATGATTTAAATGATTTACTTTAATATGCAAACCATCAGAGATTTCTACTGGAGCAGATGTTAATAAAACATTTCCACCGAAATTACCATTCAATGCAGTTGTTACTCCTACATTATTATCATACTTAAGATATTTTCCAGAACCAGTTTCAAATACACCTTGAACATTATCAATAATCAATTCATTTGTTCCATTAAGAGTAGTAACAGACATTCTTAAGTTAGTTCCTAAAGAAGTAACACCTACTGTAGATGCTGTTAATACATCTCCTACGATATAACCATATCCACCATCAGATACTGTTGCTGCAACTGCAACACCATTAGTGATTGTTATATTTGCTTTTCCATTCCTACCACTACCAGTTAAAGTAGTTAAAGAAACATTGCTGAATGTAGTAGATCCACTTGAAGGAGTATATCCAATACCAGCATTAGTTAATGTTAATGCTCCAGTAGCAGTTCCTGCAGAACCAACATAATTTCCAGTAGCATTTGTTCCTTGCTGTTTAATTGTATTACCTAAAGTTAAGGCAGTATCATTCAAAACAGTAGTTAAACCAACTCTAATTTTATTAGAAGATATTTCTAAAGAATCTTTTGGAAGTACTTTGACAAAATCACTTACTGTTGTTAATGGTGGATTAGTAAAGTTAACAGTTCCTGTAAATGACTTGAAATTAGCTCTAAAAAGTCTAAATTTAAGATCTTCATATTGACTTGCATTCCAAGTTACTCCATTCTGTGATTTGAATAAAGATCCTAGCAAAGGTTGCTGTGAAACAACGATTTGTTCATCAACTGGAGAACTTACAGTTTGGATATCAGTCTCACCCATTCTTGAAACCCATGCTCTATAATTATTACTTTGAGATAGAAGAACAACAGAATGATATTGTCCTCCAGCCAAGTATACTGGTGCATCAAATATAACTGTTGTTGGAACAGAAGCATCTGGTGAGGTAACAATATCTCCAACTTCCAAGGTTACTTCACTATATGGATATACGTTATTTGTTGGCAATCCAAGTTGCATTGGTCTAAGTTGAACAACGCAAGGAAGATGATCATCTTTAGTACTAAAGAATACCTCCATTCTAGTAACAAATATTCCATTAGGTTCATTTACAAAGAAGGATTGAGCCAATGGATCAGTTTCACCAGCATTACATGGTGTTTTGGCTTGCATATCCTTATCTGCATCACTATCCCATGTATGATTCTTAACAGTCAACATAGCAGCTTCAATTCCACCATGATCTCCTGATTTTAAGTAATCAATCCAACCTTGAACTTGCTCATCTAATTTACTACCTTCTATTTGAGATGCAGGTGCAAAAACTTTATAAGCCTTTGTTAATGATTCTGTCCATAACGTGTCTTGATCATAGTCTGCTTTTTCAGTATCAAATCTAGTATCAGTTGCTGTGTTAGTATGAATAGTTCCTGAACCATCTACTGTTTGGACAATTGCAGACTCACCAGCAACTTCAAGACCTGAATATGCAGCATCTGGATTAATCTTAGTATTATCACCTGTAGAAAGTACCGCAACACCATCATTAGCAGTCGCACCAAAAGTTTTCACATTTATATCATGCATAAATGAATGTTTCATATTTTCATATCCAGCATCAAAGTCACCAGTTTTAGATAAAACATCCATGGCTTGATCAACCCAATATTGTTCACCTTGAGCATCAGGAATAACACCCAATTCATCCTTATACAAAGTTTGTACTAATGCAGTCATCTTCATCAAATCAGTAACTTCTCCTCCTACTGCATAATCCAATCCACCCTCTACATCAACCTCGGATATAGTCATATAGACTTGAGTAGCTGATGTTGGTGCTGCAGTTGGAGGTTCTGGTGTTACAGGAGGAGAATAAGGTGGATCTGTAGGTATATCAATATGAATAGGAGGAGAATAAGGTGCTACTGGTGCTGGTGGTGTTGGTGGTGGAGTAATAGGTGTAACAGGAGGAGAAAAAGGTGTTACAGGAGTAAAAGGTGTTACAGGTGTTTGTGGAGTATAAGGTGTTACTGGAGTAATAGGTGTTATAGGAGGAGAATAAGGTGCTACTGGAGTTATAGGTGGTGTTACTGGTGGAGAATATACTGGAGTTGGAGGTGGTTCTGGTGTTGGTAAAGGTTGTATGTCAACTATCGTCGTATTTACAGTTACAGTATTACCTCCAGTGATAGCTTCAGTCTCAGTTTGTACTTGTCTTTCACAAGTTATATTTCTACAAGATAATATATTTTCTCTATTCTTACTCAAAACACCAGCAGTTTCATAAGACTTTGATGCATCAGTTGAAATATTGCCAGGTAGTTGACTATTAACATTACTGCTAGTCAACCTAAACATCTTCATACCAGTTTCAAATTTTGGATTTTCTGCTACATTAGGTGTAGGAATATAGAAAGATCCTATAACACTACCAATTTGATCACTAATCAATCTTACAGTATTGATCTGTGCTTGAGCATTAGAAGTTTGACCTACTAACTGAATTCCAGGTAGAACATAACCATGATATTGTCCAACAGCTTTTGCAGCAAGACCATCAGTATCTACGTTTAAAATTGTACTACTAGATGAATAAATGGAAGGTATATTTTCATTTCTATCGTAAGGATTTCTATAATAAAAAGTATTTGGATTATCGATAGGTCCAGATCTATGATTAGATACTGTTGATCTAAATCTAATCAATTCTACTCCATCTAATGTTTTACCTACAATTGTTTCTCCTATCGCAAATACACCAGACTTCATTGTAATTTCAAGAAGTTTTGGAATCATATATTTGTTAATATCTTCTCCGTCAAAGAAACCATAAACACGAGTTCCTGGCTTCAATCGTTTTGCATTAAATTCAATATTCCTAGATCTCATGTAAGGAATAATTTCTTTTGCTAATACTACATTACCTTGATTGGTATCAGTAATAATTTCTCTAATATGATTATAATGCCCTTGCCTACTTCTTGATCCTGTTCTTGTTGATGATGTAGTAGTTGTTCTTCTTTTTTCTCTTCTATTCAATTCAGTGTTAATTACCCATTCATCTACGTAAGTTTCATTTACATCATAACCAGTCCATACGGTACTCCATGCATCCCAAATTACATTATCCATACCGCAATGGAAATCACCATCTGCAGTTTGTACTAATGTAGATGTATAATTTTCTACTTCTACTCTTTGTGCTGCAAGATGTATCTGCTCAACCCAACAATCAGAAGCAGGATTTAATTCAATAGAACCTGAATAATAGTTAACCAAATATGGAGTAACATTTTCTGTTCTAGTAGCATATGGTTGGTCTATTAAAATAGATTCATCATAGTCAAGAGTTAGAGTTCTTCCCGTTTTTCTAATTCCATTACTTATATTTTCTACCTGCAAATCAAGTTCTGTAGCAAATGCAGCAGGTCTTAATTCACCATTTTTAACATCAATACTATTTTTATTAATAGTCTTCTTAAGTTGAGTATCTGTATTAGAAAAATCATCTACGAAGAATCCAGACTTAAATCTGTTTAATCCATCAACATCACGAATTTCTAAATTTGCAGTATCACTTTCAAGAATAGAAAGAGAAGTATAAAATTCTAAATTCTTAATTCTTGTTTCTAATTTATGGATATCTTTCATTTGATATCTCTTATGGTCAGTTAAAGTAATACTAACATCATTAACATCACACAAATATGCTGGTAATACTACTTTTGCAATTTCGAGTGCATCATCAATCCTAACTGGCAATTCTGGAGTTTCTGCTGGAATTCCATTAACCAATTGGAAATTACCATTCTTAGATAAGAATATTCTATCTATTCTTGGAAGATAGAAAGAATAGTCTAGTAATATAGATTGATCCGATGCTAAAATATTTCCTGCTGAATTTCCATCTGCAGTAAAGTTTCTACCTAAGAATTCAAATGGAGAGTATGATGTTCCTGAAAAATCAGATACTCTAGGTCTTATATCAACAATATTAGAAACACTAGTTTCATTTATTTCAGGAAGACTGCAATATTTAAATGCATCATAAGAGTTTATTGTAGTAATATCTCCAGTATCTGAGGAATCAAAATATGCAGATTCAAATATAATTGTTATTTGCTTAGAAGGTTCCTTTACGTTAGAATTTCTTATTAATTTAGAGTAATCATAAATCGTATCTTTCTGACCATTATCAAAAGTAAAATTCTTTATAATATTATTAGACCCTACGGTTATGGTAGAGAATAATCCAGAAATATCAGAATCTCTAAATGTAATAACTTCTCCAGATTCAAACTCATTACCATTTAAAGAGATATAATTAATCTTTGAATCATTAACTCTAGAAACATATACACCTATAGCATTAGATTTTTTACCAATAAATTCTTCACCTACCAATAAGTCTTGAGTTTTTGCAGTAGGTCCATTAAGGTTTGTTAATGATAATGTTGGTAAAGATGGTGCAGCTGCATTTCTAGATTCAAAAATACCATGTATCTTAGTAACATCAGAAACATTTAAACAAATATCTTCATCTTGTACTCTAGTTCCATATACTGCAGAATAAGAAAGTCCATCATTAAGTGTAGTAGCACCTACACCTGATTGTGAATACTTTGAATTTGAAATTACTAAAGTATTAATTTTCTTTATATTTTTAATTTTTGATTCTATTTTTACTTTTCTTAAAGTAGCAATTAATTTTGCAGGACCATTGCCAGAAGATAAACCTCCAATAGTTATTGTAGCACCACCTCCACCATATGAAAACTTGTCAGATGATAAATTTTCGGTAGTTCCATCCTTTCTTATTAAACTGTACAATTCTTCATCATATGGTAAAAATGTTAAATCAACACCTCCAGAAGCAATAGATCCAGTAGAATTAGAAGATATAGTTACGTCATATTGTTTTTTAACTGATAAATGAGAATCAGTTAAATCAACTCTTCCAACATTATCCTTTGGAAACTCTGTGTATAAAGTATTATCAGAAGAAGATTGGAAATTGGAAGTTAATATCTTAAGATTTGAAGGATTTATATCATTACCTGGCAAAGCACCATCACATACATCAGTAACAGTTGTCATGCCGACAATTGTTAAAGATCTTTGAGATACACTAGTAATTCTACTAAAAGTTTCTGTTCCTATAGAAGTATTTGCATAAGATACAATATTTCCTACAGTCGTTATTCCTGTAAAGAATTTAGATGGATCGGCACTTGTTACTGTACTTACTCCTAAAGTACTTATTCCTGTAATATTAACTTCACCAAAATTGGAAAGAACAGATTGTTTAACATCTGCGTTAAAAGTATAAGCAGTTCCTACAATACCATAAAGAGATTTTGCATCACTGGAAGAATAATTAGTAATAGTATTAGCTATATTACCACTTTCAATACCATTGAATATAAATTGCTCTCCTGGTATAAATCTTCCCTGCACATTATATGCAGTAAGAGCAGTACCCGCAGCTACATCATACCTTAAAAATCCTTTAGCTCCACTAGATTTACCTTTAATGTGAGTAGGAGTAGTAAGAGTTACGTTAGTATTAACTGTTATATCAGTATAAGGTTGTATATCATATAATGCAATATCCCATTGATTTGCATTTGGATTTGCAGCATCATAAGATCCAGATTCTAATGCAAAATCATATACTCTCGCAAGTCCAATTTCTTTACCTGAAGCTGCAATATTAGAACTTCCTATTCTTTGATCTCTTAAACTTAATGAGTAAGTAGTAGAAATTCCCAAATTAGGAGATCCACTTACCCTATTCAATCCAAAAGTAGGACCAGTTACATAATTTAAACTTTGATCTTCCAAGAGTTTAGTAGTCCTTGGTTTCTCAAAATCAATAAAACTAGGAGTAACCGTTTCTACTTCATATCCTTTAACGTATGCTTTTCCTGGAGATAATTTATAAGTACCCAAATCATCACTTGGAATTTGATTATTATAGGTTAACTGATCTTCACTAAAAATACCTTTATTTCCTTTAAAATCATTTAAAGTATTTTTAGGATTTATTGTAAATGGTGTAACATAATAATCACCAGATTCGTCAGAAGTTCTTCTTGCAAATTCTTTTGCTAATTCATTATATTGAAGATCTTTTTCAGAAGAAACAATGACTCCTTCCCTAACTTCCATTAATTCAATGAAGTTAGAAATAGCACCTACACTATCAATAGATTTTTTAGTTAAATAAACTCTTATTTTTAATCTATCTGCACCAGGCGCATTATAATTATTAAATCCAGAAGCATTATCAGCTAAAGTAGAATCAACATCAGAATTTATAATTTCTTCAAAGACTTCTAATCCAATCTTATAAGAAGGTCTTGTAGAGAATGGTTCTAGAATAATTGATTGTTCTGGAACATCAATAAAATAACCTCTTACAAAATAAACACCACCAGTTAAAACTGCTCCAGATCCTATAGATATTGCATTATCTATTGTAGAAACTGTCGCACAACCTTCTCCATTTTGAATTATAATATTTTTAGTTGATATTTGACCTTCTAATATTAGATTTTCACCAGGAATAAATGTTTGCCCCTCATTTGTTCCTGAAGATGAATCCAAATAATTTACAAATAAAGTATATGGTTGTCCAGGTAAAGATGCCCTATTCAAATATGCTTTTACTTGAGCCTTTACTCCTGATTTTTCTCCCCTTAATTTTTGATTTAAAATTTTATCAAGATATCTGGTTAACGAAACACCAGAATATGAAGTGGCAATCCTAACGGTAGGAAAAGCATTATTATATTTTACCCCACCACCAGTTACCGAACTCCCCTCTTTAAAAAGGTGGCCACCAAACCTTTCAATTTGATTTTGGAGGGTTGATTGCAGCCCAGTTAACTCTCTAGCCTGAACAGGAAATCCAGGTTTGAATAATGTTTTATAGTAATTCTTTTTAGGATCAAAATCGTCAAAATATGGACTGACGTTAAGATTAGTTTCCTGGGGCATGATTCTTTAGAATTGCAAAATAACTTTAATATCTTCTTTTTGGTTAATAGACCTCGTTACAGATGGTCTATTGTCAACATAAATTATACTACCTGAATATTTTTCAACTTCTGGGTTAGAAACACCAGCAGAAAATCTTTGTCCAAGGTTATATGTTCTATTATTTATTGCAGTTGATATACCTGTAAATGAGGTATGAATAGCAAGACTATTATTACTACCGTTATCACTAACGATGGTAAGACTTCCTGAAGATGGGGAAGCAGTAAATCTATTTAACTTAAACCCATATGTGGGATTAGTCTTTAAAGAACCATCGGTATTAAAACCAACCAAACTTTTAGATTGCCAATACTTCAATACACCCGTACTTTGATCATAAGAAATAACTTTACCAACTGCAGTAGATCCTATTCCGATAGTTTGTCTTACTTCATCATCAGATATAAAAACCGCAGTACTATATCCAATACCAGTTAATTTTAAAGCATAAGCAGCACTAGCCTTATCAGATTCTAATAAAACAGAACTTCCATTCTTTTTAGGATTCTCTATAAGACCAACTCTTGCAATTTGGTTTCCTGTAGTAAAATCAGGGTTATCAGAATCATTTTCAATTCTAGAATAAACTAAAACATTATATGCACCCAGTTCTCTATAGATATCTGCACCATGTCCACCTTGAGGAGGAATAATTACATTAAAAACTGGATCAGTAGTTCCAGTAGGTACACCTCCCGAAAGCAAATCTAGAGTTCCGTATGTATATCCAGATCCTCCCTTAGAAATTGTAACAGTGTCAACCTTTGAATCATTATTAATAACAATAGTAGCTTTAGCACCTGAACCATCACCCTCAACAGGAACATCACTATAAGTTCTATTAGCAGTACCTAAACCAACACCACGATTAGTAACAGTAATAACCTTCAATTGACCACTAGATGCAGCATTATCCCTAACGGCAGCAACTTCAGTATTAGTCTCCCAATTCTGAGGAACAGGAATAAAATTAGTAGAATCAAATTTTACTAAATCATTTGGTTTAATTGTATAAAGATATTTCCAGATATATCCATCTCCACTATCACCTGCTGCTTTAGGTTCAAGATCAACAAAAGTAGGTTGATCTAATGATGACTTTCCATTTGGATTTTCTGGATTAGTTCCATTATTCAAACAAATATAAACTCTATAATCTTCATTTACAACATAATAATTAGATCCATATAAACTAGTCGCACCTGAAGGTTTTGCTGTATTTGTTCTACTAATATCACCTCTATACATGTCATATGTTATACCAGAT
>Ga0115011_10002560_pt1 | contig 12596 bp, 9 predicted proteins | sample TroAtlMetagenome_2_FD_88705 | JGI IMG/M metagenome (GOLD analysis project Ga0115011, IMG submission 88705) | Marine eukaryotic phytoplankton communities from Atlantic Ocean - Tropical Atlantic ANT8 Metagenome | ecosystem: Environmental > Aquatic > Marine > Oceanic | place: Tropical Atlantic... | reverse complement strand
GAGAAGAAGTTTAACCTTACCATAATAAGGACCGCATATAAAAGAATCCCCAATTTTAAGACTACCAGTCCTTACTATTATACTAGCTGTAGATCCCTTTCCTGCTTTGCTACTAGCTTCAATAACAATACCCCGAGCGGCCCCTTCAGGATTAGCTCTAAGCTCCATAACTTCAGATTGAAGGGATATCATTTCTAATAAATCATCTACTCCAAGCCCTTGAGTAGCAGAAGTCTGGACACAGATAGTTTCTCCACCCCAATCCTCTGGAGTGAGATCATTTTCTTGAAGCTGTCCTATTACTTTGTTTAGATCAGCATTTGGGAGATCAATCTTATTTATGGCAACTATGATTGTCACTCCTGCGGCACGGGCATGACTAATGGCCTCATGGGTTGTTGGCATAATCCCATCATTTGCAGCTACTACTAGGACTACTATGTCTGTAATGTTTGCTCCCCTTGCCCGCATTTCAGTAAATGCAGCATGACCAGGAGTATCAATAAAAGTAATAGAATCATCATTATGATCTACACTGTAAGCATTAATATGCTGAGTTATTCCACCAGCCTCTCCGGCAGCTACTCGACTTTTGCGGATAGCGTCCAAAATTGAGGTTTTCCCATGATCAACATGCCCCATTACTGTAACTACAGGAGGGCGCAAAGGTAATTCTTCTTCTCCTTTTATTTCTGGCTCTGGTGGTGGAGGCTCCTCGATAACTTCCTCAACTTTGTGAACTCCTCCGCCTTTCTCTCTTTTTTCCTTCTCAAAAACAAAACCATGTTTCTCACAAATTTTAGTAGCAACTTCTGGCTCAATCGAACTATCAAGACTCGCAAAAACATCCAACTCCATTAGATCGCGAATGACATTAAAAGGCTTAATGCCCATTTTGTCAGAAAGGTCCTTTAATATAATGGGAGGCTTAATATGGATAACCTTTGATTCTTCGGAACTAGTCTCTTCTTTATTACTATCAGGTGTAGACTCCGCTGAATGATCATCAATAAGTTTAGATATCGGCGGTAAAATTCCTCCTACTTTATTTGCCGAAATACCAGGCTCCCTTTTTTTACTCTTTCGGGCTTCTCTTTTCTCCTGCTCTTCGAATATAGATAGAGCCTCTTTCCCAGGTGAATTTATTCCCTCCTTTTTAGAAGAAGCCTCCTCATTTGTTTGATCGGATTCTTCCGAATTTAGGTTTTTTGGCATTAAGTTGTTCTTTTTTTTTCATGGGTGCGAATTCCGGTACTACTCGGACTCTTGTTCACCCTCAGACTCTTCGGATTTTTCATCCTCCTTCGAGTCATTATTTTCGTCATTTGATTGCCCAATATCATTATTGCCTGAAGCTGGCTCACCTCCAGTTTCAGGAGCTATTTTTTTAGCCGCCTCACATATTCTTGCAGCTGCCTCATTATCACCTTCCAATATTTCTGCAACGTCACTGACATCAACCATTGAAAAGAACTCCAAATTAACAATTCCACCCTTAACCAATTTTATCGCCGTATCTGAGTCAATAATGTCCTCTCCAATTTTCGAAACAAATTCATCAGCTGCATCAATGACTCTTTTCTCAAAAATCTCCGTTTTAGATGCATCCTTGTCTATTTGAACATCCCAGCCAAGCAATCTTGACGTTAGCCTTGCATTTTGACCTCTCCTTCCAATAGCTTTTGATAATTCTTCTTCATCGACTGTCACCCTGACCTGCTTCTGTCCTTCATCAATCTCAATCGATCTTATAATTGCTGGCTTTAAAGCATCAGTAACAAATTCGGTTAGATCCTCACTCCATCTAATTATATCAACTTTTTCGTTATTCAATTCACGGACTATGTTTTTGACCCTAGCTCCCCGTAGGCCAACACATGCCCCTACAGGGTCTACTTTAGAGTCTTCCGAATAAACCGCTACTTTGGTCCTAAAACCTGGCTCCCTCGCAATACCTCTAATTTCAACCGTTTGATCTGCAATTTCACTAACCTCAAATTCAAATAATCTCCTTACAAAATTTGGATGACTTCGTGATAATATTATTTCAGGACCTCTAGAACCATTTTCAACCGCCACAACATAAGCTCGAATTCTATCACCAATACTATACTGATCTGTAGTTACCCGCTCTCTCGAAGGCATTGTACCCTCGAATTTACCCAGATCTACCATGACGTCGGATTTATCAAATCGCCTTACTGTACCTCCTACAATATCACCTGCACGATCTTTAAACTCGTCGTAAATCATTGCCTTTTCAGCAATGCGAAGCTGTTGCATCATTGTTTGTCTGGCAGTTTGAGCCGCGATTCTGCCAAAATCCGTTGGTGTAACTTTGACTTCAATCTCATCTCCAAGTTCAGCTTCAGGATTAATTTTTCGAGCTATCTCCATTGAGATCTCTTCGTATGGAGATTTTACTATTTCTGAGGCAATTAATTTTGCAACTGCCACAATATCACCTTTTTCTGGATTAACCTCTACCCGTAACTCTCGAGCTGGGCCAACACTCTTACGCGCAGCAGAAAGCAACGCAGTTTCAAGAGCCTCAACCATAGTGTCACGAGGTATTCCTTTTTCCTTTTCGTAATACTCAAAGAGAACCTGTATTTCGCTAGTCATTTTTTTACATTAAGACGAAAAAAGAGCGGAACTACAAGTCCACCCTTTTTATCGAACATGATAACTATATAATTAGTCTTCTTAGCGTCAAGTTGTAAACCCAATAGGAACAGTATCTAATCGATTAAATCTCGTCCAAATTAGTCCTAGTTAGCTCAATTTCCCCTAGAACTCCATTTTGACGTACTTGAAACTCATTTAGGCGAATTAATTCGAGCAACGCAAGAAAGGTAACTAAAACCTCACTTTTTGTACTAGCTTCCTCAAATAGTTGGTAAAATTTAACCTTCTGACCTTTGGAAACATTTGTGATAAGATAATCAATTTTATCACTAACTGTGAATCTATCATCAGCTATCTCGGTTAGATCATCCTCGTCGTCGAACCTTTTTAAAACACCTTGGAATGCCTGTATAAGCTCAAAAATACCAACATTAACTATTGGCTCCCCATCCTCCTCTAAATCATCACAAATTTGCTGTTCAGCAGAATAAAATTTTTGATTTTCGACTTCTCTTTTCTCAAGATAATTAGCTGCATCCTTGAATTTCTTATATTCTACTAACTGTCGGATAAGTTCCCAGCGAGGGTCCTCTTCATCTATATCCTCTTCTGGCGCCTGTTCATTTCTCGGCAAAAGAGTCCTACTCTTAATATACATTAAATTAGCAGCCATAACTATGAACTCACTGGCCAATTCAATATTGAGAATTTTAAATGTATCAATATACTCCAAATACTGATCGGTGATCCTCTCGATAGACACCTCGTAAATATCTACCTCATCCTTCTTTATTAAATAAAGAAGGAGGTCAAGTGGACCTTCAAAAATTTCCAGGGATACTCTATTTTCAGCTTCCAAAACTATGATTTAATAGCAAATTATATCAATCTTACAATCAATTAGTATAAGTAAATGCAGTTTATTTTAGGATGATTTTAATTTAGCAATGATCTTCAGTTTATTTGCATATCAACCTACCAGATGTTAAGTGTCGATTGAATTAGTTTTAATATTGCTCCCTTAGCTCAGCTGGATAGAGCAACGGATTTCTAATCCGTAGGTCGCAGGTTCGAGTCCTGCAGGGAGCGCATTTTTGATCGAAACAAAACAAACGTTCAATACTAAAGTTTAATGGATAGAACTTCTAGTCCTATTAATAACGTATTTTCATTATAAAAACTATAGTTTAATAATGTCAGCTTAAAAAGCATTAGTGTTATTTAATTAAAAATCCAACTTGCGACATGCTCTTAAACTAGTAAATTCGAATGCTCGAAATAAAAGCGCGGATAGCTCAGTTGGTAGAGCAGTTGGCTTTTAACCAATTGGTCCTGGGTTCGAGTCCCAGTCCGCGTACTTTCTTAAAAGCTTACCGAAAAGCTTAACCTTAATTTCTCAAAATAATCTTGAGACTATTAATTACTTAACTGTCCAAACTGTAATTCATACAAAGTTTTATAGGCTCCACTCTCTTTTTGAAAAAGCTCTTCGTGGCTCCCTGACTCAACTATCCTGCCATTCTTTAGAACAATAATCCGGTCAACACTCCTCACAGTTGAGAGTCTATGAGCAATAATTATACAAGTTCTTCCAGCCATCAAACTCTCTAGCCCTTGTTGAACAAGGATTTCACTTTTTGAATCTAGGGAACTCGTAGCCTCGTCTAATAGTAATACTGCCGGTTCAGAAAGAATAGCCCTCGCAATTGCAATTCTTTGACGCTGACCACCAGAAAGCTTTACCCCCCTCTCTCCAACAAATGTATCATAACCATCGGGTAGCTTAACTATAAAATCGTGTGCATTTGCCTTGATAGCTGCATCCTTGATTTTAGATTCTTCTGATTCAGGCGAGCCATATCCAATATTCTCTCCGATAGTGCCACCAAAAAGAAATACTTCTTGTGGCACAATTGAGATTTGTTTTCTCAATGAGCTAATTGAAATCTCGCTAGCATCTCTACGATCATACTTTATATTTCCAGACGAAGGTTCATAAAAACGCAAAAGCAGCTTTATTAACGTTGACTTACCGGCCCCACTCGCGCCAACGATTGCAATTCTTTCGCCAGGAGAAACCGAAAGGTTTAGGTTATCCACCACAGTTATATTATTTCTAGATGGGTAAGAAAAACATAGATCTTCAAATTCTATTTCACCCCCAAGCATATATTCGGTCGTTCCTTTATCATTACAATGCTCTGTATTTTCTGATAAGATTTCCCTTATTCTCTCAGTAGCCCCTACTGCCTTATACAATTGGCTCATTATTTCTGGAAAAGAGCCCATAGCAGCACCAACAAAAATACTAAATAATACAAATTGGGTAAACTTTTCTGCATCAATCTGACCATTAGACAACATCCCCGCTCCAAACCACACGACCAAAGTAATAACTCCAAAAAGTGCAAAAATTATAAAAGAAACAAAAAAAGCACGAGCCTTCGCAGCACGCATTGTCAATTCGATGAATTTGCTCAATGAATTTGAATATCTATTTTCTTCATATTCTTCATTTGTGAATGCCTTAACATTTGAAATACCATGTAAGGCCTCTTCAACAACAACATTGCTTTTGGCAAGCTCATCCTGAGCTTTTGCGGTTTTGCCTTTGATTCCTTTTCCGAATAAAGCTAGAAATATTATGACTATAGGTATGCAAAGTAACATAACTCCTGTCAATTTTGGAGAAGACCATGCTATAAATATTATTCCACCTAATAGCATTACAGTCTGGCGAATAATCTGGGGCAATGTAATGATTAGAGTATCTCGTATTAAACTTAAATCGGCAGACAGCCGACTGCATATTTCACCCACTCTATTATCTGAGAAATAGGAAATCGGCAACATAACGAGCCTTCCAAAAACCTCTTTCCTTATATCTGCGAGCGCAGATTCTCCTGCAAAAGCAAACCACTTAATTCGCCAATAGGCTATAAAAGCTTGAAGACCAAGAACACAAATAAGTATTTTGGTAACACTATTAATTGTTTTCCCAACGTATTCTGGATTAGCTAACTCTCCAGTTGACCTCATTGCTCCACCAATAAGGCTTCCCATCAAATATGGAAAAGCTAGCGAAAGAGTCGCTGTGAAAAATAAACAACTAAGAGCTAAATAGAATTTTCTCTTATATGGCAATATATAGGAAAAAAGCTCTCGCAACTCTCTTAAACTAGTTTTCGAACGAGCCTTATTCTTTATTTTTGATAAATTAACCACTTTAATTAGGAGCTTCACTGAAGAAGAGAACAAACAAAAAGGCAAGCCTCCTTTCAATTATGATTTATTGCAACGCAGTGCTAATATCATTATTTTAATTCACATAAGTTAAGATAAGAATGCAGCACGTAAAATCTAAAGCATTATTTTACAGTATATTTATAATATCTATAATCTTAGGAGTCTTTTTAAGATTTGAAAATTTGGACTCTCGTCCAATGCATACTGACGAAGCTATTCAAGCCTGGAGACTCGGAAACCTTATAGAGGGAGAAGGCTTCGAATATCTGCCTGATGACGGTCATGGCCCAGGACTCCTATTCCTCACACTTCCAGTATTATGGATTAAGTCTATTGATGATTATGTAGGATTGGAAGAAAAAATCATCAGAAGCGCTCCAGCAATTTATGGATCACTTTTAATAATATTAATGTTGTTATTTAAGCGGCTAATAAAAATCCCAGGAATTACAGCCGCCGCAATTCTTATGGCCCTGTCTCCTATGCATGTCTACTACAGCAGATATTATATAATGGAAATTCCATTGCTCGTGTTGTTGGCCTTATTTATATTTTCTTCATGGAAATATTTAGAAAATCAGAAACTGCGCTGGATGATAGGAGCTGGTTTTATTTGTGGAGTGATGCATGCTACCAAAGAAACGTTCATTATTTCTGTCGCCGCACTAGTAACATCGTCCACAGCGATCTTCATACTTGAAGAAATAAGTAAAAGAACAACAGCAAGACTCCAACTAAAAAATTTAATTAAAAGTTTTTGTATTGGGTTCGCTTTTATGCTTCTCACCTCTGCAGCTTTGTACTCAATATTTTTTGATAATTTAAGCGCGATAAAAGAAAGCTATACTTCTTATTTTAATTACCTATCTAGAGCTGAAGGCAGCGGGCATGAGAAACCATTTTTTTATTATCTCAAGCTAATAGCCTGGAATAAAATGGAGTTGTACACCTGGAATGAAATTGCAACGTTAATACTAGCTGTAACTGGTGTGATTTTTTCTTTCCTAAAAAACAATAATCCTACAAAAAAAACAATATTCCTCAGAGTTCTTTCCCTTTACACAATTATAACTTTGTTAATCTATTCTATAATACCTTACAAAACCCCTTGGTCGATACTGCCTTTTCTCCAAGGTTCAATAATTCTAGCAGGATTCGGGTTTAATTCAATTTACGAAATATTAAACAGATCTGTAAAGTGGATATCGGTTTCTCGTATAGCATTAGGGGTTATCTCAATAGGGGTTATCTTAAACCTATATACTCAAAATCAAAATGCTCTGAAATTTCCCGCCAACACAGACAGAACTCCATATGCATATGGACACACCTCTCCTAGTTTAGTATCCAAACTCGTAAAGCAGGTTGAAGAGCTCAAAGAAATTAAGAACAACCTGACAATAAAAGTTTTTCATCCAGAAACAGGATGGCCTCTTCCTTATTATTTTAGAGACATCAAGAATAGTGGGTACTACCCACATGTAGTTGGTGACGTTTCATCAGATATAATAATATCGGATGCGGCATTTGATGATGAGATAACAAAAAAAATTGGAGACAATTACATTGGTCCTGATCTTATGAACTTGAGAGACAACGTAATGCTCCACTTGTACATAGAAAAAGAGCTCTTTTTCCAACTAGTTAATAAAAGATCGGCACAAAATTAATGGCTTCAGAAATTCATCGACTTGGGGCTCACGCAATGGCAACCGAATTCCAAATTTTTATAGCTGCAACCTCTGAAGCCAAAGCCTTAACCGCAGCTTCAACGGCTCTCCGCGACCTTGAAACACTGGAGTCAGAGCTAAGTCGATTTAAAGGGAATAGCGATATTCATAGAATTAACCAACTTTCAAAAGGACAATCGACTCCAGTCGGGCATGCCGCTATTGATTGCATAGAACTAGCTAGAGACATTCATTGCAAAACTAATGGAGCTTTTGACATAACATTAGGACCGCTTTTAGCAATATTTACCAATCCCGATAAAAGCCCTCGGGATCCCAGCGAAAAAGAAATTAAAAAAGCCATTTCATCAATTGGAATGGATAAGATACAAACTAATGTAAATTCCTTAATTGCATCAGTCAGTTCAGAAGATTTATGGATTGATCTTGGAGGCATAGGCAAGGGGTATGCCCTAGACCAAATGGCATTAAGCCTTAAAGAAAGCGGCATTAAAAACGCAATGCTTGACGCTGGAAGCAGCACTTTGCTTGCATTCGGTAACGGACCAGGTGGAGACGGGTGGCCAGCAAGCCTTGGCCTCTCAAACTCTCCAATCATAAATCTAAAAAACAACTCATTAAGTGGATCTGGGTTTAGTGAACGCGGAGAACATATAATTGATCCAAGAAAGCATTGCAGGATTCCTAGCGAAAAAATAAATTCATGGGCAATTGCCCCTTATGCTGCTTTATCAGATGCATTATCAACGGCTTTTCTAATAATGACAGAAAATGAAATAATCACTTTTTGCAGAAACAACATTGGAGTTGAGGCGATATTGCCTGAGTGATCAAAGAACATCAAGAAATTAACAAGTGGCAAGAGTGAAACTAAAATATATCTTCACTGCATTAAGCAGCTTAGTAATTTTCGTCATATGGTTTGCACTTGAAAGAAATTTAAACTTATCCAAAGCCGACTCATCTATCGAAATAAGCTCCACGAATTCTCATTCATTATTTAGGATAATATTGACAGGAACAATCATTCTGAGCCCGACATTATTACTTTTCATTTACTCTCGCTCCAAAATTCTAACCAAATATATAGTCCAAGAATTTTGCCGACCTTTAATTTTTTGCCTAACAGGATTCATCGCCATCTGGCTTATAATCGATCTTAGCGACAATGGTGCAGATCTAGCAAGCGCTGGTGCAAATTTCATTGGCTATTTTAAGTATTACTTAGTTCAGTCACCTCAGATAATAGTTACTATTATCCCAATATCAATCCTCCTGTCTATTCTTTACACCCTTGGACGACTATCAAAATCTAATGAAATAACATCGATGCAAGGTGCTGGAAAAAGTTACTTAAAAATACTTTCACCTATACTTTTTATAAGCACATATATTTCGCTGATTTCATTATCCTTAAACTACCAATGGGCCCCAGAAGCTGAGGCTCAAAAAGAAACTATTTTATCATCATTCAAAAGAGGAGAAGAATACGCCAAAACCAAAAAATACAGAATCAATTCCAGACTATATAAAAACAAATTGGATTCTAGGACATGGTTTATCGGGGCCATACCTTCAAATATACATAGCGGAAAACTCAGAAATGTAGAAATCTATCAAACCAAAGATACAGGAAAAATAGCAGAAGTTTATTATGCAGAAACAGCTCAATGGTCCAAGAAATCAAAGGACTGGTCCCTTATAAATGGAATGCTCATAAGTTTTGCAAATAGTTCTGAGAAAATCAGGCAGACAACATTTGATGAATTAAAACTAAATAATTGGAGAGAGACGCCTTGGAAAATATACACCGACAGCTTAATTCCTGAACAACTAGGGGTAATTAACCTAATCCATCATTTAGAAAGAAATTCTGAAAAAACACCAAAAACAATGGCTCCCTTTAAAACTCACCTCCACTACAGATGGGCCTTACCTCTTAGTTGTATAGCCATAGCTCTTATCGCATGCCCAATAGGAATAAACAATTCTAGAAGCAACCTCAGAGGAAGTGGAACTCTGGCTTTGTTAATATATTTCATAATGATATTATTAAACAATTTGTTTCTAGCACTTGGACAAGGGATGCGTATAGCTCCATTTTTTGGAGCTTGGTCAACAAATATAATTTTAGTAATTACAGGGATTTTCCTTTTTAGACTCAAGGAAACTCAAACTGAAATCAAACTGGCTTCAATAATAAAAACCTTGCAAACTTTAATAAAGAATATAATCAAGAAGCCGTTAAAACAAACGCGCTAATTAATACTTAGAAACAACATGTCAAATAGCAACTCATGGAACATAAGACCAAGGTCTAACCAATGCAGTGTTACCAATAAAGAATTCGAGGATGGAGAAATGTTTTATACCGCCATATTCCTCAATCAAGAAAATAATTTTTACGAACGTTCTGATTTCAGTGTCAGCGCTTGGGATAAAACCGAACACACTCAAGAAGATTCCTCACTATTTTCTTTTTGGAGATCAAAATTCGAAAAGAAAGAAGAACATGAAAAAGTAAAAGAAGTGGTTGAAAAAGAGAGTGCTGAAGTGATGCTTCGCAGACTCATAGATGAGAATGACACCAAAAGTGAAAATGCCAGATATATCTTAGCAGCAATGCTTGAAAGAAAAAAAATATTACTTCCAGTAGATGTTAAAAAAGAAAAGAAAGCGAAAATGTTATTCTACGAACACCACAAAAGCGGAGAAGTTTTTATTATTCGAGACCCCATTTTAAGACTTGATGAAATAGATACAATACAAGAAGAGGTTTCAGCTTGGCTATCCAGCGACAAAAATTGATCATCATGCACTAATCATTATAAATAATTTCTTAAGCGTACTAACGCGATATCTTTTATTTGCCACTTTGAATCCATCTTTCCTCATTTTATTCAGCAAACTTCTGTATATTTTACCCATACTTCTTGCTGACTTTAAGACCTTATAATCAGCCTCATATAAACTTTCGTCTGCAAGTTTAAAATAAAACTCAGCCCTCTCTGCTTGAAAGCTTATCAATTGCTGAAACTCCCTAGTTCCTGCGCACTCAAGAAGCGATTCAGTCTTTAGGCCTAAACCATCTATTTCTTCAGAAGGCAAATATATTCTTCCCATCGAATAATCCTCGGAAAGATCACGAATTATATTTGTTAGCTGTAGTGCATACCCAAGATTAATGGCATACTCTTGAGATCTTGCATAATCAGCTCCAAATATCCTAAGGCTTATAAGGCCCACAACTGACGCAACCTTGTAACAATACCCCTTTAATTCTTCAAAAGTCGTATAAGAAACACCCCGTAAATCCATTTCCATTCCTTCAATAAGTTCAATAAATAGTCTGATATCAATGCTGTACTTAGATATAAGATTAACGATACCAGCCTGAATGAAATCAGGGGCATCAAAACCCTCAATTAATCCATACTTCCAAGTTGCTAACTCTTCTTCTCTTTCTTCCTTAGACCCGTATGGTTCATCTGCAAGGTCATCAACGATCCGACAAAAAGCATAAAAGGTTACCATATCTCCCCTCCTCTCCTTCGGAAGACACCTAAGAGCAAAGGCTAAATTAGACTTTGAACGTTTTGTAATTTGTGCAGCACTAGATCCACTCACCAATCTGGATAATTAAGCAGTTATTTCATCAACCCCCAGTGCTCCAACGGCCAATATACCATCAAACCTGGTCCTAATAAATTTTCCTCAGGAACAGTACCCCACATTCTGCTGTCAGCACTATCATCACTATTATCACCAAGAGCAAAGTACTGATCTTTATCCAATGTAATTTTATTTATTCCTTGATAATCAGGAGCCCTAATTTTCCTAATCAATGAGTAACCTTCATATTCCTCAAACACTTTAACGATTCCTTTTTCTTTGGCCTCACCCCCATTAACATATAGTGGCCCTCCATTTGTCTTAATTTCTAAATTGTCACCAGGGACACCGCATAACCTTTTAATATAATGTTGAGATTGAATTCCTCCATTAATACCCAAAATTCCTTTGGTATTAAAAACAAAGATTTCACCTCGCATAGGGTTACGAAAATGGTAAATCATTTTATTGACTAAAACCTGATCGCCAGTGTCACAATAACCTTGAAGCCTAAAGTCTGAATCAATATCCATATGTCTACCATTCACAAAGAACTCCTTACCTGATTCTCTAGATGAGTTAAAAGATCTGGAAATATTAAGGGCTGCTCTAAGACCAAGACCACCTCTATTCTTTTCTTGAAAAAGGTTTTTTAATGGCACCCCAACCTTAATTGGGTCAATATTAGGATTTTGAAAGTGTATTTTTGTGGAAGTGAAAAACTTAAAACGAGTTAATTCTTCAAATCTCTCGATTTTGCCCCCTGCAGGAATCGTAAAATCAACATATGTTCGCCCTTCAGAAAATTTTTCCCATGCAGACTTAATAAATCCAGGGTTCTCATAATTAGTCGCCCCACCTTGATCTGAAACATTACAAATGATTCCATTAAGAGTTGGCTGCATTGATCCAGTAGGTATTCTAAATGGTTGCAGACAGTAAGATCTAATTCCAATCGCAATAATGATTGCAACAAATATCACCTCAAGGTTTTCTCTAATTATTGGATTTCTAGGTGGAGTAACTGCCCCCTCACACAAACTTGTCAAACTTTTGGCGGCCGATTTTATTTTATCTTTGTCCTTAGAATTTACAGCCACGTCAAATGCTTCCAAACTTTGATTAATTTCTGAGAACATTTCCTCAGAAATTAAATCTTTTTTGTAAGAAAGAAACTTAGCTACTCCCTTTCTTAGAAGTTTTGCTTTTTTAAGATATCTTGGTTTAAAAATAAGCATTATTTAGATGATGATTTAAGCACTTTAATAAAAGCCTCCTGAGGAATATTGACTTTTCCTATTGCCTTCATTTTTTTCTTTCCTTCCTTTTGTTTTTCAAGAAGTTTTCGCTTTCGAGTAATATCCCCACCATAGCACTTTGCCGTTACGTTTTTCCTCATAGCGCTAATAGTTTCACGCG
>Ga0115011_10002559_pt1 | contig 12598 bp, 10 predicted proteins | sample TroAtlMetagenome_2_FD_88705 | JGI IMG/M metagenome (GOLD analysis project Ga0115011, IMG submission 88705) | Marine eukaryotic phytoplankton communities from Atlantic Ocean - Tropical Atlantic ANT8 Metagenome | ecosystem: Environmental > Aquatic > Marine > Oceanic | place: Tropical Atlantic... | reverse complement strand
GTCAATCTGCTGGGTGTGCGGCGGGTGATCAATATCATCAATGCCCAGTCGATCCGGGGCGAGATGACCGACGAGAACATCGTCAACCTCAATCGCTTCTGGGACAGCGCCCAGGATGTGGCGATGACCTGCATGACCCTCGCCAAAAAGATCGGTTGTATAGAACCTGATGAGGCCTATGCCCTGGGGCTGTTCCACAACTGCGGTATTCCGCTGATGCTGCGGCGCTTCCCCTACTATATCGAGGTGATGGAAGAGTCCTACTCGCAGGCGGGTCAGCGCATCGTCGATGTGGAGAACCAGCGAATGAATACCAACCATGCTGTGGTAGGGTATTTCACGGCAAAGTCCTGGCTGCTACCCCGTCATCTCTGCGAAGCGATTGCCAGCCACCATAATGCCGAACAGATTTTCACCCAGGAGGATTACGACCCGGGGCTGAAGAATCTGCTGGCCATTCTGAAGATGGCCGAGCACATATGTCAGGCTCACCGGGTGCTGGCAAACCAGCCGGTCGATCACGAATGGAACGCCGTTGGGCACGAGATCCTCGAATATGTCGGCCTTACCGAGTACGACTACGAGAATCTGGAAATCAACTGCCGGGAGATGATGATCACTGGCGAAGGCCGCTACTTTCACGACTGAACGCACAGCCTGTCACACCGATTCAAGGAGCACTGCATGTCGACACCCCTCGTTATCACGGTCATTTCCGCGGACAAGCCCGGCCTGGTTGAAAGCATTGCCCAGGTCATCAATCGCCATGGCGGCAACTGGCTGGAGAGTCGCATGGCACGGATGGCCGGGCAGTTTGCCGGCATCCTGCGCGTGGACATCGCCGCGGAGAAGGTGGAGGCGCTACGCATCGATCTGGACGGGTTGACCAGTCTGGGCATCAACGTCCAGGTGGCAGTCAGCGGTCAGGCCGATGAGCCCGAGCTGGAAATCCTGCATATGAGCCTGGTGGGGAATGACCGCCCCGGTATCGTGCATGAGGTGTCGCAGGTCCTGGCGCGCAACGGGGTCAACGTGGAGCAGCTGAATACCGAATGCGAGCCTGCGCCCATGAGCGCGGATCTGCTGTTCAAGGCCCAGGCACGCCTGGGAATCCACCCGCAGACTGACCTGGATGCGCTGCGCAAGGATCTGGAAAACCTGGCCGACGACCTCATGGTGGAGCTGACCCAGCCTACCTGACACCGGATACGTCTACTGGCTTGACCGGCGTCAGTATGCAGGCCAAGCGATCTGGATAAGCTGGCGACGTACTCTTTCGCCCTGGATGCTGCGACGTGAACCACCTCCATACCTTCTGGCATAACCTGCGCCATGCCTCGGGCAACCTGATGCCGATCGTCATTGTCGTCGGGCTGTTCCAGGCGCTGGTGATCCGCGAGGCGCCGGAGGGTCTGGCAAGCATGCTGCTGGGCCTGGCGATCGTCGTCTTCGGAGTGGCGGTATTCCTTCAGGGTCTGGAACTGGGTGTCTTTCCGGTCGGCAAGAGCCTGTCCAATGCGTTTGCCCGGCGCGGCTCGCTACCCCTGCTGATGGGCTTCGGTTTCTGCCTGGGATTTTCCTCGGTGATCGCCGAACCCGCCCTGATTGCCGTGGCCGACCAGGCCGAAGATATCAGCGAAGGCCGTATCAGAAGCCTGACGTTACGACTGCTCATCGCCCTGTCGGTGGGCGGGGTGGTGGCGCTCGGCGTGCTGCGTACGCTGTTGGGGCATCCCCTGCACTGGTACATGATCATCGGCTATCTGCTGGTCAGCTGCGTCACCTTTTTCGCGCCGGAAGAGATTGTCGGACTGGCCTACGACTCGGGCGGGGTGACCACCAACATCGTCACGGTTCCCCTGATAGCGGCCCTGGGCATCGGTCTGGCGGCATCGATCAAGGGACGCAATCCATTGACCCACGGCTTTGGCCTGGTGGCTCTGGCGGTAATGGTGCCGATGATCGCCGTTCAGCTCTACGGCATAGTCGTCTACACACTGTTCCCGGTAGAAAGCGGCCCGCAACTGGCGGCCAGCCTGGCCTCGCAGGGCGATATTCAGGGCACCCTGGCACAGACATCCAGCGCCGGATCGCAGGTCGCAACGGCGGCGCTGACCATGCTGACGGACCTGTTACTGATGTTGCGCGATGTCTTGCCCATCATACTGGTGATCCTGTTCTTCCAGTACGCGATCATCCGCAAGCCCCTGCCCTATCTGCGTCGGGTCGTCCTGGGGTTCGCCATGATCATCTGCGGACTCTACGCCTTCGTCATCGGCCTGAAACTGGGACTCTTTCCGATCGGGCGGAGCATGGCGTCGCAACTGATCGGTCTGGATACACTGGTCTATGTCTATCTGTTTGCCCTGGCCATCGGCTTTGCCACCACCATGGCCGAACCGGCCCTGATTGCGATCGGCGGCCAGGCCGAAGAGGCCGGCCGGGGCAAACTCAACGCCCGCCACATCCGCCTGCTGGTGGCCCTGGGAGTGGCCGTGGGCATCACCATCGGCGTGCACCGGATCATCACCGGGGATTCGATTCACTATTACATCATGGGCGGTTATGCACTGGTGATCTTCCTGACCTGGCTGGCGCCGCGCTTCATCGTACCCCTGGCGTTCGATCTGGGCGGCGTGACCACCTCGGAGGTGACGGTCCCGCTGGTGACCGCCCTGGGCATCGGGCTGGCCACGCAGATCGAAGGCCGCAGCGCACTGATCGACGGCTTCGGCCTGATCGCCTTTGCCTCGATCTTCCCGATTGTCACCGTCCTGCTCTACGCTATCGTGATGGAGCGCCTGAAACCCGCTGAAGGAGACACACCATGAAATTCTCGGTTCTGGTAGCCATTCTGGCTGAGGATCTGGAAGAGCAGGCCATCAAAAGCGCCAAGCAGGCCGGCGCCGGCGGCATCACCATCCTCAATGGCCGTGGGCTAGGGGCGGAGCAGAAGAAAACCTTCTTCGGGCTGACCTATGAAGGTAGCCAGTCGGTACTGATTCTGGTGCTGGAGAAAAAACTCTCACTGCAGGTCATGAAGGCCCTGGTGCGGGATCTGGACCTGAACAATGACAGCCGCGGTGTCGTGTTCACCCTGCCGCTGGACCATATTGCCGGTATCGATCCCGGCCAGATAGAGCAATTCGAACAACTGATCCGCAACGACATCTGACGCTACCGGGGGATTTCCGCCATGTTGGTCAAGGACATCATGAAAACCAGCGTGATCACCATTTCCGCCTTCGCCACGGTGCGCGAAGCGATGCTGAAAATGCGTGAACATGGAATCAAGTCGCTGGTGGTCAACAAGAGTAACGAACACGACGCCTACGGTCTGGTGACCTACAACGACATGCTCAGGACCATCGTCGCCGAGGAAGGCGATATCGACCTGATCAATGTCTATGACATCTGCAGCAAGCCCGCGCTGATCGTCTCGCGCGAGCTCGCCGTCAAACATGTCGCCCGGCTGATGGTCAACATGGGCCTGCAGCGCATCCTGGTGACCAATGCCAACGAACTGGTCGGCATCATCACCATGAACGACATTGTCAGCGCCATTCTGGATATGGCCGACGGGATCGACTGATCCCGGCCCGGCTACTGCCGACCGACATACCCGGGATTGAACACGACTTCGTCGCCCTGCATGTGCTCGAAGATGTCCCGCGCCGCGATGGCCGGATCTTCCCAGTTGGCTGCGCGGTCGCTCTCGGGATCGGCCATCGGACCGGTGGAATGCTGGCTGATCTTGGTTTTCATGCCGCCGGGGGCTGCCAGAAAGACCTTGATGTTGTCCGCCGCAAGCTCCTGAGCCGCGCTCTGGAACAGGCCATGCAAGGCATGCTTGGTGGCTGCGTAGTGACCCAGTCCGGCGGGCGCCGGCCGCATTCCCAGGATCGACGAGACGTTGACGATGGTGCCGCCGCCCTGCGCGCGCATGATCGGAATCACCCGCTGGGCGAGATCGGCGTAGGCCCAGTAGTTGACCTCAAACAGACGGTGCGCCTGCTCCAGATCCATCTGCTCCAGCTTGGCCAGGTATGAATAGCCGGCATTATTGAACAGGAAATCGATGCGGCCATATGCGTCCATGGCCTGCTCTATCACGTCCGCGCGCCTGGCCGGGTCGGCCAGATCAGCCTCGATCACCATGGCCTGCCCACCGTCGTTGCGAACCTGCGCGGCGAGCTTCTCCGATTCCTCCGGGCGCATGTCGACCAGTACCAGCTTCATGCCCATGCCGGCACCCAGCGTGGCCAGCTCATGACCCAGGCCATGACTGCTACCGGTAATGATCGCCACCTGATCGGTGTATTGCGCATCGGCGACTGCCTCCTGCGCCTGCGCAACGCCGCTGCCCAGCATCAGGATGCCGGCCACCAGCATCAACCAGATGCGATAGAGAGTGCGCGCCGGCAGGCCCGGCACAGTGGTGTGATACCCCATGGGAAGCTCCTGTAATGAAGAAGCCATTACCATAGCGGAACCACCCGCGGGTTGAGCGCAGGGAAACATCCGGTTGCAAATGACCGAGCGGAGGCCGGCGCCTGTGGCTGCCGGCCCGCGGATCAGACTTCCAGTTGCTTGGCCGAGCCCTTGGCGGGCTTGCCCTTGATACGCCCGGCGGCGACGTTGCGCATGAACTTGAGCGCGCCGCGAGCATTGGAAAACTCGTCAAGCATGACCGGATTGGGGAACGCCTGGGTCAGCCAGTGGTGAAACACGACCGATCCGCCACCGGTGATGATGATCGCGCGATAGATGCCGATCGAGCCAAGACGGGACTTGACGTTGTTGATGATCTTGGTCGCGACCGAACAGGCCACGTCATCACGCAATACTTCGAAGTTACGCACCTCCCCGGCATAGAAGGTGGAGCCGGTTTCCAGCACTTCGCTCACCAGGTTCGGCGGGATCTCGGCGTCGTGGGAATTTTCCAGCAGGCCGAGGTCGATCAGCTCCTGCTTGATGGCCTTTTCCAGAGCAAACTTGAGATCGAGCACGCCGACCTTGTCGGTACCGGAGTAGGTATTGTTGATGGTGATGCTGTCGTCGACGATCAGATTGACCACGTCGGTGGTGGAGCCACCGATATCGATGATGGCCACGTCGCCCTTGGTGTACTTGGCTGCATCGGTAAACTCGCCTTCGTCATCCAGGACAAAGTCGAAAAACGCCGACAGGGCCTCGGAGTAACAATCGACCTGTTCGATATTGAGCTTGTCATCACTGCCCACTACCTCGACGGTGCCCTTGCTGCCATTGAAGTTGGCGATGGTGGCCAGCTTGTTCTCGGTGATCTGGCTACCCTGTTCGGAAAAATAGTCACGGAAGGACAGGGTGACGCCCAGGTGCAGGGGCTTGTTCAACAGCTTGGCCTTGCGCAGGGCATGGGTGACCAGCACCCGGTTCTCTACCGAGGCGGGATAGTTGGCGTTGCGCAGATTGATGGGGGAGCGCACGGAAGGCTTGCAGGTGTAATCCACGCCATCGGCACGATAACGGTCAACGGTCTCGCCACTGTTGGAACTCAGACGATCGGTACCGATGATCGTCGGCACCTTGAGCGTCTGGATCTTGCCTTCGGCGTCGAGCCAGGCCAGCTTGTGGTCCGCATAACCGTTATCGTCGACGACCAGTGTTACCTCTGCCATATCACTCTCCCCCATCCATTCATGTTTGATCGCTGCACGATTTGCGGCCGCGTCGGTTCCTGTTGAGTCGCAAGCTTACCCCAGAACGAACCCGGGCCGGCAACTGCGCTGCCCAGCTGATGAGTGGGAGTATGCCAGCCTACGCTGCAAGACGGAATATCGCAGGCCGTGAGTTACAGGAGCAGCAGGGTCGCCAGTCCGAGAAAGGCGAAGAATCCGACCACATCGGTGACAGTGGTCAGAATGACGCCCCCGGCCAGCGCCGGATCGATACCGAAACGCCGCAGCACCAGGGGAATCACCAGACCCGCCAGCGCGGCACAGATCAGATTGAGCAGAATGGCTGCAGCAATAATGCCGCCGATCTGCCAACTGCCGAACCAGAGAATAGCCAGCGCCGCGACCACCAGGGCCCACAGGAGACCGTTGAGCAGGCCGATGCCCAGCTCCTTGATCAGCAGCACCCGCGCGTTGCCCCCGACCACCTGGCCAAGCGCGAGACCGCGGATGACCAGCGTCAGGGTCTGGCTGCCGGCAATCCCGCCCATACTGGCAACAATCGGCATGAGCACCGCCAACGCGACAATCTGCTCCAGGGTGCCCTGGAACTGCCCGATGACCCAGGCGGCCAGAAAGGCCGTGACCAGATTGATACCGAGCCAGACGGAACGGCGACGGGTGCTGGTCAGAATGGGGGCGAACATGTCCGCCTCCTCGTCCAGACCGGCCATGTTCATCATCGCCCGTTCCGAGTCTTCCCGGATGATGTCCATGACGTCATCCACCGTGATACGGCCCAGCAGCAGGCCGTTTTCATCGACCACCCCCGCCGACAGCATGTCCAGGTCCTCGAACAGTCGCGCGACATCGTGACTGGACAGCTCGACGTCTATCGGCTTGAAGTCCTCATCCATGACCTCGCTGACCTTGGCATCGGGCAGACTGGTGACCAGCCGGCTCAGACGCAGCACGCCCAGGTAGCGATTCTTGCGATCCACCACCATGACCTTGTCGGTGTGGTCCGGAAGGTCTTCGAGCAGACGCAGGTAGCGCAACACCGAGCCGATGCGCACATCCGCCCGCACCGAGATATGGTCGACGTTCATCAGACCGCCGGCGGAGTCCTCCGGGTAGGACAGCATCTCGGCAATCTGCTTGCGCTTGCGCTCGTCCATCGACAGCAGCAACTGCCGGCCGTAACCGCTGGGCAGGGCCTGAATCAGGTCCACCAGGTCATCCAGATCGAGCTTGCGGGCAGCCGCTATCAGCTCGTCCTCACCCATCTCCAGGGCCAGCTTGGCCCGCACTTCCTCGTGCAGATGGACCAGAATCTTGCCTGACCGCTCGCTGTCGAGCGTTTCCCACACCACGCTGCGCTCTTCGGGGGGCAGCGCCTCCAGCAGCCCCGCCGCCTTGGCCGGGTGCATGTGACGAAAGACCTTGCCGACCCGCTTGTACTTGCCCGCCTCCAGCGCGTCGCGAACGCTACCGATATGGGTGAAGATACTGTCTTCGTCCGGTGGGGTTTCCGCATCGCCATGATCGGTGTCACGGTGCAGCGTGGCCGCCATCTGCGGATCAAGGTGGCGCAGTACCGCCGCCTCATGCTCATCGGCCACCTGCTGCCAGACCACCTGACGCTGCTCGGGCTCCAGTGCCTCCAGCAGACTGGCGAGCTTGCCCGGATGCATCGGCCGCAGAAGCTTGCGCACGCGCTTGAGCTTGCCCCTGGCCAACGCCTCGACAATCGCGTCCTGCCCGGTATGAATCGGATTGCTGGTATCGTCAGTCATTGCGGTTGCCAACTCCTGTCATACGTGCGGACGGCGCGCAGCCTGAATGCTCGGGTACAAGGACCACTGGGGCGCCTGGCGACGCCCCGCTGATGCAAAACGGATCAGTCCTCGTAACTCTCGATCGGCGGGCAGGCGCAGAACAGGTTGCGGTCACCATACACGTTGTCGATACGGTTCACGCTGGGCCAGAACTTGTTCGCCGCCACCCAGGGCTGCGGGAAGACCGCCTCGGCACGGGAGTAGGCACGATCCCAGTCGCCGGTAATGTCGGCCAGGGTATGGGGCGCATGGTGCAGCGGATTGTTCTCGGCACTCCATTCACCCTGCTCCACCCGGCTGATTTCACTGCGAATGGTCAGCATGGCGTCGACAAACCGATCCAGCTCGGCCTTGGACTCGCTTTCGGTCGGCTCGATCATCAGGGTTCCTGCCACCGGAAATGACATGGTCGGCGCATGGAAACCGAAGTCCATCAGTCGCTTGGCCACGTCTTCCTCACTGATACCGCTGGCCGCCTTGAGCGGACGGATATCGAGAATGCACTCGTGGGCGACCCTGCCGTTGGCCCCGCTATACAGAATCGGATAGGCATCGCCCAGCCGCTTGGCCAGATAGTTGGCATTGAGGATGGCCACTTCGGTCGCCTGCCGCAGGCCGGCAGCGCCCATCAGCGCGATATAGGTCCAGCTGATCGGCAGGATGCTCGCGCTGCCCCAGGGTGCGGCACTGACCGCGCCGTTTTCAGGATTCGGCCCGTCCAGCGGCACCACCGGGTGGTTGGCCACATAGGGCGCCAGGTGCGCGCGCACACCGATCGGGCCCATGCCCGGGCCACCGCCGCCATGGGGAATGCAGAAGGTCTTGTGCAGGTTCATGTGCGAGACGTCTGCACCGATATCTGCTGGCCGGGTCAGACCGACCTGGGCATTCAGGTTGGCGCCGTCCATGTAGACCTGGCCGCCATGCTGATGAACGATATCGCAGATCTCGCGGATGCCTTCCTCGTACACACCGTGGGTGGACGGATAGGTAATCATCAGGCAGGACAGGTTATCGGCATTGTCCTCGGCTTTCTGCCGCAGATCGGCGATGTCGACGTTGCCCTGATTGTCACACCCGACCAGCACCACGCGCATGCTCGCCATCATTGCCGAGGCCGGGTTGGTACCGTGGGCCGAGGTCGGGATCAGACAGATATTGCGGTGCTCGTCACCCCTGGCTTCATGGTACTTGCGAATCGCCAGCAAGCCGGCATATTCACCCTGGGCGCCGGAGTTGGGCTGCATGCAGATAGCATCAAAGCCGGTAATCTGACGCAGCATCTCTTCAAGCTCGTCGATCATCACCTTGTACCCTTCGGCCTGGGCCAGGGGAGCAAAGGGGTGGATCTGGCCGAACTCCGGCCAGGTCACGGGAATCATCTCTGTGGTGGCGTTGAGTTTCATGGTGCATGAACCCAGCGGGATCATCGCATGGTTCAAGGCCAGGTCCTTGTTTTCCAGGGACTTGATGTAACGCAGCATCTCGGTTTCGGAGTGATAGCTGTTGAACACCGGATGTGTCAGGAACGCGGACTGGCGACGCAGATCGCCGGGAATACCCACATCACTGCCCGCCACGTCGGCATCCATGGCCGTCACATTCATGCCGTGGCTGTCACCGGCAAAGATCGCCAGCAGGGTTTCCACTGTCGCGCGCGTGCTGGTTTCGTCCAGGCTGATACCCAGGCTGTCGGCGTCGATCAGACGCAGGTTGATACGCGCCGCGCGGGCACGCTCGACGATCTCACGGGCCTGACCGGGCACCTCGAGGGTCAGGGTATCGAAGAAGGTCGCGTTACGCCGCTCGATGCCGGCCGCTTCCAGTCCGGCGGCCAGAATACCCGTCAACCGGTGAGTCCGCTCGGCAATGGTTTTCAGGCCCTGCGGGCCGTGGTAGACCGCATAGAAACTGGCCATGTTGGCCAGCAGCACCTGCGCGGTACAGATATTCGAGTTGGCCTTCTCCCGGCGGATATGCTGCTCGCGGGTCTGCAGTGCCATGCGCAGCGCACGGTTGCCGCGGGCGTCGACCGAGACGCCGATGATGCGCCCGGGCATGGCCCGCTTGTAGGCATCACGGGTAGCGAAGAAGGCCGCGTGGGGCCCACCGTAACCCATGGGCACACCGAAGCGCTGGGCGGAGCCGAATACCACATCGGCCCCCAGTTCACCGGGAGGCGTGAGCAATACCAGACTGAGCAGGTCAGCGGCCACGCAGGCCAGACCGTTGCCGGCGTGCACCTGATCGATCAGCGGTTTGATGTCGCGGATCTCACCCCAGGTGTCGGGGTACTGGAACAGGGCACCAAATACATCATGCTCGCCCAGGGTGGACACGTCGCCCACTACCAGATCAAAGCCGAAGGCTTCGGCGCGGGTGCGGACCACCGAGATGGTCTGCGGGTGGCAGTCGTGGTCAACGAAGAACAGATTGCTCTTGCTCTTGGCTACCCGCTTGGCCAGCGCCATGGCCTCGGCAGCAGCGGTAGCCTCGTCCAGCAGAGAGGCGCTGGCCAGTTCCATACCGGTCAGGTCGATGGATACCTGCTGAAAATTCAGCAGCGACTCCAGGCGACCCTGGGCGATTTCCGGCTGATAAGGCGTATAGGCGGTGTACCAGCCCGGATTCTCCAGCACGTTGCGCAGGATGACCGTGGGCGTCAGGGTGTTGTAGTAGCCCATGCCGATGCAGGAGGTGAAGATTTCGTTGCGGCCTGCCAGCCCCTTGAGGTACGCCAGGACTTCCGCTTCGCTGCGCGGCTCCTGCATGTCGAGCAGTTCCTTGCGCAGGATGCTGCGCGGGACCGTCTGCTCGACCAGGCTATCCAGTGATTCGACACCCAGAACCTCGAGCATCGCCTGCTGCTCGGCGGCATCCGGACCGATATGGCGCCGCAGGAAGGCATCTGTCTGTTCCAGATCGTGGAGACTTGGCGTATGGCTCATGGGTATACCTGTCAGAGATATTGAATACGGATAGTGCGGCAGGGCTCTGCCGGAAATACAGCGGTGCTCGTCACAGGATGTGACGCGAGCCGTCGCAGCGTCTGACCGGAGCCGCCGGGCTGGCGGCTCCGGTCGGCGTTCAGATGGATGCGCCGTAGGCGTCCGCGTCCATCAGCTTGTCCAGCTCGGCCGCATCGGCCGGTTTGACCCGGAAAAACCAGGCCCCGGCATAGGGCTCGCTGTTGACCAGCTCGGGACTCTCGGTCAAGGCGTCGTTGATTGCAACCACTTCGCCGCTGACCGGCGCATAGATATCGGAAGCGGCCTTGACCGACTCGACGACCGCGCATTCCTGACCGGCTTCGACCTGGCGGCCAATCTCGGGCAGTTCGACGAAGACCACATCGCCCAACAGATCCTGAGCGTGGTCGGTAATACCGACGGTCACGGTGCCATCTGCTTCCTGGCGGGTCCATTCATGGCTGGAAGCGTAACGCAGCTCGGCGGGGATATTGCTCATGGGGCTGTCCTCGGAAATGAATCAGAAAATTATTCGAATACGGCTTTGCCGTTACGCACGAAGCCTGGCTTGATCACGCGCACATCCATCAACTTGCCGCGGATCTCGACCTGGGCGCTGTCGCCGGTCGCGCGCGGCACCCGCGCCAGGGCGATGGAGCAGCCCAGCGTCGGTGAAAAGGTACCGCTGGTAATCTCACCCTCGCCAATACCCTCGACGATGACCTTCTGGTGGCCGCGCAATACCGCGCGCTCAGACATCACCAGGCCTACCTGCCTGGGCTGGTCACCGGCCGCACGCTGGGCTTCCAGCGCCTTGCGCCCGACGAAGTCGCGCTCCACCGGTTCCCAGGCAATGGTCCAGCCCATGTTGGCTGCCAGCGGGGAAACGGTATCATCCATGTCCATGCCATACAGGTTCATGCCCGCTTCCAGGCGCAGGGTATCGCGAGCGGCCAGCCCACAGGGGCGGCAACCGGCTGCGAGCAGGGCATCCCAGAAGCCTGCGGCCTGGTCGGCCGGCAATATGATCTCCAGCCCATCCTCGCCGGTGTAACCGGTACGACCGATAAACCAGTCGCCGTTGGGCAGGCCCTGGAAGGGCTTGAGATCGTTGATCAGCGCAGCACGATCGGCACTGACCACGCCGGCAGCCACTTCGAGCGCACGCGGGCCCTGCACGGCGATCATGGCCAGATCATCGCGCTCGTGCAGATGTACCGCGTAGCCTTCGGCCTTGCTGTTCATCCAGGCCAGGTCCTTCTCCCGCGTTGCCGCGTTGACCACCAGGCGATAGCCGTTCTCGGCCAGATAGACGATCAGATCATCGACCACACCGCCCGCTTCGTTGAGCATGCCGCTATAGAGCGCCTTGCCGGCCGTGGTCAGGCGCTCGACATCGTTGGCCAGCAGATAGCGCAGGAACGCCTTGGCTTCACTGCCGGTCACGTCGACCACGGTCATGTGGGACACGTCGAACATGCCGACATCACGACGAACCTGGTGGTGCTCTTCCATCTGCGAGCCGTAATTCAACGGCATGTCCCACCCGCCAAAATCAACCATCTTGGCGCCGGCGGCCAGGTGTTGCTGGTAAAGCGGCGTTCGCAAACCCATGGGGCCTTTTCCTTGATATCGGAGGATGTTCAGGCTGTGAATTGTAGCTACAAATAAGCCCGGTGTGCAGCCTTTGCTGACAATTGAGCCGCAAGGGCCGGCGATGCGCCCGCCCCTAGCGACGGGCCGAACGACGAATCAATACGATCACCGGCAGCAGCCCCACCAGGACCAGCGTCAGTGCCGGCAATGCCGCGCGTTCCCAATTGCCCTCGGTGGTCAGGCCATGAATGCGCACGGCCAGGGTGTCCCAGCCAAAGGGGCGCATCAGCAGCGTGGCCGGCATCTCCTTGAGCACATCGACAAAGACCAGCAACCCCGCACTGAGGATCCCTGGCAGCAGCAGGGGTAGATAGATCCTGCGCAGCACCGCCCAGCCTGACTGCCCCAGACTCTGGGCCGCTTCCGGCAGCGAGGGTTTGATACGCGCGAGGGAGGTGTCCAGCGGACCATAGGCCACCGCCATGAAACGGATCAGATAGGCGAGCAGCAGCGCAAACAGACTCCCCAGCAACAGCGG
>Ga0115011_10002555_pt1 | contig 12604 bp, 7 predicted proteins | sample TroAtlMetagenome_2_FD_88705 | JGI IMG/M metagenome (GOLD analysis project Ga0115011, IMG submission 88705) | Marine eukaryotic phytoplankton communities from Atlantic Ocean - Tropical Atlantic ANT8 Metagenome | ecosystem: Environmental > Aquatic > Marine > Oceanic | place: Tropical Atlantic... | reverse complement strand
CAAAAGCCCCAGCCAGAATTATTTTTTCAATTTTATCGGTGCCAATTTTATCTAAAAGGAGTTTTGCACCAGCGTATAGAGCTGCTTTTGCGAGCTGAATTGCTCTTATGTCAGAATTCGAAACTTTGATAGGGTTAGTTTCGTTCCTCACCAAAATATAAGAATTTGTCCGACCGTCCGGTACACATCTTTCAGATCCAGTTTGTTCTGAAGATCCGATTAGCCCTGTTTCGTCAACTAATCCAGACAATCGCATTTCAGCTATTGCTTCTATAATTCCTGACCCACATATCCCCGTTATTCGAATTCCATTACAAGTTTCATCTGACAACCAGTCTTCGTGCCCTATTATTTTAAAAAACGGCGTCTTAGTTATAGGATCGATTTTTACTCTTTCAATTGCTCCTGGTGCCGCACGCTGCCCACAAGTTATTTGTGCTCCTTCAAAAGCAGGGCCAGTGGGTGATGAGCAAGCAAGAAGCTTTTCACTATTTCCTAAAATAATTTCAGCATTTGTTCCAACATCTACAATTAAAGATAGTTCCTTTAGATTATATGGAGTTTCGGATAATATGACGGCAGCAGCATCTGCTCCTACATGTCCCGCAATGCAAGGTAAAAAATAAACTGAACCGTTTTTGTTAATGGTTATCTCTAAATCTTTTGAACGCACCGTTATCGAGTTGGCTTTGGTAAGAGCGAAAGGGGCTTGACCCAATTCTGTTGGGTCTAACCCTAGTAATAAATGGTGCATTACGGGGTTGGCAACAAATACAATTTCATAAATATTATCAAGATCTATACTTAATCTTTTAGATATATTTTTGATTAAGGAATTTATTGAGGCACGGATGGCACTTGTCATTTCGTCGGCGCCATTTTCATTAAGCATTGCGTAACTTACTCTGCTCATTAGATCTTCACCAAATTTTATTTGAGGGTTCATGATTCCTTCTGAATCTAGAACTTCACCTGATTTTAGGTTGCATAGATGTGCTGCAACTGTTGTCGAGCCGACATCTATAGCTAAGCCAAAAAGTTGTCCCTCAAAAAAACCTGGATAAATATCAATTACTTCATAAGAGTTTGAAATGTAGTCAAATCTTACTATACAACTTACCTTCCAAGAGCTTTTCCTCAGCTGACTTTGAATTTTTTGTAAAAGATTAAAGTGTAAATTGACGTTGCTTAAATTCCATTGCTCCTTTAGGGCAGAAAGTATCCGTTCAGAATCTCCTGATGGCTCATCCATAGTAGGCTCTTCAACTTCGATATACATAACACTTAGAGTTGGTTTAAGTATTATGTCCCTATGATCAATCTCTTTTCTAATTACTTGCTTATGAATTTGGCTTTCTGGCGGCACATCAATTACTAGATCTTTTTGAATTTTAGCTTGGCAACCTAATCTTCTGCCAGTTGGGAGGCCCCTTTTTGAATCATACCTCTCCTCGACTTCATTCCAGCTGGAAATAGCATCGTCTTCGACCGTAATTGCAAATTTTGGAAATTTTCCTTTACCTGGAGTTATTTGGCACTTTGAGCAGATTCCTCTACCGCCGCAAACGCTATCAAGATCAACTCCTAATGCCCTTGCAGCATTTAATATAGAAGTTCCTTTCTTAACACTTCCTCTAATTCCAGAAGGGGTAAATATGATAGTTGGGTCTTTGCTCATAATAAGTATCTTATCTTCGGCGTCTTCTCCTAATTCGCCGTTCATCTGTTTTTGAAGTACTGCCTGATTCACTGGCCTCATCATTAGGTACACGATTGGCTTTTATCCATTCGTAACTATTTGGGTCATTATTATTCAACAAATTAGCTGCCCTTATAGCATCCATTTCCTGTTTCCTTACCGGGTTCATAATTGCACTTGTCATCCCACTAGCAATAGCCATCGGGAGGAATGCGGAGTTTATACCGTGTCTATTAGGAAGGCCAAAAGAAATATTGGAGGCTCCGCAAGTTGTGTTAACTCCGAGGTCTAATCTTAGCTTTCTTACTAGCTCAAAAACTTGCCGACCAGCCGTAGCCATTGCTCCAATAGGCATTACTAAAGGGTCTACCACAATGTCACTAGCGGGAATGCCATAATCTGAAGCTCTTTCCACTATTTTTTTTGCCACTTGAAACCTTACTTCTGGGTCTTCAGAAATTCCAGTGTCGTCATTTGAGATTGCTACTACTGGCACGTTAAACTTTTTTACTAGTGGTAAGATTGATTCCAATCTTTCCTCTTCGCCAGTCACTGAATTTAAAAGTGGTCGTCCCTCAGCTGTTTCTAACCCAGCTTTCAAAGCCTCTGGAACTGAACTGTCAATGCATAATGGTATCTCGACAAGATTTTGGACAAGAGAAATCATTTTTTCCATTAGAGGAGGTTCTGTCTCATTTGGATTAGGATTTGAATTATATACGACGCCAGCATTAATATCGAGCATATTTGCTCCACAAGCCACTTGCTCTAAGGCATCTTTTTCAACAGTTGAAAAGTTTTCAGCTTCTAGTTCTTTGGCAAGAGCCTTCCGGCCTGTGGGGTTTATTCTTTCGCCTATAACGCAAAAAGGTTCCTCAAATCCAATTATTATTGTTTTTGATTTAGATTCAATTGTTGTTTTGGTCATAAATTTCGTCCCTTAATCTGTATGCTGCGCAGTATTTATATTTTTTATAAAATCTGATGATTTCTCTATTCCTCCAAGAGGAAAAAAGTGAATCCCTTCAATATTGGTATTCGGATTGCTTTCCTTGTAATCTGCTAGTTCCGTTAGAATATTTGTCGGTTCAAATGGAAACAAAAGTTTTGTTATATCTTTTGCTCTACGTTCCAGGACCCTAAGTGAAGGTCCAACACCGCATGCTATTGCGAACTTTATCATTGTTTGAAGCTTTGCAGGGCCAGCAATCCCAACATTTATTGGGAGAGTTATCCCATTGGAAAGAATCTTATTGGCCCAATCTATAACTGGTTTAGACTCGAATAAAAATTGTGTAGCAATGGAAATCTTTGCATTAGTATCTTTTGAATAATCTTGTTTCCATTTTAGGGCGTTCATTACATTTATATCGCTGCCATTTGGGTCAATATCTTTGTTCCCTTCTGGATGTCCAGCGACATGAAGGCGCTCAAACCCATATTTTTCAAATAATCCAGTTGAAAGTAACTCCATTGAATTTGAAAGATTTCCCAAAGGGCGGTCAACGCCTCCTGCTAATAACAGTGCTTCCTTCACTCCTATTTCTGAATACCGATTTATCCAATCTTCCAAAACTTTATTATCTTTGATAATCCTGGCTGGAAAGTGAGGCATGGGAGTGAAGCTTGCCGATTTAATCCTTTTTGCAGTGACAAGCATGTCTTCTATTGTCGTTCCTTCTAAGTGAGCTATATAAACTCTTGTATTTTCTGGCCACAGATTTTCAATATTTTCCAATTTTCCAAGCGTTCTTGGCATCACTTCTATTGAAAAATTTTTTATCAATTTTGAAATATTTTTAGTTAACATAGATTTCCATCATTTGAATTGCATTGGTGTCCAGCCGTCATTATCGACATATGCTTTCAAGGTCTTTGCATCGAACTTCTGTTCCAGCCGACCAGACTCTTTTTCAGCTGCTTCCTTATCAGTGCTTTCAGAATGCTTAAAAACTAATTTTTTCCATTCTCCCAAGTATGAGTCAGTATCTTTTAGATTTGCTTTCATAGCACATCTATCTATAGCTTTTTCAAATTTGTCAGAAAGTTGAATTTTAATAGCTTTTCTCCCTTTGCCTACTATTATTTGTGCAGGGATATCTCTCCAACAAAGTAATGTTAAGTCACTCATAGCATTCTCCTTACCAAAGATGTATTTTATTGAAACTGAAATTTATGGTAAGGGCACGACCCCGAAAACACTAATTGCGACAGTAAGTAATTTATTGGCAAAAAAAAATTCCTAGGTAGAGGGTGTAATTTTTTGGCCTTAAAAAGTTTGAAAATTTGAAATTTTTTTCTAAACCATCGTGTGACAGAATCTTATTTTTAAGTTACTGTTGTTAAAATTAATTTAATGGGCAATCTACTGTGAATCAAAAAAATATTTACCACAACATTAAAGGAAAATATTTTGCCGCTTTAGACCTGGGTACAAACAGCTGCCGAATGTTAGTAGTTCGAACTACTGAGACAGCTTTTGAAGTTCAAGATTCATTTTCAAAATCAGTTGGGTTGGGAAGTAACTTGGAGTCAACAGGATATTTGTCCAAGTCTGCCATAATTAAAGCAATGCGAGCTCTAAAGGTATGTAAAAAAAAGTTTGATCAATATCCTATTGAAAGTTGGAAATTGGTTGCAACTGAAGCCTGTAGAAGAGCTAAAAATGGCAGACATTTTCTAAAACGAGTTCAAAGTGAAATTGGTTTAAGGTTGGAAATAATTGAACCAGAAGAGGAGGCAAAATATGCTGTGATTGGCTGCGCCCCATTAATGAAGAAGAAATTTAACAATGTTTTAGTGGTTGATATAGGCGGAGGTTCAACCGAATTAGTATGGCTTAAATTTAAAACTAGGTGCCAAGATGATAGGTTAGATCAGCTTCTAAACCTTAAATTTAAAAAAAGTATACCACATTCATTAGCAAAAAATATTCCTAAAAAATCAAATGTTGCGAATGGGCAAGCTGAAGTAATAGACTGGCTATCTATTCCCTTAGGGGTTTCTACTCTAAGCCAGAAGTATTTTGACATTGAGGAAGATGGAGTGAAATTTGCTCTAATGGTGTGTGATTTTGAGGACCATTTATCTTCATTTTTGCCGTATAATAGTGATTTCTATTTATCGCGAAATCTAGATGTTCAGGTCATAGGTACCTCTGGTACTATTACTACAATAGGAGCTGTTCATTTAGGTTTAAAAAAATATGATAGAGACCAAGTTGATGGTCTTGAGTTAAAAGCTGAAGAAGTTGAGGAAGTAATAAAAAATCTTTTTAAAATGGGTTCTTCAGGAAGGAAGAAGAACCCTGCGATTGGTGACAGTCGTTGCGATCTGATAATACCAGGTTTAGCAATAATTCAGGCTATACTAAGTAGCTGGCCTGGCAAGCAAATGTGTATAGCAGATAGAGGACTTCGTGATGGAATCCTTCATACCTTAATTAGAAAAAATGCCGTCAAATTTAATAAAAATAAAGTATAAATAAGTGAAGCGAATGTCATCAAATGCAAGACCGCTTGCCGTAAAAGTTAAAACTGCAAAAGGTCGAAAAATTTCTTCTACTAGATGGCTGCAAAGGCAACTCAATGACCCTTATGTGCTAAAAGCCAAATCGATTGGGTATAAATCTAGGGCTGCATTTAAACTTATCGAGATAGATGAAAGATTTAATCTTTTAAAATCTGGAATGACGGTTATTGACCTTGGTTGCAGTCCTGGAGGGTGGTCGCAAGTGGCATTAGAAAAAGTTTGTTCCAAGGATGAAAAAAATGCTCTTAATTCGCTGGGTAGAGTTATAGGAATAGATCTAAATGAACCAGAGGCTATTCCTGGTTTGGAGTTTTATAAAATTGATTTCTTGGACATAGATCCAATCGATTTGATAGACAAGTTGAAAATAAATAACGTAGATATTGTCTTGTCAGATATGGCATCTAGTTCTTCAGGGCACAAGAAAACTGATCATTTGAGGATAATGGCTTTGTGTGAGTCGGCAGCATTTTTTGCAGACCATGTATTGAAACGGGGAGGAGTGTTTGTAGCTAAGGTTCTTTCTGGTGGTGCAGAGCCAGAATTACAGAAACTGCTTAAAATAAAATTTGAAAAAGTAATTAATTTTAAGCCCCCTGCAAGTAGAAAAGATAGTTCAGAAAAATATGTTGTTGCTATTGGATTTAGGGCCTAAAAGCATTTTGTAAGATAAAAAGCATAGGGTGTTTATAATGGAAATTTCTGAAGGGTTAACTTTTGATGATGTGTTGCTAGTGCCAGCTGCTTCCGATGTAGTGCCTGGAGAAGTTTCAACTTCAGTAGAGTTAATTAAGGGAATAAAACTTAATGCACCAATTATGTCTTCAGCGATGGATACGGTGACTGAATTTGAAATGGCAACAGCAATGGCTCAATTTGGAGGATTGGGAGTTATACATCGCAATATGAGTATAGAGGAACAAGCTAAAATGGTTAGGAAGGTGAAGCGCTTTGAAAGTGGTGTTATCAGCAATCCAATAACTCTAAGAGAGCATCAGACAGTTCGTGAGGCCAGAGCTCTGCAGAAAGAATTTAATATTACAGGGTTTCCCGTGGTTGATGATGAAAATAAACTGGTTGGTATTTTAACAAACAGAGATATGAGATTCTCCTCTGATGAACAGTTGAAAATCTCAACTATTATGACAAAGAAAAATCTTGCAACAATAAATTCTGGATCTGATCCATCTATTGCCAAAAAAATAATGGCTGAGCGAAGAGTTGAAAAACTCCCGATAGTTAATAAAGATAATGAATTAATTGGACTGATTACAATAAAGGATCTCGAGGGCGCTATATTAAATCCATTGGCGACAAAAGACAATGAGGGCAAGCTCCGCGTAGCTGCAGCATCAACCGTGGGAGAAGAAGGTTTTGAAAGGTCTTCGAGGCTTATTGAAAGTGGGGTTGATTTTATAGTAATTGATACGGCACATGGTCATTCTGACCAAGTTCTTAAAGCTGTTAAGCTTGTAAAAAGTAATTTTCCTAAAGCAAAGGTCATTGCAGGAAATGTCGCTACAGCCAAGGGAACACGTGCTCTTATAGAAGCAGGGGCTGATTCAGTAAAGGTAGGGGTTGGGCCAGGTTCTATATGTACTACAAGAGTAGTATCTGGAGTCGGTGTGCCTCAATTAACTGCTATATTAAACTGTGCTAAGGAGGCGCAAAAAACTGGACATACTATAATTGCTGACGGGGGAATAAAATTCTCAGGAGATTTTGCTAAAGCAATTGCCGCTGGAGCTTCTTGTATTATGGCAGGTTCTATTTTGGCTGGAACAGATGAAGCACCTGGGGATCTTATTTTATATCAAGGTCGGACATTCAAAGCTTATCGAGGCATGGGATCTTTGGGTGCTATGGCTCGCGGTTCGGCAGATAGATATTTTCAAAAAGAAGTTTTGGAGGAAAAGCTAGTGCCTGAGGGGGTTGAAGGCCAAGTTCCGTATAAAGGTCCAGTAGGAAATGTTCTTCATCAAATGATGGGAGGCCTAAGGGCCTCTATGGGATATACGGGAGTGAGATATTTAGAGGAAATGAGCTCAAAATGTGAGTTTATTAAGATTTCTAACTCTAGTCTTGAAGAAAGTCATGTGCATAATGTTCAGGTAACTAGGGAAGCTCCGAATTATAGAGGTGAGTAATTAAATTCGGAAAGGTATTTTAAATGAGACCTTCTGCACAATTTAGATCAGCACAGGAAATATTAGAGACCCTTGTATCTTCTGAAATGTCTCTAAAAGTTTTAATTAATTGGGGGCGCCAAAACCGATTTGCTGGCTCCAAAGATAGGAGAAAAATTCGAGACATAGTTTATTACTGTTTAAGGAATAAAAGGTATCTCTTACATAGATGGAGTAATAAGGAGAGTAAGGGTGATGGTAGAAATTTAGTTCTGTCTTTTTTGTATGATCACTACCATAATGATCATTTAACTGATTTTAATATTTTTTTTGGAAGCAGAGATTTTGATCTGCAACTGCTATCTGACACTGAGCGCAATATTTTATCAAATAAATCTTTAAAAAGGGAGGCTATAAGGGAAGATCCAGTAAAATATAGCTACCCAGATTTTTTAGATAAGTCATTGAAGAGGTCATTGGGGAAAGATTTTTCAAAAATAATGGAATTATTTCTGAAGCGGGCATCTGTTTTTATAAGGGCAAATAAAATCAAAATTTCTACAAAAGACTTGACTTCAAAGTTAAAGGCTGAGGGGTTTGAAATTGAGCCACAAATTAAAAATAGGGACGCATTAAAGGTTTTGAATGCTTCCAATAAGCTCAAGCTTTCGAAACATTTTTCAGAAGGTTTATTTGAATTTCAGGACTTAGGCTCGCAGCAAGTAGTAAATAATATTGTTGTTAAAGAAGGTATGTCAATTTTAGATTTTTGTGCTGGTGGTGGTGGCAAAAGCTTAGCATTGGCCTCACATTTCTCGAACAATATAGAGCTCTATGCATATGATTTAAATTCTTCAAGGTTAAAGCCTTTCAAAATTAGAGCAAAGCGAGCTTGTGCAAAGATTAAGTTTTTAGATGATAGAATGCTCTTCGGAAAATCATTTGATGCTGTGATAGTCGATGCTCCATGTTCCGGTAGTGGAACATGGCGGAGAGATCCATTTACAAAATGGAATTTAACTCTTTCCGAGATAAATAAATTAACAGAGATTCAATATAGTATTCTTAATCAGGTTGCGAGTTATGTAAATAAAAGTGGGCTAATTTTCTATATTACTTGCTCTTTGTTAGATGAAGAAAATGGTGAAGTCATTTCAAGATTCTTAAAAAACAATAATGATTATTGCTTAGAGAGAGAGCAATTTATTTCGCCATTGGAGGGTGGGGATGGCTTTTTTCTTTCTGTTTTAAAAAAAAATAAATAATTTTGTTGATTTGTTCACGTTTTGATCTATAAGTAAAAATAGAACATATATAGAACAAAATAATTTAATATGAACTTTTTCTATATCAGTTGATGAAATAGAATAGTTGTGAAATAAGGAAGAAAAATGGCGACACTTGTAAACTTATCAGAAAGACAGGGAATGGATAAAGAAAAGGCATTAGAAACAGCATTATCGCAAATTGAAAGAAGTTTTGGGAAAGGCTCCATAATGAAGCTGGGGCAAGATAATCCTGTGTCCGATATTGAGGCGATATCTACTGGATCTATTGGTCTAGACTTAGCACTAGGTATAGGCGGATTGCCAAAAGGAAGAATAATTGAGATATTTGGCCCAGAAAGTTCAGGAAAGACGACACTAGCATTGCATGTGATAGCAGAAGAGCAGAAAAAAAGTGGGGTATGTGCTTTTGTAGATGCGGAGCATGCGCTGGATCCAAATTATGCTCGAAAACTTGGGGTGAATTTGGATGATTTGTTAATTTCTCAGCCAGATGCAGGGGAGCAGGCTCTTGAAATTACAGAGACATTGGTACGGTCAGGAGCTGTATCAGTGGTTGTTGTTGATAGTGTTGCCGCATTAACACCAAGATCTGAGTTGGAAGGTGATATGGGTGATGCACAAGTTGGGGCGCAAGCTAGATTGATGAGTCAAGCTATGCGAAAATTAACCGGTTCTATTAATAGATCAAATTGTATGGTCATTTTCATAAATCAGATTCGAATGAAAATTGGGGTTATGTTTGGAAGTCCTGAAACTACCACGGGGGGTAATGCCTTAAAATTTTACTCTTCTGTTCGGCTGGATATAAGGCGTATCGGCGCATTAAAAGATAGAGATGAAGTAGTTGGAAATGCAACTAGAGTAAAGGTTGTAAAAAATAAGGTAGCCCCTCCCTTTAAGCAAGTTGAATTTGATATAATGTATGGAGAAGGAATATCAAAAACAGGCGAGCTTCTGGACATAGGAGTTAATTTAGGTTTTGTAGAAAAGTCAGGTTCCTGGTTTTCATATAAAGATGAGAGAATTGGTCAAGGTAGGGAAAATGCAAAAATCTTTTTGAAAGACAATCCTGAAATCGCTCAATCTATTGAAAAGCAAATAAGAGATAGCGGAAAAGATATAGCTGAAGAAATAAAAGAAGTTGAACCTCCAGTTGAAAAAGAGGGATAGGCAGACTAAAGTTTGGGGCAATTATGGGTAGAATAGTTGTCCCAGAAAAAAATCGATTTAAGTCATTCCTTTAATCATTTGCGTGGCATGTCAAAATAAGTTATTTCCTTAATATATTTGAAAGTTATTTAATTAAATAAAGACTATATTAATTAAATAATGAAATATTTGGAATTAGACTTATGGCAAAATTAAATGAAATCAGGTCAAAATTCATAGATTATTTTATAAAGAATAATCATGAGGAAGTTCAAAGTTCACCCTTAGTTCCCATGAATGATCCCACCCTGATGTTTACAAATTCAGGGATGGTTCAATTTAAAAATGTTTTTACAGGCGACGAGACTAGAGATATTCCGCGAGCGGTAACTTCACAAAAATGTGTAAGGGCTGGCGGGAAACACAATGATCTCGATAATGTAGGATATACAGCAAGACATCATACATTTTTTGAGATGCTAGGAAATTTTTCCTTTGGTGATTATTTTAAAGAAAGAGCGATTCCATTGGCATGGGACCTGGTCACCAAGGAATTTGGACTTCCAAAAGAAAAGCTTCTAGTCACTGTGTTTCATGATGATGATGAGGCGGTCAATTTATGGAAAAGTTATGCTGGGATAAGTGAAAATAAAATTATTCGAATAAATACCTCCGATAATTTTTGGTCTATGGGACCTACTGGGCCTTGTGGGCCTTGTTCTGAAATTTTTTATGATCATGGTGACAAAATTGAGGGCGGACCTCCAGGATCCAAAAATGAGGATGGTGATAGGTTTGTTGAAATTTGGAATTTGGTTTTTATGCAATTCTATCAAATGGAAGGAGGGCTACGAGAAAATCTTCCTAAGCCTTCAATTGATACGGGTATGGGTTTAGAAAGAATGGCAGCCATACTTCAGGGAAAGCACGATAACTACGATACCGACTTAATGCGATCTTTAATAGAGGAATCAGCAAAAATTAGCTCAACAGATCCAGATGGTGTTTCCAAAAATCACCATAGAGTTATTTCAGATCATCTGCGTTCAGCGGCGTTTTTGATAGCTGATGGGGTTATGCCTTCGAGTGAAGGCAGAGGTTATGTTTTAAGGCGTATTTTAAGGCGTGCCATGCGACATGGAAATTTAATGAATATCAACGAACCATTTATTCATAAGTTAGTTGGAAAATTGGTTGATTTAATGGGTGGGGCTTTTCCTGAACTTAACAGCAATCAGTCTTTAATAGAGAAGGCCTTGCATGCTGAGGAAAGCAAATTTATTACAACTTTAGATAAGGGTCTTAGTTTGTTAGAAAGTGAGATTAAGGATCTAGGGAATGGGCAAGTCCTTGATGGGAAAATTGCTTTTAAATTATATGATACATTTGGGTTTCCTCTTGACTTAACTCAAGATGCTTTAAGAGAAAAGAATATGACTGTTGATTTGGATGGTTATGAAGCTGAAATGAAGGCACAAAAGGAACGGGCAAGAAATGCTTGGTCTGGAAGTGGAAGTATTTCTGAAGACAAGGCATGGTTAAAGATAATTGAGAATAATGAAAAAACTGAATTTCTTGGGTATGATCAATTGCAATGTGAGGGATTGATCATGTCATTCAATGTTAGCGGATCTGAAGTCAGTAAAGTTAAGGGAGGCGAAACTGCTCAAATGCTTTGCAATCAAACTCCCTTTTTTGGAGAATCTGGTGGTCAGGTTGGAGACAAAGGGGCCATTGAATCTTCAACAGGGACGGGAAAAGTTGAGAATGTTTTTAATATTAGAGGTTTTGTTATTCATGAAGTGGCAGTGACAGAAGGTGAAATTTCAGTTGGACAGACTCTTAAATTATCAGTGGAAGAATCCAATAGATTCAAAATCAGAGCAAATCATTCAGCAACGCATATCTTACACGAAGCACTTCGGAATAATTTAGGGCAGCATGTAGAGCAGAGGGGGTCGTTAAATTCTAGCGACCGTTTGAGATTTGACTTCTCTCACAATGCGCCTGTTTCTAGTGTTGAAATAGAAAAAATTCAAAATGAAGTAAATACTCTTATTAGGCAAAATTCGAAAGTAGAGACAAATATTCTTGATCTTGAAAAAGCTAAAAAGTTGGGCGCTAGGGCTTTGTTTGGAGAAAAATATGACCATGATGTGAGGGTTGTTTCAATTGGCAAAAGAGAAAATTCTTCCTTAGGTTTTTCTGGCAATTCCTACTCGGTTGAACTTTGTGGCGGAACTCACGTTAATTATACAGGAGATATTGGATATTTTATAATTACTGCTGAAGTTGCTTCGTCTGGTGGAGTTAGAAGAATTGAAGCCTTAACTGGTCAAATGGCGATAGATTATAGTCTTGGAATGTTAAATATAGTGACAAATCTTTCTGGTCATCTAAGGACTACATCTGATAAATTACTAGACCGAGTAGATGCCCTTTTAACTGAAAGAAAGTTAAATCAACAGGAAATATCAAATTTGAAAATTAAGTTGAATTCAGTAAATCATGATTTGGAAGCTGGAGATTCAAGTTTAGATAAAGCGATTGAAATCAAAGGGATAAAGCTTTTAAGTAAAGTAGTTGAAGATTTACCAATTAAAGACATTAGATCTTTGCTTGATAAGAAAAAATCTAACCTAAAGAAATCTATAGTCATAATTTTTTCAAAAACTGATAATAAGGTCATGATTACTGTTGGTGCAACTTTAGATTTAGAAGACCGAGTTTCAGCCGTAGATATTGCCAGGTTGGCAAGCAAGGCGTGTGGGGGGCAAGGAGGCGGTGGTAGGGCTGATTTTGCTCAGGCT
>Ga0115011_10002554_pt1 | contig 12605 bp, 13 predicted proteins | sample TroAtlMetagenome_2_FD_88705 | JGI IMG/M metagenome (GOLD analysis project Ga0115011, IMG submission 88705) | Marine eukaryotic phytoplankton communities from Atlantic Ocean - Tropical Atlantic ANT8 Metagenome | ecosystem: Environmental > Aquatic > Marine > Oceanic | place: Tropical Atlantic... | reverse complement strand
CCTGCGGAAAATTGCCAATAACATCGAGGCGATTGGCGACGATTTGGCCCGACTCGCTCCGCAGGAAACCGGTTTGCCAGAAGGGCGTATCCGTATGGAGACCGGGCGCACTTGTGGGCAATTGCGGTTGTTCGCCTCGGTCGCGGAGGAAGGCTCGTGGGTGGATGCCCGTATTGATCTCGCTGATCCCGAGCGGGTTCCGGTGCCCAAACCGGACGTTCGCTCGATGGAACGGCCGCTAGGGCCAGTGGCGGTTTTTTGTGCCAGCAATTTTCCGCTGGCATTCTCGGTGGCGGGCGGCGACACGGCATCGGCGCTTGCCGCCGGTTGCCCGATTGTCGTTAAGGCCCATCACTCGCACCCCGGTACGGCGGAACTCGTCGGCCAAGCAGTGTCGGCGGCGGTTCGTGATTGTGGTTTACCTGAGGGAACTTTTTCCCTTGTGTACGGGCCGGGCCGCAAAACCGGCTCGGCGTTGGTGCGGCACCCTGCGATCAAGGCTGCTGGCTTCACCGGTTCGCGCGCGGGCGGCCAGGCGCTGATAAAACTCGCCGCTGACCGGCCGGTACCGATACCGTTTTACGCCGAGATGAGCAGTATAAACCCGGTGTTCATTTTGCCTGGGGCGCTGGCAGAACGATCGGAGCAACTGGTCTCTGGCTTACACGGCTCGATGACGCTTGGAGTGGGGCAGTTTTGCACCAACCCTGGCCTGACAATTTTGGACAGCACAACTGACATCGAGCCGTTCGTAGGCAAGCTCGCTGAGTTGGTTAGTGGCAGTTCTGGAGCTACGATGCTTAACCCCGGTATCAGCGCCGCGTACGACTCGGGCGCGGGTGCGCTTGGTGACAACGACGCTGTCAAGGCAGTCGCTTTTGGCCAAACGGGCGACGGTCAATGTCAGGCTGGTGCGGCATTGTTCCGGACAAGCGCTGAGTCGTTCCTCAGCGACGAGTCGCTCAGTGCGGAGTTATTCGGGCCCTCGACGCTGGTGGTGACGCACGATGGTGTAGACAAGATGCTAGCTTTGGCCAGATCGCTTGAAGGCCAGTTGACGGCGACCGTTCACGGCACCGACGCTGATCTTGAGGCCAACTGCGATTTACTCGAAGTACTTGAGACGAAGGTGGGCCGCGTGGTTATCAACGCCTTCCCGACCGGCGTGGAGGTCTGCCACGCGATGGTGCACGGTGGACCTTTCCCTGCTACATCCGATGGCCGCACGACCTCGGTCGGGACCAGGGCAATTCATCGCTTCACCCGCTTGGTTTGCTACCAAGGCTTCCCTGATGCGCTGTTGCCGGCGGAGTTGCGGGAGAGCAATCCGCTGGGCATTCGCCGCTTGGTTGACGGCGAACCACACTGATATGTCGAACACGCTCATTATCCTTCCGACGTACAATGAGGCGGACAATCTTCGCCCGATGACGGAGCGCTTGCTGGCGATGAAGCCAGCGCTGGAAGTGCTGGTGGTGGACGACAATTCGCCGGACGGCACCGGCGATATCGCGGACGGTTTGGCAAAGGTCAGCGACCGCGTACATGTTTTGCACCGTGAGGAAAAAGATGGGCTTGGTCGAGCCTACTGTGCTGGGTTTGCGTGGGCGCTGGAGCGCGACTACGAGTTCATCTTCGAGATGGACTGTGACTTCTCACACGACCCGGACGAGATCCCGCGCTTCATTGCGATGTCGGACGCGGAGGACGCCGACTTGGTCTTGGGTTCGCGTTACTGCAAGGGGATCCGGGTGATCAACTGGCCGATCGGCCGCATGCTGCTCAGCCTCGCTGCGGCGAAGTATGTGAAGATAATCACGGGCATGCCGTTCAGCGACCCGACCGGCGGCTTCAAATGTTTCCGTCAGCGCGCGCTGCAGTCGATCGACCTCGATCGAGTTCGGGCCAACGGCTACAGCTTTCAGGTCGAGTTGACGCATATCCTGTGGCGTACCGGTCACAAGGTCGCCGAGGTGCCGATTATTTTCACCGACCGTTTCATCGGCACATCGAAGATGAGCGGCAAGATTGTCCGCGAGGCGATCTGGATGGTGTGGCGTCTCTGGCTGCAAAACGGCTTGCGCCGTTGGCCGAAGATAAAAAAGTAGCTCCCCTCTTAGCCAAACGCTTGCTCAGAGCGTAATGGTTTCGGTCGGATTAGCTTGTGTGGAGACGTCGATCCGGAGGCTGTCGATGCCAGCTTGTAGAAGTTTTTTGGTGACTGATTCTTTTGCGATTTCCGGCGTATTGCAGTCGCGGCTTAAGTGGCCAAGCACGATGTTGCGGAGCGTGCCGTTGGCTAGGTTCTCGACCGCCTCGGCGGTGGAGGAGTTGGCCAGGTGGCCGTGCCGGCTCATAATGCGCTGCTTGATGGCCCACGGGCGGCGCGTGTCTTCCTGCAGCAGGTTGAGGTCGTAGTTGGCCTCTATGAACAGGGCTCTCACTCCACGCACGCGCTCGAGCACGAGCCGGGTGGCTTGGCCGAGGTCGGTCAGTACGCCGACGCCGCCGTCCGCCGTTCGGACGTGAAAACCAACGGGATCCTGCGCGTCGTGCGGTACGGAAAAATTCTCCACCGTCACGTCGCCGATTTCGAACGATTGGCCGGTGACGAACTGCCGGACGTCCAGCTTGGTCTCCATCCTGAATCGCAACTCGTCGGCGGTGAGGCGGTTGCAGTACACCGGAATCTCGAGCTTGCCGCAGAGCGCCTTCAGGCCCTGCGTGTGGTCGGTGTGCTCGTGGGTTAGCAGGATGCCGTCGAGCGTCTCGGGCGAGCGACCCATCTTGGCGAGGCGCAGGCGTATTTGGCGGCCGCTCAAGCCGGCGTCGATCAGGAGCCGAGTCTGGTCTGTCTCAAGCAAGGAGGCGTTCCCCGCGGAGCCACTCCCCAAAACTGTAAACCGTGTAGGCACACCGACACTGTAGGGCCTTACTGATTGCTGGGCAACGGAGTGAAAAAAAAGTTGTTCACAAATCTGAAAACAGGGAAGTGTTGGCACGATATTTTAGCAGCAAATATTGTGCCTAATTCATCTTGAATGTGTTCTGATGATTTTCTACTTTAGTCACGTGGCGCAGCAGGGATTCCAAATGTCGCAGAAGATGTCGCTCAACCAAGTGTTGGCGCCGCAGCTTCAGCAATCCCTCAACTTGTTGCAGGCCCCGATGATGGAACTCAAGGCCATGATCGATGAGGAGTTGCAGTCCAACCCCGTGCTCGAGGAACAGGCTGCCCTGGACATGGAGGCGCGTGAGCGGGGGGGCGACGAGGCCGAGGAGGTTAAGGTCGATCGGGCCGAGCCGCCGAGCGACACGCAGTACGATCCCACCGACGAGAGTAATGCTGGGGAGCCAGTTGACGATTTCCAGAAGGAGATCAATCAGTTGCTCGAACTGGATCAGGGATGGCGTGATCATTTCTCCAGCAACAACATTCCGTCACGAAACTCCAAGGATGAGGATGAGAAACGCCAGTTTATGCTGGACTCGGTGACGACGACCCAGTCGCTGCAGGACTTTTTGCTGGAGCAGGCACGATTGTCGGATTTGAGTGAAGCACGTTTCAAGATTGCCGAGTTAATCATTGGTAACATCGACGACACGGGTTTCCTTCAGTCGAGTTTGGATGAATTGGTGTTTTCAAGTGCCTGTCCGAGAATTGAGATACAGGCTGTGCTGGATGTTGTGCAGTCGTTTCATCCGCCTGGAGTTGGTGCTCGTGATTTACGCGAGTGCCTGATGCTTCAGCTTAAACGGGCGGAGCGAGCTGACTCACTGGAATATCGTATCATACATGACTGTATGAATGAGCTTGGCCGCCGACGCATTCGTGAGATTGCGAAGAAAACTGGTGAAACAGTTGATGCCGTGCAGTTTGCCCTGGAGCGCATCGGCCATCTTGAGCCCAAGCCGGGTCGTGAGTACATGCCCGAGATGGAGCAGTTCGTTGTGCCGGAGATATTTATTTCACGCGGTGATGATGGTGAGTGGAAGGTTACCTCAAATAATGAGCACATTCCCCGGCTGCGCATCAGCAACGCCTACAAGGATCTCATGGTGCAAAGTGCTACCTCTAGCGATGTGCGGAACTACATACGCGATAAAATTCGTTCCGGTAAGTTTCTACTCAAGAGTATTCATCAAAGGCAGTCGACCATCTTAAGCATCGCCATGGAAATTCTGAAGCGCCAAGGAGAATTTATGGAACACGGGGCGTCTCAATTACGTCCGATGACTATGTCACAGGTGGCAGATGTTGTGGGAGTTCACGAGACTACCGTCAGTCGGGCCGTATCCGGTAAATACATCGAAACACCTCACGGTGTTTTGGAGATGAAATATTTTTTTACTTCCGGACTCTCTTCCAAGGACGGCACAAGCCTAGCCAACACCAGTGTAAAGGAGATGCTCGATGAACTGGTCAAAAAGGAGGATGGCACCAAGCCACTCTCCGACGAGGATTTGGTAAAGGTTTTCAATGGCAAGGGGGTTAAGATTGCCCGCCGAACCGTGGCCAAGTATCGAGCCGAGTTGAACATCCTGCCATCCCATCTTCGCCGCGTCTATTAAGACTTAGCCAAAGCTACTTTTCAGTTGCCAACAATGGTGAGCTCTGAAAGAATCCTGCTCTGGACGCACTTGAAATGAGGAAAATAATCACATTTATCATCTCCGTAGTCATCTTAGGCTTAAATGGGCGGGCGGAAAAAGTGGACTTTGCTAAATCGATTCAAGGCGTCTTCGAGGCGCGTTGCATCGATTGTCACGGCCCAAAAAAACAAAAAGCAGATCTCAGGCTCGACAGTGAAGAGGGAGCGTTGGCTGAGGTTGTGAAGCCTGGCAAGTCAGGCGAAAGCAAACTCTACAAATATATCTCTTTACCTGCTGATCATGAGGATATAATGCCCCCAAAGGGAGATCCACTAACCAAGGTGCAGATTGCCTCCATTAAGCAATGGATCGATGAAGGTGCTAATTGGCCAAAGGAGTTGGTTTTGATCAGTTCCAAGGATCGCGCGGCTGCAGAGGCCGACGCCAACAAGTTGCCAGAGCCGGAAATCAAGGAATCGCCCGTTTCCGATGCCGAGAAGGCGGCCATCGCGAGATTGATTTCAGGAGAGGGGCTCGGGGAGAAGTTCAGCGCCCCGCTGGTGATGGCGCTGGCCCAGAACACGAAGCTGATCTATGCCAACTTTCGCCTCGTCGGCAAGAACGTTAACGATGAACACCTCGCTCCGCTGGCCGAGATTCAAAACCTCAGCGAGCTCGACCTCGCCAACACACAAATCACCGCTGTCGGTTTGGGGCATATCAAGGGGAGCAAAAACCTCACGAAGCTCAGCCTCGCCAACACGTCCATTGACGACGCGGCGCTGAAACAGATCGAGGGGCTTACCAATCTGATGTCGCTCAACCTCTACAATACCAAGGTGACCGATGCCGGCCTAGCAAGCCTCATGAACATGAAGTATTTGCGGAAAGTTTACGCGTGGCAGAGCGGCATCACTGAGAAGGGCGCGGCCGAGTTGAAGAAGGCGTTGCCCAACGTGGACGTCAACCTAGGCTTCAAGCTCGCCAAGGTTGAAGCGAAGAAGGAGGAGAAAAAGGAAACTCCAAAACCAAAAAAAGAAGAGACTAAGCCTGAAAAGAAGGAAGAAAAGAAAGCGGATGTTAAGCTGGTCTCATTCAACAAGAAATGCCCGGTCAGCAGCAAGGACGTTGATCCGACCAAGCTTTTCTCAATCAACTTCTGTTGCGGGAACTGTCTCGCCGATTTCACCAAGGCCCCGGCCAATCACATCGCCAAGGTGAAGGGGCCGGACAATAAAAAGTGCCCAATCAGCGGCAAAGATATCGATGCGTCTAAGCAATTCGTGATCGGCTTCTGCTGTGGCAACTGCCTCGCCAGTTTCACCAAGGCCCCGGCCAAGCACATCGCCAAGGTGAAGAAATAGACGGGCGAACTATTTCCATGGAGGCACGGATGGGTTTGGAAGCTCCTCAATTCCAATACAACCGAAATTCTTCAACTATCGGCCAACGGTGTAAACTCATTGCAGCCCCAGCGTCGCAATTCCCCGCATCCTGAAATTGTCTAGGGTTGTTTCTTGAACATAACCGACAATGAGTAGAACAAACAATCTGTGTATATTGGCGATATCTGCGGACAAAAAATAAATCCAGTCCGATGATTGAAGAATCAGCACAGCAAACTTTGGTCAAGCACTTGCCTCACTGCGCCGGTGCCGTTAACTTGTTCAATCGGTAGGTTACCATGGATGAGTTTCAGGAACAATTTTGTGACGCCACGTTCGCCTTCAGCCAGGGCAAGTACGGGCAGGCTGCTGCCGGCTTTGAGGCGATACTTTCAGTGGACGAGAACAACTTCGATGCCCGCATGTCACTGAGCATGGCGTTGTGCCGGCTGGAGCAGTACGAGAGGGCGATTGAGGAGGGCCACAAGGCTGAAAAACTGAGCCCTAACGACCAGTTGGTGCATACGAACCTCTCCCTGTTTTACGTAAAAACAGGCAACAAGGATGCCGCAGAGCATCACGGGCTCCAGTCGAAGATTGCCTCGTGGAAACAGACCGGTGCGGCCGTGCCCCCAAGTGACGAAGGTGGTGACGAATTGCAAATAGCCAAGCCTAAGGTAGAGTCATTCAAGCTGCCGGGCAAGTTTCCCGAGATGCCGTGGCGAAAGAATCGGAACAAAGGCGAAGCGGAGGACGTTGCCGATGAGTGACCGGTTTGTGCGGGTCGCCGCGTGCGACGAACTACGGGAGGACGCCGGCATCCAGCGCACAGTCGGCGATCGCGAGGTAGGCCTGTTCAAACTCGGCGACGGGGTGTGCGCCATTGACGGTGTCTGCCCGCACGTCGGCGGTCCGCTGGGCGAGGGCTTTGTCGAGAACGGAAAAGTGTACTGCCCGATGCACGGTTGGCCGTTTGACCTGCGGACCGGTCAGTGCGAGACGAACCCAAACGCGAAGGTGGATTGCTTCGAAACCAAGGTGGAGGAGGGCGAAGTGTTCGTTCGTCTCACCGAATAATTTAACGATGAAATCAGCATATGAACTGGCGATGGAACGATTGGAGAAGGAGTCTCCGACTAATGAGATAAGCGACGAGTTGAAAGCCAAGCTGGCCGAGATCAGCAAGGTATACGAGGCAAAGATCGCTGACCGCGAGGTGTTTCTCAACGGTGAGATCGCCAAAGCGGAATCGGCCGGCGAATTTGAGTCGATTGAGCAGTTTAACAAGCAACTGACAAGCGATCGAAAGGTACTCGAGGCCGAACTCGAGGAAAAGAAAAACGAGCTCCGCTCTTAGTCGGCGTTTTCTGCGATCTGAAATCGGAAGAACGCGGCGACCATCAGCGAGTGGCCGATCGTGCCATTGTCGATCAGATTCGGGATTTCCGCGAGTGGCACAAGTCGGGTGATCAAATCTTCCCCGGCGTCGAGTTCGGTATCGTGCTGTTTGGCGGCGTTGCGGATGACGACGGTGTGAACTTTGTTATTCATGATCGCCGGGTTGGCATAAACGAATCCGCTGCCCTTTGGCGCATCTCCCGCGTAGCCGGTTTCCTCACGCAATTCGCGCGCCGCCGTTTCGAGCGGGCCTTCGCCGGGATCGATCATGCCGCCGGGCAGTTCCAATTCGACGAGGTTCGTTCCCTGCCGGTATTGCTCAACCATCACCAGTTGATCGTCGGTTGTCAGCGCGATGATGTTGCACCAGTCCACCGACTCGATCACAAAAAACTCGTGCTCTTTGCCGGTGCGCGGTGAGGTGCGGAGGTCGGAGCGCACCTTGAAAATTTTATAGTCGCCGGCGCTGCGACTCTCCTTCAGCGGCCAGGGAGTCAGTTCCGGGTTTTTAATCGGCATCGTTTTGTTTCTTCGCAGCCCAGCCTTGTCGCATGAGGTTGAGCAGGTATGCCGTGGCTTTGTCGCAAGGGATGTTTCGCTCAACGGCCAGTTGTCTGGAGCGCTTGGCTAACTGCGCCGCCATCTCGCCGGCCTTGGCTTCTGGGCATCCCATTGTGAGCATCAGTTGGGCCAAGTCGGCGCTGTTGTCGTCGGGTTGGCTCACGCGGGGCATGGCAGCCCTTAGCCAAGTCACGCCACGCGTATGCTGGTGACCTCGACGCGTTCCATTGGCTTGCTGTTCTCGCCGCTGCCGCTTGGGCCGACCGGTGTGTCGCCGATCTTGCCCAGTGCGTCGTCGTCGCCACTCAATTGGCCGAAGGCGGTGTATTGACCGTTGAGGAAACTGGCGTCATCGAGGCAGACGAAAAACTGACTGCCAGCAGAGTCGGGATCAGCCGAGCGGGCCATTGAGATGACGCCGCGAACGTGAAGCCGATCGTTGAACTCGGCCTTGATTTTATAGCCGGGATCGCCGGTGCCCCAGAGGTGCTCGAGTGACTCGTCCTTGGTTTGCGGGTCGCCTCCCTGGATCATGAAACCGGCCATGATGCGGTGAAAGCAGGTGCCGTCGTAAAAGCCGTCGTTGGCGAGCTTGGTGAAGTTTTCCACCGTTCCAGGGGCTACATCGGCCCAAAGCTCGATGCTCATTTCCCCCTTAGTGGTTTCGATTGTTGCGGTTGGATTTGTGTTTTCGGACATGTGAAATTCAGTATCAGTCGGCCAGCGATACGAGGTCTGCACTCGGGAATTTTTTGGGGAGTGGTTGGGTGACTTTGCCGGTTGCGAGCCACTCGGCGGCGCGGTTGATCGTGGCGATGAAGCCGACGCATTGAAGGGCCTTGCCGTTCTCGTGGCCCATCGGCGTATGGAAAATGATTCCCTTGCCGTAATTTACCGTCAACATCATCGGCTCATGCCGTTTGCTTTTGTTACTATAGGCGGTGGCCAGAACCTTCATGTTTTCGGCCGGTCCGCGGAGGGAGTCATACAACTCGTCCTTCGCGTGCATCCACTCGGCTGGCATGCTTTTAGTGATCGGGTGTGAGCTATCACGAATGACGATCTTGAAAGCGTGTTGAGGTCCGTGACTGCCGCCACCGCCGGGCTGCGTGTTGCGGACAATTTTGCCGTCGTCTCCATAGTAAACGTACGGGCCGTGTTTCTCGTTGCGGCCGCCCCAGCCGCCGAGGCCGATCATTTTGTTGTATTCAAGCCAGTTCGGGAACGAGTTGTCGGCGGCATGGACCACGATGAATCGTCCGCCGCTTTTCATGTATTTTTCAAACGCGCGCTGCACAGGCTTGGGCCACTCTTCGCCATTGTAGTTGCTTACGATGACATCATATTCTTTGAATGAAGGCCGGAAGGCATCCCACCTTGTCTGAAACTCCTCGCGGATTTTTTTTGCGGCCTCGGCCGCCTTTACCTTCTGGCTCTCGGTTAGGTTTCTCGGCGCACGGGGGGCGCGCGGTGGGGTGGTGAGTACATCAACTTGGAACAATTCGGTTTTCTCCATCTGAGCCTTCATGTATGGCGTCATGGCCTTCCAGTTGTGGTTGTTCTGTCCATCGACGAACAGCACAGTGATTTTTTTAGCAAACGCTGGGCTTGAAAGTGCGGCGAGAAGCAGGGCGGCGGCGATCCATTTTTTTGGAGTGATTGAGCGAGTCATCGTGGCGTTGACGGTGACTGCAGCGAGAGCGGTTCGCAAGCCAAAATCCGGGCACTCGACTCAGCATTTTTGGTCGGGCAATCTCCCTGTGTTGATTGGGACAAAACAATTTGGCCTAGCGCGTTGGCTCCTGGCGGCGATAGTGGGTTTGGCGTTGGCGCTGGCTTTTCCTGAGCCGCGCTGGATTATCCTCGCCTGGCTCGTGCCGGGCGCCTGGCTGGTGGTCGTCTCCGGGGAGCGGCGTTGGCGCTTGTTCGGTCTGGCCTTTGTTACGGCGTTGGTCTTTCGGTTGGTTTCGCTGCGGTTTCTTTTGAACATGCCGCACACTGCTGGGGCAATTAGTGGTTGGCTGGCGCTCAGTTTTTATTCGGCGCTGTACCCTGCGGCTTGGGCGTGGATTTGCGGCGATTGGCTGCGAAACGGCCTGTCCAAGCTCCAATGGCCGTGGGTTCGGCGGTTTAGTTTTGGGCTGTTCGCATCCGCAGCCTGGGTGGGATTGGAGATGTTGCAGGCTCGGGTCCTTGGCGGCTATCCGTGGAACTTTCTTGGCGTCAGCCAGTTTGAAAATCTGCCGCTGATCCAAATTACCTCGGTTGCCGGCGTTTACGGCGTGTCATTTTTAATGGTGTGGGTGTCAGTGAGCCTGCTGTTCGCCGTGTTACAAATCCGCTGCGCACCCGCCAACCCTTGGAGGTGGACAGCCGAGGTTGCTTTGCCGTTGCTTGTGCTTGGCTTGGTTTGTGGCTGGGGTTTTTTTCGTGTCGCCAAAGTGCCGCCGCCGGTGAACAAACTGGCCGTCGCTCTGGTGCAGCCGAGCATTCCGCAGCAGTTGATTTGGCAAAGCGGCACCGGCAACGAGCGATTATCCAAGGTGCTGGAGCTGTCGCGGCTAGCGTTGGCCACCAAGCCGGATTTGCTGGTTTGGCCGGAGGCTTGTGCGCCGATCTCGGCGCAGCGATGGCCGGAAGTTTTTGACATGGTGAAGTCGAGCAGCGTGACGCTGCTCTTCGGCGTGGATGATGCCGAGCGGGATGCGGACGAAGTTCGCTATTTCAACAGCGCCGTTTTCCTGACGCCGGACGGCCCGCAGTTGCCGAGCTACCGCAAGCGGCGGCTGGTCATGTTTGGCGAGTATATTCCGTTCGAAAAAGCACTGCCATTCATGAAATATTTGTCACCGATCGGTGGTAGCTTTTCCGCTGGGACGAAGCCGGTGCAGTTCGCGCTGCCGAACGGCAAACACACGATCGCGCCGTTGATTTGTTTCGAAGACTCGTTCCCGCACGGAGGGCGTGAGCATGTTTCGCCGGGGACGGATCTGCTTGTGAACCTGACCAACGACGGCTGGTTTGGCACCGGGCCGGAGCAGTGGCAGCACGCGGCCAACGCCGTCTTTCGCGCGGTGGAGAACGGGGTGCCGCTGGTCCGCTGCGCTAACAACGGGTTGACGTGCTGGATAGACCCATTTGGCCAAGTGCAGCAGTTTTACGGGCAGGAGAGTGGTGATATCTACGGAGCTGGGTTTGTGTCGTTCGAGGTGCCGCTTGGCCAACCGCTTGGCCGGACGGTTTACAATCGGTATGGCGACGTTTTTGGCTGGGCCTGTTTTGGCTGGGCGCTGGTCGTCACAGGGGTTCGCCGCGTTCGCGCCAATCGGAGGCTCCACACCGGCGGATGAATCGGGTAAGCTGCTGTCCGCGTTCGCGCCATTATGATCCCAAGGGAGATTCTAAAAAAAATTCGGCAAATTGAGATTCGCACCAAGCGGCTGGTCACCGAGACGTTGGCAGGGCAGTACCACAGTGCGTTCAAGGGGCAGGGGTTGCACTTCGAGGAGGTGCGCGAGTATACGCCTGGCGACGAAATCCGGTGGATTGACTGGAACGTCACCGCACGAATGAACCAGCCATTTGTTAAGGTATACTCAGAGGAGCGCGAGTTGACGCTGATGCTTCTGGTGGACCTGAGCGGGTCTGGCTTCTTTGGTTCGGTCGAGCAAACCAAGCGAGAGATCGCGGCCGAGTTGGCATCAGTACTGGCTTTTTCCGCTATTCGTAACAACGACAATGTTGGGCTGATCCTGTTTACAGACAAGGTCGAAAAATTTGTGCCGCCGAGGAAGGGCCGCTACCACGTGCTGCGTGTGATACGCGAGATTCTTTTTTTCGAGCCGGAAAACCGCGGTACCAACCTAAACGGTGCGTTGGAATTTCTAGGGCGCGTGGTGCCTCGTAAGGCGATTACAGTCTGCGTGTCTGATTTCCTAGGGCAGACGAACCCGAGCCGGAGGTCGGTGGAGACGCATCTTCGCCGGGAGGTAGTTCTCACGGAGACACTGGCACAGACGTCAGCCACGGCATTGCGGCAGGCCAACCGCCGGCACGACGTGGTGGCAGTGCAGGTCACCGATCCGCGCGAACTTGAATTACCGGATGTTGGCTGGGTGGTGCTGCAGGATGCCGAGACGGGACAGGTCGTCGAGATTAACACTGGCGACGATCGCCGTCGCGAGGCCTACGCCCAACGGCAGGCCGACGCGCAGGAGGAACTCGTACGGTTGTTCCGCACCTCGGGTATCGACTCGATTCAGCTTCACACCGACAAGCCTTATATCACGGCGCTCGAGCAATTTTTTGAAATGCGACTAAAACGCCGGTACCTCGCTGCCTGATGCCGACGACCTCTAGCACCAACTCCGCGGCCCCGTTTTTGAGCGATTCCGTCGCCGCGACGAACGCTGCAGCTACGCAGGAAATCCCGGACATCCGGGGGCTGAAGGACGTGATTGACATCCCCACCGGCAATGAGTGGGTGTTATGGCTGATCGTCGCGGCAGCGGCGCTGGTGCTCATAGGGGTTGCCGCTTGGTTTGTCCGGCGCCGTTTGGCCAGTCGCCGCGAAGAACTTGCACCCCCACCCCCGCCGCCGCCGCATGTCGTAGCTTGGGAGCGGTTGCAGCGGGCGCTTGGTCTGATCCACGAGGCCGAGCAGTTTTG
>Ga0115011_10002551_pt1 | contig 12613 bp, 15 predicted proteins | sample TroAtlMetagenome_2_FD_88705 | JGI IMG/M metagenome (GOLD analysis project Ga0115011, IMG submission 88705) | Marine eukaryotic phytoplankton communities from Atlantic Ocean - Tropical Atlantic ANT8 Metagenome | ecosystem: Environmental > Aquatic > Marine > Oceanic | place: Tropical Atlantic... | reverse complement strand
TGGCAATGTGATTTTTGTGGTAGAGCCTGAAGGTATTCGCTTTGTTCTTTTTGCGTTTGGTTTCAGCTTTAGTTGATGGAAGTTTGGTAACGATTGCTTTGTTGTGATGGCTCAGAAACCCCAGCAATTATCATGGCTCTATGAGTGATTCGATGTTTACATGTTGTTCAAAGGCATCTGCAAGGCGTTCGATTAATCGTTCCCTTTGCTCTCCGTGGTGTGGATAATTGACGCCTAAGGGTGGTAGTTGTCTTTGCTTGCGTAACATATTGAGCCAATATCTTCGCCAGCAGCCATTGTCGAATATTCCGTGCAAGTAGGTTCCAGCTACTTGGTTAATTGTCTCGTCACTTCTCACCCAGCCGATAGCCGGGTCATTGGCAATCGGTTTGAGAGAGCTGTTTGTTTCATTGACTGGCCAACTGATGCCATGGTGCAATTCAAATCCTTTCAGATTGGTTGTTTCTGGCCATTGGCTGATCACTGCGCGCTGCTTTAGCGACTTTTCTTGCTTAAAAACAGTATGCAAAGGCAGCAGGTTTAGCCCTTTGATGCTTTTTGTTTGGCTTGAATGGGTTAAGCCTTCAAGGTCCATTGGATCCTCAAGGTTGCAACCAAGCATTTGCAACCCGCCGCAGATTCCAAAGACATGCCCACCACGTTTGGCAAATTTCTCAACCTGCATGCCCAGGCCAGAGCGATGCAATGAGTCCAGGTCTCGTAGGGTTTGCTTGCTCCCTGGTATGAGCACAGCATCAGGTTGACCAAGAGAGCCACCAGGCTCTACCCAGCGCAGTTGCACTGTGGCTTCGTTCTCTAATGGATCCAGATCAGAGAAATTACTAAGTGATGGCAGTTTCAGTACAGCGATCTCGATTTCTGCGGCCGTTTTCTTCCCGTTGCGTTCCAGTAAATCAAGTGAGTCTTCGGGTGGAAATAGATCTGTAAGCCATGGCATCACTCCGAGTACTGGGATCCCGGTTTCAGCTTCCAGCCATCTTCGGCCCTCATCAAACAGTTCGCGTCGGCCACGGAATCGGTTGATTAATAACCCTCGGATTAAAGGGCGTTCAACTGGTCTCAGCAAAGCAAGGGTGCCAATTAATTGAGCAAAAACCCCGCCGCGCTCGATGTCAGCAACCAGTAAACATCGGGCGCGTAGGAACTGGGCCAGTCTCAGGTTGGTTAGATCTCGTCGTTGCAGGTTGACCTCAACCGGGCTGCCTGCACCCTCCAAGATCAATCGTCCATGCGGATAATCATTCGTGAGTTCTTTTATCCCCTGGCGGATGGCGGCCCATCCGGGGCGAAACCATTGTTCGTAATAGGTCTCCGCTCTTGCCGTGCCAACGCTTTTGCCAAGATGGATCACCTCACTTGTGCTGTCACCCTGCGGTTTGAGTAGTACAGGATTCATGGCATTTTGGGGCACAAGTCCTGCAGCCCAAGCTTGAAGTGCTTGTGAGTAGGCCATTTCACCGCCACTTTCGTCAACCCAGGCGTTGTTGCTCATGTTTTGCCCTTTGAAGGGCAGCGGGGTCTCTCCTCGTCGACGTAAAACTCGGCACAGTGCTGCCGTCATCAGTGATTTGCCTGCTCCACTGGATGTGCCGAGCACCATCAAAGGAGGCGCTTGCGCTGGTGTCGTCATCGCCGCGGCCAGTAGCGTCTCAGGCAATGATGCATGCGTTCGATCAGACCAGCTTGTTGCGATGGCAAGCCTGGTGACTGCTCAAGCAATTGACGGCCGAGAGGTGTGAGCCTGATTCTGGCTGTCAAACCTTGACCATCAACTTCACGACGCAATATCCCTACGGTGATCAACCATCGAAAGGCGTCTTCAACATTTTCTTGTCGTTGAAACCAACCAGCCATCGTTTTGCAGTATTGACTGTTCTGCAACACCGTTTCCGCATTGAGGCCTAAGTTTTGGGCGTCGGTATAAAAGCTTTGATTAAAAGGTAGGCAGCGCAGAGCTTGAGCCGCTCGGTGCTTGCTTCGTGCATCAAGCAGTTCCATTTCTCTTGGCACGCTATCGCTGGCAAGGTTCTGCATTGATGTCAGCCTACGGACTGGTTCTCTTTGCTGCGCTTCGCCGTGTTGATGCTTGCCTCTGCTTCTCCGGCTCGCCGTCGACTGCTTGAGCAGGCTGGCATTCCCCATCAAGTGAGGGTGAGTGGGGTGGATGAATCAAGCATCATTCATGCTGATCCAACTGAGTTGGTATTGCTGTTAGCGAAGGCGAAAGCAGAAGCTGTTGCTCAACAACTCAAATATGAGCGGTCTGCGGATCCCTTGCTATCTCCCATCAAGGCAGTGCTTGGTTGTGACTCCGTATTTGAATTTAACGGTCAAATTTTTGGCAAGCCTTTAGACGCTTCTATTGCGTTAAGACGTTGGCAGTTGATGTCTGGTGAAAGTGGCCTTCTGCATACGGGTCATGTTTTGTTGACCAGCACAACATCAAACGTAGAAAAGAATGGTTTTGATCATTTGATCAAAAAAACAGTGACCACACGTGTTCATTTTGCAGCGCTAAATCAGTTGGAAATAGAGGCGTATATTGCGACTGGTGAGCCCCTGCAATGCGCTGGTGGCTTTGCTTTAGAAGGCAGGGGATCCTTGTTTATCAGTGGCTTGGAAGGTTGTTATAGCAATGTGATTGGCCTTAGCTTGCCTTGGCTTAGACAGTCTCTGCATGAAGTTCCTCTATGAGCGAATATTCTTCACCAGGATCATGATGTTCACGGCTGGGTTTCCATCGTTATTCCATTTGATGACTATCTCAGATTAAATCTCGAGCAATAAAAAAGCCCTCGTTTTTGACGAGGGCTTATAGATTCATCGTTGCATTGTTTTAGGTCATCGGAAAGATGATCTTTGCAACAGATCAGTCCAGATCAGGCATTCCCAATGCTGGTTCTGCTTGACGATCGATTCCTTTCTCGAAACCTGCTGCAGATGCGCGGGCTCTACCAGCGTGGAACCAGTGGCCAACGAAATTGAACCAAGCAGCGAAGAACAGGTGAGCAGCCAGCCATTGGCGGATGTTCACGAAGTTAACTGCATTGGGCTCAGTAATAATTCCGCCAACAGAGTTAATCGAGGCGTTAGGTGCATGAGTCATGTACTCAGCAGCCCGCCTGACTTGCCATGGCTGAATATCGTTCTGAAGCTTGTCAAGGCTTAGGCCGTTGGGGCCACGTAGTGGTTCAAGCCAAGGTCCACGGAAATCCCAGAACCTCATCGTTTCTCCACCAAAGATGATTTCACCAGTAGGTGAACGCATGAGGTACTTACCAAGACCAGTTGGGCCCATGGCCGAACCGATATTGGCGCCCATCCTCTGGTCTCTAACCAGGAAGGTGAAACTCTGTGACTGAGAGGATTCTGCGTTGGTAGGACCGTAGAACTCAGATGGATAAGCCGTGTTGTTGAACCAGACGTATCCAGCAGCAATAAATCCCATGGTGCCAGTCGCTGCTAAGGCGTAACTCAGCAGTCCCTCACCGTTCCAGATGAATGCTCGACGCACCCACCCCCATGGCTTGGTAATGATGTGGTAGACGCCACCAAAAATTAGTAGCAGTGCTATCCAAATATGGCCACCAACGATGTCTTCCATCGAGTTGACACCGATGATCCAGCCTGAGCCACCCCAAGGAGCGCTGAATAAGTAACCCCAAATCACCCCAATATCAAGCGTTGGGTTGGTGATCAGGCGTACGTCTCCGCCTCCTGGTGCCCAGGTGTCATAGACACCGCCAAAGAACATGGCTTTGAACACAAAGGCCAATGCTCCTGTGCTCAGGGCAAGCAGGTTGTAACCAAGAATCTTGGTCATCTGATCTTTGTCACGCCAATCTTGAGCAAAGAAGGAGGAATAGTTCTCCAGCCTCTCAGGGCCTTTTAGAGCGTGGTAGATGCCACCTAGTCCGTAAACGGCCGAGCCGATCAGGTGGGCGACAGCAATGACAAAGAATGGATAGATATCAGTGATTTCACCACCAGGGCCTACACCCCAGCCAAGTGAAGCCACGTGAGGCATCAAGATCAGCCCCTGCTCATAGAGAGGCATGTCGGCGGTGTAATGACTCACCTCAAAGAGGAGCATGGCACCGGGCCAAAAAGTCATAAGACCGGCGTGAGCCACATGAGCGCCAAGAAGGCGCCCAGACAGGTTGATCATGCGGGCATTGCCAGCCCACCAGGCGTAACCGGTAGATGCGAGGTCCTGCCCCCCGACATTTATCAGTCCAGAATTAGAGGGCGTTTCCACGTGGTAGTACCTCTTCAGGGAATACAAAGTTTTCGTGGGGCTGGTCAGCTGTAGCCATCCAGGCACGCATGCCTTCATTCAGAAGAACGTTCTTGGTATAGAACGTTTCGAATTCGGGGTCTTCTGCGGCACGGATCTCTTGGCTAACAAAGTCGTAAGCCCTCAAGTTGACAGCCAATCCGACAATGCCAATCGAGGGAGTCCACATGCCCATTACAGGCACGAACAGCATGAAGAAGTGCAGCCAGCGCTTGTTTGAGAAGGCGATTCCGAAGATCTGACTCCAGAAACGGTTGGCTGTGACCATTGAATAGGTCTCTTCTTCCTGGGTTGGATCAAATGCCTTGAAGGTGTTGGATTGCTCGCCGTCTTCAAACAGTGTGTTTTGCACTGTTGCACCATGGATGGCGCAGAGGAGAGCACCACCAAGGATTCCAGCAACACCCATCATGTGGAAGGGGTTGATGGTCCAGTTGTGGAAGCCCTGGAGGAACAGGATGAAACGGAAAATTGCAGCCACTCCGAAAGAGGGGGCAAAGAACCAGCTGTGCTGCCCAAGGGGGTAAATAAGGAAGACGCTGAGGAAAACAGCGACAGGGCCTGAAAAAGCTAGAGCGTTGTAAGGCCGTATTCCTACCAAGCGGGCAATTTCAAACTGACGCAGCATGAAGCCGATCAGTGCAAAAGAGCCGTGGAGGGCAACAAAGCTCCAGAGACCTCCAAGTTGAAACCAGCGCACGAAATCACCCTGGGCTTCAGGGCCCCAAAGCAATAACAAGCTATGGCCCATTGCATCAGCTGGAGAGCTGACTGCAGCGGTAAGGAAGTTGCAACCTTCCAGGTAAGAGCTGGCAATGCCGTGGGTATACCAGGAAGTAACAAAGGATGTGCCAGTCAGCCAGCCTCCCAGAGCCAAGTAGGCCGTTGGAAACAGGAGGATGCCAGACCAGCCAACAAATACGAAGCGGTCGCGCTTTAACCAGTCATCGAGGACGTCAAACCATCCTCGCTGCGGCGCGCGCCCTACAGCGATCGTCATGGGTGAAAACGGAGCGGCTGAGCCGCGGGCTGTTGGATACGACAAGAGAATAACAATTTCAACCAGGTCTTTGGGGACATAACCCTTGAGCTGAAATCCCTTGTAGTGGTGTTGCTGCTGTTTTGGCTTGCGTCATCTTTGGCCATTGGTCTGCATTGCAGGCCAGAATGGAATTTCCTATGTGCCTGCTATGGCTGCTGATTTGCAGGAGAGCTTCTTGGCTGAAGAAACCCAAGCGCAGCTGTTGGAGCAATCAGTTGTTGGTGCTCGTCGACTTACAAATCAGTTGATGGCCGTTGTGGTCAGCATCGGCGGGACTGGCTTTCTCCTTGCCTCTTCCTCCAGTTATCTCGGCCGCAACCTCTTGCCCATTGGCAATCCGTCCAGCTTGGTCTTTGTGCCTCAGGGCTTGATTATGGGTTTCTATGGCATTGCGGCTCTTCTTCTGGCCCTTTATCTCTGGGTATTGCTTGCGATCAATCTTGGTGCTGGCAGCAACCGCTTTGATAAGGCTGCAGGGGTGGTGACGATTTCTCGACGTGGATATTTCAAGCCCATCAGTGCTGAATTCCCGATGACTGATGTCAAAGCGGTCAAGCTTGAGGTTCGTGATGGGATTAATCCCCGTCGTCGCATCTCTCTACGGGTTAAAGATCGTAGAGATATCTCTTTAACTCGCGTTGGCCAGCCGCTTCCTCTCGATCAGTTGGAGCGAGAGGGTGCCGAGTTGGCACGCTTTTTGGGTGTGAACCTTGAAGGACTTTGAATTTTGGATGTAGTAACTCTGCCTCGTCTATTTAGGCGTTCAGCCTTTTGGGCTCTTGTGTTGTGCTTGTCCTTGCTGACCAGTTGCGCAAGTTCCAAAACAGCAACGCTTCCCCAAGGTTGTGAGACCTCCAGCAGTCCCTGCCTGCAGGGCAAGGCGATTGTTGAGATGAGCACCAGTCGCGGCAGCATCACCCTTGAAGTGGATGGAGATGCAGCACCTGTTACAGCAGGGAACTTTGTCGATCTTGTTGAAAAGGGCGTTTACAACAACACTGTTTTTCATCGGGTGGTGAAAGAACCTGTGCCTTTTGTCGTTCAGGGGGGTGATCCTGGTTCCAAGGATCCCAATACGCCCAAGACTGAATACGGCAAAGGCAGTTTTATTGATCCAGTAACTGGTCAGACCAGATTTATTCCACTTGAAGTGAAGCTGAAAAATGAAAATCAGCCTCGCTATAGCCGACTAACAACCAACGCCAGCGATTTATTGCAATTGCAGCTCAGTCATCAACGCGGTGCGTTGGCAATGGCACGATCCCAGGCTCCTGATTCAGCAAGCGCACAGTTCTATATCGCTTTGCGTCCTCTGCCGGAATTGGATGGTCGCTATGCCGTTTTTGGTCAGGTGACCAAAGGCTTGGAGGTCGTCGATGCTATTGAGCAGGACGATCGAATTATCAAAGCGAATCTGGTGACTGCGATTGATCAGTAACCGTTGATGAGAATGCAGGCCGAGAAGCTTTGAAGAGCTTTAAGCCGGCAATCTTCCGCCGCTGGTTGAGGCTTTCAACATTTCCGTGTTGACCCCAGAGGCCCTCTCGAGAGAAATTTTGCCGGTACGCGCTATTTCCAGAATTCCGTAGGGGGAAAGCAAGCGTTCTAGAGCAACCAATTTCCCTGGATCGCCAACCACTTCAAGGGTTAGGGCGTCATTGGCGACATCAACAACTTTTGCTCGAAACACTTCCACCAATTCAAGAATGGCGCTGCGCTCTGAGGAAGGTGCAGAAACCTTCAGCAGCATCAGCTCGCGTTCAACAGCTGGTCGTGTTGAGAGGTCGACAACTTGAAGAACATTGATCAACTTGTCGAGCTGTTTGCTCATTTGCTGAAGGGTCTGATCATCGCCTTCAACAACCATCGTGATTCGGGATTGTCCATCGACTTCCGCTGGGCCAACAGCAAGGCTGTCGATGTTGAATCCGCGCCGCGCGAATAACCCTGCAATCCGGCTAAGGGCACCGGATTCATCTTCTACTAGCACTGAAAGGGTGTGCTTCATGCCCACTGTCGATCGATCTCTAAATTACGGTCCAACCAGGGCAGGATGGCCTGATGGAATTCATTCGCTGATTCGTCATGGGGGCAATGGCCTGATTTTTCAATCACAGAAAGGCTTGACCAGGGGTATTGCTTCTCTACATGTTTTCCAATTGTCAATGGAACCAAGCGATCCTTCTGGCCCCAGAGGAGTAGCAAGGCTGGACGATTTGGATTGTTAGTTAGTCGATCAAGCAATGCTGGAGCCGTTGCTTCCCTTGGACGCAGGGTCATGCCGATGCTCATGGCTCTTAGTGAGCGAGCTGCTGTTGGTCTTTGTGCCGGCCTGGCAATCAGCCTGAGCAATTCTTTGTCCGCCTGGATGTTGCTGTTGTAAGCCACCTGTAGGGCTGCTCGAAGTAGGCCTGTATGGGTAATGAGGGGAACAATTAGTTCAAGGGGGAGTAGGTGAAAGAACAGTCTCAGGAAAAAGCTTTTCAGTTGGCACCACCATTCAGGTTGCTGCAAATCCAAGGGCTGAATGAAAGCCGGATCCGGTAAAGGAGCGGCCACAACTGCCGCCACGAGCTCAGGTCTTAAAGCGGCGGTGGTCAGAGCTGTTAAGCCACCAAGAGAATTCCCAATGAGTACAGCTTTTCCCCAGCGCCTGACATCCACAATTTGTTCAAGGAAAGCTGCCAACTGCTTTCCCCAAAGAAGATTGTCGAGAGGGCGTTGTCGCTCGACACCAGGTTGAGCCGAGGCTCCGAAGCCGATCAGATCAAGCCCATAAACGCGGAATCCAGAGGCTGCAAGCGCAGCGGCGTTGTGGCGCCAATGGCCACTAGAGGCTCCGAATCCGTGCAGAAGCACGAGTGGACGGTTCCCTTCATTTCCAAGCACCCGCCAGTGACAGGAAAGGTTTTGCCAATACCACTGATTGGATTCTCCCCAGTCGACACCGGCATCTTGGATCTCCATGTCGGCAGTCTGGAGGTCAGTTGCATCCAAGGTGGTCTGATCCAACCCAATTCCCACTATCGCGAAGGTTCAGCAACCCTGGAACTCGGGGATGGTTTCTTTCGCGCTGATTCACGTCCATCGCGTGATCTTTCGGTTCTGTTGGCGGCCCTGCAATACCAGTCTTCTGCGAACGCAACGTCCCCATTGCGTTGGTTGGATTTGATGGCTGGTTGTGGGATTCGTTCGCTGCGGTGGGGGCTTGAGAGTGTCCTCTCCACCGCGACGCATTCAGCTGGCCTTCTCCCACCAGAAATCTGGGTGAATGATGCCGACCCTGATCGTGCCGAATTATTGAATCGCAATTTGGAGCCGTTGCGTCTGAAGGGCGGCTCGATTCAGCTAGCCAATGAACCAGCTGAGGCACTGCTATGTCGGGCCCATTACGAAGGGCTTTTCTTTGATCTCATCGATCTTGATGGTTTTGGTTGCCCTAATGCTTTGCTGCAGCCCGTTCTCAATGTCCTTGCCAATGAGGGCGTGTTGCTGCTGGCCAGTAGTGATGGTCGTTCTCCAACAGGACATGATCGTTGCGGTGCGATTCGCCGACTTGCGGCCGCGGCGCGAACCCACCCGGCAAGTTGGGAGGTGGCCCTGCGGTTGCAAATGGCTGCTCTGGCGCGCCATGCATGGGTCTTGGGGCGAGGTTTGGAGCCGTTGGCTTGCTTCAGTGATGGGAGAACCTTCCGTCTCGCGGTAAGGCTTAAGAGCCGCTTGGCTGAAGAGGAAGAGCGTCTGCTGGGACTTCTGGCCCGTTGTGATGCTTGTGGAGACCAAGCAATTCAGCCTTTGCTGAGTCTTCAGGGATGGCCGAGTTGTCATTGCTCGCCTGGTTATGGGCGTTGGGCTGTGAGTGGTCCCCTATGGCTTGGGCGATTGCAATCTGCTGAGGTTTTGGGAGCGCTACTGCAATTGGAGGAAAAGCTCCCTTTAACAATGTCTCCAGTCAGTTTCCGACTGTTGCAGAGGTTGAAGGCTGATGTTGGCTTGCCTGTTTGTTGCTGGTCAATCAACGAACTGGCCAAACGTTTGGCTTTGTCAGGCCCGCCCCCTGTCTCGGCCCTTGTTGAGGCTCTTCGCTCTGCTGGGCATCAGGCTTGTGGCAGTGCCTTGATGGCAGGGCAGTTGCGTTCAGATGTCTCTTTCGCTGAGTTGTTAAGCGTTTGTCAATCAATTCATAGGGCAGGGCGTTAAATAATGGATGTCATTGAACTTGCCAATCCATGGCTTCAGAGATTTTTGGTATTGCCGCTGTTTTCTGGGTATTGATCCCAGTAGGCCTGCTTGGTGGCGCACTTTTGTTGAAGCTTCAGGGAGATTGAATCTCGCGGCTTGGAGTCGGCCCATTTAGGCTCCTTGCTTGCTAGGTCGGACCCTATGCAGGTTCTGGTGGTTGGTGGAACAGGAACCCTCGGGAGGCAGATTGCCTCTCGGGCAATTGATGCCGGCCATCAGGTGCGCTGCATGGTGCGCGCTCCACGAAAAGCTGCTTTCCTCCAGGAGTGGGGATGTGAGCTGACTCGCGGCAATTTGTTGGAGCCGGAAAGCATCGATTACGCCCTTGAAGGCGTCGATGCTGTGATTGATGCGGCAACCAGCCGTCCCAATGATCCAAAGAGTGTTTACGTCACTGATTGGGACGGCAAGTTGAATTTATTGCGAGCTTGTGAGCGAGCAGGGGTTAAACGCTTCGTTTTCCTTTCCTTGCTAGCGGCCGAGCAACATCGTGATGTGCCCTTAATGGACATCAAATTCTGTACAGAGAAGCTGCTTTCCGAATCATCCTTTGATTACACAATCCTTCAGGGTGTGGCTTTTATGCAGGGTGTGATTGGTCAGTTCTCCATTCCAGTACTCGAAGACCAGACCGTTTGGGTTAGCGGTGGCAACCCGACAGCGGTTGCTTACATGAACACTCAAGACATGGCACGTTTTGCCGTTGCTGCTCTTGATCGCCAAGAAACGATTCGTCGCAGCTTTCCCGTTGTGGGGCCAAAGGCATGGACAAACGAAGAGGTTGTGGATTTGTGTGAAAAGGCTGCCAACAAAAAAGCCAAATTGATAAGAGTTTCGCCGTTTTTAATTGGTTTAACTGAGAGAATCGTCTCCTTCTTTGAGTCCACTGTCAGCGTTGGTGAAAGGCTTGCCTTTGCACAAGTTGTTGGAGGTGGAACGGCTTTGGACGCTCCAATGGACGACACCTATGCAGCTTTTGGTTTGGATCCTTCTGAGACCACCAAGCTTGAGAGTTATATCCGCGAGTATTACGCCACGATTATGAAGCGACTGCGAGAGATGGATGTTGAACTCGATCAGGAAGCCAAGAAGAAGCTTCCTTTCTAAAACCGCCTAGCGAAGCAAGCTGGCATCTCCATAGTTCTTCTGTACTATTGAGGATGATTCGTACCTCTCCTTGGGATGTCTGTCGTTCAAGTGAAAAATCTTCAGCGCCGCCTCGATAATCTGGCCCGTGAGGCGAATGATGAGCTTGATCGTGTCTGTGGGCACGATCTATGGCGCAGCCTTGGCTTTGACGCCTTCGATGGTCTCGATGATGCAGAGCGTCGCTCTCGAGCCAATTACTACTACGGTCAGTGGCAGACAGTTCGCGAGCTTCAAGATGCCCTGGGGTGATGGTTGCCTGTTTTTTGAGCTAGCTGTTTTTTTGAGCTGGCTTGGCTTTTGAGAAGGATTGGCTAATCAGTTCATTCATTCATCGATCAACAGCTATCCATCAATCAATAACCATGCATCGATCAAAATGTGCTGATTGCAAAAAGTGGTTGTTATGACAAGCGGATGCTGTGGTTCCTCTTCTGAACCAATCACTGATCAGCTGGATCAAACGCAGGCAGTCCAGGATCGTTACGGCGCCGCGGCTCAGGTTCAGGAAGCATGTCTCTGTACGCCAGTTCCCTTTGATCCGGCTCTGCTCAAGGTGATTCCCGCTGAGGTTATTGAGCGTGACTACGGCTGTGGCGATCCCACCCGCTGGGTTCAGCCTGGAGATACCGTTCTTGATCTCGGCAGCGGTAGTGGGAAGAACGCTTTCATTTGTGCCCAAGTGGTTGGTGCTGCAGGTGCTGTGATTGGCGTGGATCGCAATCGCGAAATGCTTGATCTGGCGTCTCAAGCGGCTCCTGAAGTCGCCAATCGGATTGGTTTTTCAAACGTCAGCTTTGCTGAAGGTGGCATCGAAGCCCTTGATGCGCTTCAGGCTGATGGCGAGCCTTTGATTGCTTCGGCAAGTATCGATGTGGTGTTGAGCAACTGTGTGCTCAATTTGGTCAATCCCTCGCAGCGAAAGGATCTTTTGGCCAACATTCGCCGAGTTTTGCGTCCGGGTGGACGTGTGGCGATTAGCGATATCGTCTCCGATCGTCCTGTTCCGCTCTCGTTGCAAAAGGATCCGGAGCTATGGAGCGGTTGTATTAGTGGTGCTTGGCAAGAGGATGCTTTCTTGGCAGATTTTTGTGCCTTGGGTTTTGAGCAGGTGCGCTATGTCGATCGATCAGAGCAGCCTTGGCAGGTGGTGGAGGGGATTGAATTTCGGTCGGTCACCCTCGTTGGTCAGTTGCCGGCTTGACAACTAAAGCCTTTAGGCGTTGGGCTTCCTCTGATGAGACCTCTCGCCATTGACCGGGAGTTAGGTGCTCAATGCTTAGGGGTGGTTTCCCATCCATGAGATCAATCTGTTGCCTGATCAGTCGCAACGTTGGCAGGCCAACAGCGGCAGTCATCCGTCGAACTTGTCGATTACGCCCCTCTCGAATCATCAATTCCAACCAGCTGGTTGGAATGTTTTGCCTGACGCGGATCGGGGGATCACGTTCCGCCAAGTTGGAGACCTTGGCTTCATTGAGGAGATTCACGCGAGCCGGACGTGTTGCTTTCCCCTGAATGTTCACGCCTTGTGCAAGTTGTTCGAGTTGGTGTGGGGTTACCGCACCCTCCACTTGCGCCCAATAACGTCTCCAATGGCCGAAGCGAGGATCAGTGAGGCGTTGTTGCAAGCGTCCATTGCTGGTGAGCAGCAATAGCCCTTCGCTATCAGCATCCAATCGCCCTGCGGCATAAACACCTGCGACAGGGATGAGTTCTGCAAGACATCGCCAGCGGCTTTTTGGTTCCAGGGTGAACTGGCTTAAGAACCCATAGGGCTTGTTCAACAGCAAAGTGGTTGTGTTTTTTTTGTGCGTCAAGGCTTTAAGCAATCCATTCAGAGCAGCATGATTACGGTCTCAACG
>Ga0115011_10002550_pt1 | contig 12615 bp, 7 predicted proteins | sample TroAtlMetagenome_2_FD_88705 | JGI IMG/M metagenome (GOLD analysis project Ga0115011, IMG submission 88705) | Marine eukaryotic phytoplankton communities from Atlantic Ocean - Tropical Atlantic ANT8 Metagenome | ecosystem: Environmental > Aquatic > Marine > Oceanic | place: Tropical Atlantic... | reverse complement strand
TTTTATTTTTTAATTCTATTTGATTAGATAGCCAATCTTCATACGCGTCCTCTTCTACTACCTCTACCTCCATATACATATTATAATGCGAATTACCACAAATTTTATTACAAAGTAATATATATGCAAAAGTAGTATCGTTCAAATAAACCTGATAGTCTTTTGTTGTTATAGTAGGGGTAAACGCAAATTGTGTGCTTAAACCAGGGACGCAATTCATCTGAACTCTAAAATGTGGAAGATATGCAGAATGTATTACATCTTGAGATCTAAATTTTAAAAGGACTTCTTTATTAACAGGCAGAACCAACTTACCTGCTCCTGATGGAATAAGAATGTCATCTTCTCCGTAACTTAATGCTATAGAATCAAGAGAATAAAAATTTGCTTGGTATCTATTTCTACGCTCAATATTATCTTTTAATCTAGATTCTATTAGGTTTTTATTTACAATATTATGTTCTTTCTCTAATGCTATAGAATCCTTTATAATCGTATTCTCAATAGATTCTATTTGTTTCAGTAGTGTACTTGTAGTCATTACTCCTAAAGGATTATTGGCACTTGGATTGTCAATGTCTTCATGAATAGCGCCTACATGAGCAGCTCCCAATATGTTATCTGAACCAGCATACCTTGCTGTCCAATCAAACTGTCTAGCATATAATTCAATAACTAAGGCCTCATCACTAGGTTTTTTTGTCACATCAGCCCATACACTTAAACCAAAAAATATTAAAACAGATAAAACTGCTGTTGGAATAGCTGTCCAAAAAATTTCTAACTTATTATTATGTGTAATAAAAGATGCCGTTCTTTTTTTATTTCCACGATATTTCCATATAAAAAAGAATAAAATAGGCTGTAGTAATAAGCATACAATCAAAATTAACCCCATTGTGGTGTCCCATAATTTATCTATTGGAACCCCATGTTCAGCCGCAGGCTTTTGTAGTGTTAAATTATTCCACCACTTTACTTGTAAATAAAAAAACACCATATAGCCTACTCCAAAAAGCAAAGAAATCCAACCATTAATATTATTTGATTTATCTGTAATTTCATCTTTTCCTCCAGATAACTTAGAAGACAATTCAATAGTTCGTACCATTTGAAAAATGATAATTGCAACTAATAAAAAAATGATTCCTTTTAAAATAAAATCCATAATCTAAAATTCGTTTTTTTTAATGTATATGTATTTCATGATGTTCACTTTCACCCAACATAGGATGATTTTTTTGCACAAGTTGCCTTTTAGATAAACTTGTAAAAACAATTAAAATAAAAAAACCTAAGAAGCCTAAAAAAGCTCCTATTTCAACATAACCTAAATGCCAATGACTATGCATGGTCCCAGGCATAACCATAATAAATACATCAAAAGCGTGACCTATAATAATTAAAACTGCAACAAATAAAAGTGTTCCTTTGGATCTTTTTGCGGAACGATTCATCAATAGGAAAAAAGGAGCTAAAAAATTTATTGCTACAGTTAGCATTAATAAAGGTTTATAAAACTCATATCTTTCTTGATAATACACAACCTCTTCAGGGATATGTGCATACCAAATCAACATATATTGCGCAAACCATAAATATGTCCAAAAAATACTAAATGCTAAAAGATATCTTCCAAAATCATGCATATGACTATTGTTTAAACCTTTCAAATAGCCTTTAAACATTAAGTAAATTGTAATTGCAGCAATAAAAGCACAAGCAGTAATAAAAAAAGATGCTAAACTATACCACCCAAACAAAGTACTAAACCAATGAGGGTCTATAGACATAATCCAATCCCATGCTGCTGTAGTTGATGTTAATCCTAAAAATAAAACAAATCCTACCGCTACTTTAAAACTCTTTTGATACCATTTACCCCCCCCTAATCTATCTTCATTGTAAGAATATTTTTTCATCAGAGATATCATCCAAATCCAACCAGCTATATAAATTATAGATCTGACAAGAAAGAAAGGAAAATTTAAATAAACTGATTTATTAGCTATTATCTCATCATAATGACTATCATTAGGATCGGTTATACCAGGCTCCATCCAATGATATATATGGTGCCAATGTAATCCACCTAATACAATAATTAATAACATAATAAATCCACCATAAGGCAAATATGAAGTTATTGCCTGTGGAACCCTTAATATCATAGCAGACCAACCAGCACGAGCAACATACTGTATACACCACCAAAGACCAGCTGCTACAGAAACCATAAGAAAAAATAAATTAGCCCAAAGAATACTCGACCAAGGCCTTTGTGCTTTAGCATGAAAATAGTGTTTCGTCGCAATATAAATATCTTCTTTAGTTTCTGCATTTTCTATTTCAACATCTGTGAAATGACAATGCAACTCTTTTTCTATTTCATGAAAAACTTCAGACATTAAATCACTATTATTTAACTTATAAACCTCTATTTTTTGGCTTATAAACTCTTGTTCTTTGGTTATTTTTGTTAACCAATCAGTATAAATTCCTGTTTGCACAAAATCAGATCTCATTATAGAATCTCTTTCCGAGATTAAATCATCATATGCTGATTGATAAAAATTTAAAGAATCTTGTAATGTAGTTTTATCTAACTTAATATTATATTTATCGTATACTTTATAAACCTTCTTTTTAATGTCTTTATCACTAACGTGAGAAGATAGTGAATCAAAAAAACCAAAGCCTAAACAAATAATACCTATTAGCATTAAAACTAATGATGTTCGCTTAATATTTTTTGTTATAGAATACATTTACTTTTTATCTTTATTTTGTAATTCAGTTATATAATAAATAATTTTCCATCTCTCTTCATCTGTAATTAAAGACGCATGTGCACCCATACTTTCATATCCATAAAATATAGTATGATATATATGTCCTGGTTCCAAATCAGCCATTGGAGTTCCAGATCTTATTCTAGTATTCAAAGTATCTAAAAATGAGGGTGCATTAGTAAAGTATTCTACTATAGTACCATCTGCTTGGCCTCCATCACCACCTTGTCCATGACAATGAGCACAAAACATGCCATACAATTGTTTCCCATCTTCATGATATCTTTCTTTCTGAAAATCATCCATTAACAATAATCTTTCATCTTTCATTTCTAAACCTGCTTGATTAAAATTAGTATAATTGATGTCTCCTGAAGCATCTGACTCATATTCAAAAGGGTAAAAACCCCTTGGTATTGTTCCCTTTACAGGTAATCTAGCAGTCATAGAATCTGAAAAATTAGGATTACTAGAATACGTTTCATAAGCATGTGAATGATACATATCTGGCATATACTCATAACCCGGATCTTTACTTATCTCTATTCCATCAGATGCAGACCCTCCGCATCCAGCGAATAATAATAAACAACTCAATATAATTATATATCTAATTTTTATCATTTCTTTTTTCTTTTAAAAACTCGAAAAAATCCATTTAAATTATTCTTTAAATAATCTTTTATAGTTATTTTTTTTCGTCTTTTCTTTACCTTATACTCTCCTATTTGGATTTCAATCGCACCTGTTTCTCTCATTAAAGCTTCTATTTTTTGTATTTTTTTAGGATTTTCTTCACAAATTTCCATTAAAAATTTATCATCCGTAGTTCTTGGATCAGGATTATACTTATTAGATCCAGCAAAAACACCACGCCCTGGATATAATCCACATCTAAATAAAAATGTAATAACCATTAAGTGTGCTGCAAAAAAAACTGTTGCTTCAAAAGTGACAGGTATAAATGCAGGTAAATTTTGACCATAGGTAAAATTTGGTTTCCCACCTATAATCATAGGCCAGTCATCTACCATAATATACCACATTAACAAGGTGATTAAAAAAGCACCCAGCACGCCATAAAAAAATGAAGTAATAGCCATTCTGCTATATTTTAAACCCATCGCAGTATCTAATCCGTGAACAGGGAAAGGTGAGTATACTTCATTTATACTATAACCTTTACCAACTAACGTTTTAGTTGCATTAACAATTTTATCATCATCATCATATAAACCATAAATAACTTTATTAGAAGTCATATTTTATTCTATTTTTTTTTATTTATTTTGTTCATTTTTTCTAATTCTGCGGCGTCTAGATAGTGTAAATTTTTGTTATACTTGGTACTAGATGACTTCACAATAGTTTTCAATTCTGCCTGTGCTATTACAGGAAAAGTTCTAGAATAAAGCAAAAATAAAACTAAGAAAAATCCACACGTCCCAACAAACGTACCTATTTCCACAAAAGTTGGAGAGTAATCATGCCAACTAGATGGTAATGGACCTCTATGAAGAGTAATAATAATAACAAATCTTTCAAACCACATACCAATATGGACAAACAAAGCTAGTATAAATGTAAAAAGAATATTTCTTCTTAGTTTTTTAAACCACATTAATTGGGGAGATATTACATTACATGTCATCATAATAGCATATGCCCACCAATAACTACCAGTCGCTCTATCAAGAAAAGCATATTGCTCTAATTCAACACCTGAATACCATGCTATAAATAACTCTGTCAAATAAGCACATCCGACAATGGATCCTGTAACAAGAATAATAATATTCATGTACTCCATATGTTTAATGGTAATATAATCTTGTAAATCCAAAACCTTTCTTGCTATCAATAATAAAGTTTGACACATTGCAAATCCACCAAAAATAGCTCCAGCAACAAAATATGGAGGAAAAATAGTAGTGTGCCAACCTGCAACAACAGAGGTTGCAAAGTCCATACTTACAATAGAGTGAACAGACAAAACTAAAGGTGTTGCTAGTCCCGCTAATACTAATGAGATAACTTCATGTCTCTGCCAATGTTTAGCTCTTCCGCTCCAGCCAAAAGACAAAAAAGTATATATTTTTTTTGCAATAGGATTAATAGCCCTATCTCTTATCATTGCAAAATCTGGAATTAATCCCATATACCAAAAAACTAAGGAAACAGAAAAATAAGTAGATATAGCAAATACATCCCAAAGCAAAGGAGAATTAAAATTTACCCATAATGAACCAAATTGATTTGGAAGAGGAAATATCCAATAAGCCATCCATATCCTACCCATATGGATTAATGGAAATAACCCAGCTTGCACAACCGCAAATATGGTCATAGCCTCTGAAGACCTATTAATAGAAAGTCTCCATTTCTGTCTAAATAATAATAAAACAGCTGAAATTAATGTCCCAGCATGCCCAATACCAACCCACCATACAAAGTTTGTTATATCCCAGGCCCAACCAACAGAATTGTTTAATCCCCAAACGCCCACACCCGTACCAATTAAATAGGCTATACAACCAAACAACCATAACATTGCCGCAAAAGAAATAGCAAATAATGCCCACCACCATCTATTTGCTTTGGTTTCAATAGGCCTAGCAATATCTACAGTAATATCATGCAAATCTTTATTGCCAAGAATTAATGGTTCCCTTACAGGTGATTTATAATGCATATTTATACTTTTTTATTCCTTACTTTAGTTTTATAAAATACTGACGGCTGAGTATTAAGTTCCTCTAGTAAAACATAAGACCTTGGGTCTTTTTTCTCTTTTACTACCCTACTACTTTTATCTAATATATCTCCAAACACTATAGCGCCAGTATCACAAGCTGTTTCACAAGCACAATCAATTTCCCCATCTCGGACTTTCCTCCCTTCTTTTTTTGCATCTAATTTTGCCTTTTGAATATTTTGAATACACATAGAACATTTTTCCATCACCCCCCTAGCTCTAACAGTAACATCTGGATTCAGTACCATTTTACCTAAATCATCATTCATATTATAATCAAAATTATCATTGTCTTTATAATTGAACCAATTAAATCTTCTAACCTTATATGGACAATTATTCAAACAATACCTAGTCCCTATACATCTATTGTATGTCATTTGATTTAATCCTTCATTAGAATGTGTAGTAGCTGCTACTGGACAAACATTTTCACAAGGAGCATTATTACAATGTTGACACATTACAGGCTGAAAAACTACCTCTAAATTTTCTGCTGACGAAGCCTCTTCCATTTCACTATACATTTGTATAGCTCCAGTATTTTGTTCTGCAGCTAAATCCTTATTCATATCACTAGAATAGTACCTGTCCAATCGAAGCCAATGCATGTCCCTATTTTTTCTAATCTCTTCTTTACCAACAACAGGCACATTATTCTCTGCATGACAGGCTATAATACACGCCCCACATCCATTGCACTTATTTAAATCAATACTCATATTCCAAAAATGCATAGCTGGCTTATGTTCTTCATATAACTTTAACTCACTTGGACTCACATCTCCTTTATAAGAAGCAAATTTCATAGCCTCATTTCCAGATTCTGGGTCTTTTAAGTATTCAGACAATGACGTCTCTTTAACTATAGCTCTTCCCATCATGGTATGGCTAATTTGAGTACAAGCAAATTCATGCTCCATATTATCAACCTTTTTTATGGAAAAATTATCTTTTTGAACTAATTGATTACCATCATATAATTCAAATGCATTAACTCCTATATTATTTCCTACTTTTCCTGCTTTTATTCTTCCATATCCAAAAGAAAGACCAAATGTGCCATAAGCTTGCCCTGGCTGAATATAAACAGGGAGCCTATATACCTGCTCATTAAATGATAAGTCTACAACATCACCATTTAAAGCTCCATCTGCAACTTGCCAATTCTTTAAATTCAGTTTTTTAGCATATGCAGGTGAAATTGTTAAATAATTATCCCAAGTAGTTTTAGATATAGGATCAGGTAATTCTTGTAACCATGGATTATTTGACTGAAGACCTGAACCCATTGATGATTTTGAATAAAGACAAATAAACTCTTTTTTATCTTCTAACATATTTAAGCAATTATTGATATGTTTTGTAATATTAACAGAAAAAGAATATTTCTTTTCAGACTGTTGCTTAATATAAACTCCATCTCTTAATGTATCATTCCAATTCTTTTTTTCAGATTCAAATGATTTTTTTAAATAATTATAATAAGATGTTTTGTCCCCAGACCAATTCAATAAAATTTCTTCACTTTGCCTAGTCTCAAATATTGGGCTAATTGTAGGTTGCTGGAGAGTAAAAACTCCAGTATAAGGATTAAAATCACCCCAACTTTCTAAATAATTAGATTTTGGAATCACAAAATCCATCATAGAAGCGGTCTCATCTAGATATTGAGAAATAGAGGCTTTGAAATCAATTTTATTTGACTCTAGTATTTCTTTTGATTTTGGATAATGATATGCAAGATTATAGTCATTTGTAATTATAGCACCTACTTTACCATCCAAAGCATCCTTAATAACTATATCTAAATCATTGTCATTAGATGAAAATAAATTTGACCTTACCTGAGTCAGTATTGTTTTTCCATAATTATCTAATAAATTATTAATATAATTAGTAATTACTTGTTCGTCTTTATTATTACTCCCACATAAAACAAGAGATTTTCCCTTATTAGCCCATAATTCATTAGCTATAACATCTAATATTTTTTGATGCTTATCTAATTGTATGTTAACAGATTGTTTAACGCCCTTTAATTCTTCAATTTTCTCTAACAAATAAAGCATACATTTTAGCTGTTCTTCAGGATTAACTGGAATTCTTTTATCTGAGTTAGCCCCGGTTAAAGATAATAATGACTCAAATTGATAATGCTTTGACATCTCCTCTCCTGGAGTTCTTGTTTTTCCATATTGTTTTGCATGACCAGTATCAATCCATTCAGAAATAAAATCTGCTCCAAAAGAAACAATCACAGATGACTTTTGAAATTCATATGTGGGAATAAATCTGTCTCCAAAACAATCTTTATTTGAATCTAATATTCCACTTTTAGAAATAGAATCGCAATACACTACTTTTACATTTTTATATTTTTTAGAAAATAAGGCTATAACTTTTTTAGCAGTTGGGCTAATAATTGTAGGAGTAATTAATACTATTTGTTTTCCTTGATTATTAATTTTAGTAAGTCTATCAACAACCTTTTTATCCACATTTTCTAAAAAGACACCTTCTTTATCTTGTGGTTCTCTGAGCCTACTAGAATCATATAATGACAAAACAGATGCATATGTACGAGCATTTAATCCACCTTGATTAAATAAATACTTGTCATTAGACTTTATAGATATGGGCCTGCCCTCTCTTGTTTTTACTAATAAACTAGAGAAAACATTTTCTTCAAAACAGCTGCTTGCATAAAAATTTGGATTTCCTGGGATAATCTCCTCTGGCTTGTTCAAATACGGAATTGATTTTCTCACAGGAGCCTCACAAGAAGATAACACCGCTGCAGCTGTACTGAATCCTAAAAATTTAAGAAAATCTCTTCTACTTGTTGCCGTACTAGATAATTGCTTATCATCTTCAAATAATCCATCTAAAGGTAATTTTTCTGAAAACTCATTATGTAAATATTCTTCATTCCCTTTTATATAAGGACTTTTAAAATATTTTTTCTGTTTCTTCATAATCTTAGTCTAAATTAATAATGACATTTTGCACATTCTAATCCTCCAATATGCTCTACCTTCAGGTTCTCAACATCATGTTTTTCTAATAAATCATCGTACAAATGATAATACGGATTATCAGTATTAATATCTGTATTTCTATGACATTCTATACACCAACCCATAGTTAATTTTTCCTTTTGATAAACTACATCCATTTCTTCTATTTCACCATGACAGTCCTGACACTCTAATCCACCTGCAACAACATGCTGAGAATGATTAAAATATGACAAGTCTGGCAAACTATGTATCTGAATCCATTCTATTGCTTTAGGCTCACAATCCTTACCATCAATAAACTTCTCATAAGATCGTGAATCAGGATCCCAACATACTGCATCATAAATTTTTTGTATTTCTTCTGTTCCCGTATTAGCGCCCTCATTAATAGTAGCATGACAATTCATGCACACATTAACTGAAGGTATTCCAGCATGTTTTCCATGACGAGCGCTCTGATGACAATAATTACAATCAATATTATTTACTCCAGCATGTACTTTATGAGAAAATTCTATAGGTTGATCTGGTTGATAATTTTGCCTTATTCCAATTTTAGAAAGAGATTGCCAGCCTATGACTAATAATACAACTAAACCAAAATGAAAAATTAAAAGAAACAATTTAATTGCCAAACCTGTAAAAATCCACCGTTTAGCTCCTTTTAAAAAGCCTTCTTCTATCTTTAAACCTTCTCTAAGGGCATTATTAATAAATAACAATAATGTCAAAACACCGCTTAGTATAACAATAATAATTAGTATAGTATTTAAGCTAAGATTTACGCCGTTTTTTTGATTAACTATTTCAGAAGAATCTACTATTTCATCAGCACTTCCTGCAGATTTCGCATAATCAACTGGGTCCTGTTCTAAATAAGCTAATATATCCTTAATATCAGAATCTTGAAAAAATGTAAAAGCCTGCATTTGAGATGGGTCATATTCTGAAATTTCTAAAGCTAATGGGTCTCCACTTGCAGTTAAAGCAGGAGCGTTTCTAATCCACTTTATCAACCAATCTTCTGTAAATTCTTCTAGAATATGACTATTCAAACCTGGGCCAATTTTTCTCATTTCTTCTGGACCAGAATAATGACAAGCAGTACAATTATTCCCAAATAGTGTTTTACCGTTTTCCGGGTTACCATCTACATTTTGAGCAAAAGAATAATGTACAATATGAATAAAAAATAATAACGAATAAATAAGAATATTTTTTCTTAACATAAGATATTGAAGTATCAAATATTTCTTTTACTAAATTATTGAGGCAAATATATAAATCTATTATGATAAATTCATCAAATATTATACTTAAATTTACATAAAATAGCTTATTTATAATCATTACAAATAAGGGGTAGTTTTAGAGCTCATGCATATTAAAAAAAAATACATATTATTTTACTTTATATTTTCTAATTTACTGCACTCTCAAAACTATAATTTAAAGAATCAAGTAAATGATTCTTTAAGTTTTTTTCAATTTTTTAAAAAAATACATGACACTAATCTAAATATAACACAAAGCGAAAAAATAAAAAAAATTACCACAATATATAACTCTATAGATAATAAGAAAATTAATGTATTTAAAATTCAACTAAACTCATTAAATGACTCTAGAATAATAGCCCAAAATGATTCTACTAAATATGAAAAAATATTTTATCCGGAAAAAATAGAAATTGTATATGAAACGCCTTATTTTAAAGCTAAAACTAATTTTTTTTTAAATAAAATAGATGCAGAAAAAAAGTTAAAAGAAATTTTAAAGAGTTTTAAAAATGCTTTTATTTTAAAAGAAAGTATAGACATAGAAGAATTAAGATTAAAAAAAATCTAAACCTCAACCTGCATAAAAGCCTCGATAACATCACCAACTTTAATATCATTAAAGTTTTCAATTCCAACACCACACTCATAACCTTTTTGAACGTCTTTCACATCTTCTCTAAATCTTTTCAAAGAATTTAGTTTCCCAGTATAAATAACAATTCCATCCCTTATTAGCCTTACATCGGTGCTTCTAACAATCTTTCCGTCAGTTATATAGCTCCCTGCTATAGTTCCTACTTTCGGGATTTTAAACACATCCCTAACCTCTGCATTACCCGTAATTTCTTCTTTTAATTCAGGCTCATGCATCCCCTCTAAAGCATCTTTAATAGCATTAATAGCATCATATATAATAGAATACATTCTAATATCAATACATTCTTTTTCAGCTAATTTTCGGGCAGATAAAGATGGTCTAACTTGAAAGCCTAAAATAATAGCATCTGATGCCGAAGCAAGTAAAACATCAGAATCCGTAATCTGGCCAACCCCTTTGTGAATTATATTGACTTGTATTTGTTCCGTACTTAATTTTAATAAAGAATCTGTCAAAGCCTCTATAGATCCATCAACATCTCCCTTTACTATAATATTTAATTCTTTAAAATCACCTATAGCCAACCTTCTTCCTATTTCATCTAGAGTTATATGTTTTTGCGTTCTAATACTCTGCTCTCTTTGTAATTGATTTCTTTTAGTTGCAATTTGTTTAGCTTCTTTTTCTTCATCCATTACATTAAAGGTATCTCCAGCTTGAGGCGCACCATTTAATCCTAAAATAGTAATTGGCTTTGAAGGACCTGCCTCAACAACTGGATTACCTCGCTCATCAAACATAGCTTTGATCTTTCCAGTATATCTACCCGCAAGAATAAAATCACCTTTTTTAAGGCTTCCGTTTTGAATAAGCATTGTTGCCACATAACCCTTCCCTTTATCTAAAGAAGCTTCTATTATTGTTCCCTGCGCCTTACGTTTTGGATTAGCCTTCAACTCAAGAATATCTGACTCTAAAATTACTTTATCCAATAACTCTTCTACACCTAATCCTGTTTTTGCAGAAACATCATGACTTTGATATTTGCCACCCCAATCTTCAACTAATAAATTCATGGCTGACAACTGCTCCTTCAAAGAATCTGAATTAGTATTTGGTTTATCAATTTTATTAAAAGCAAAAACAATAGGCACATTTGCAGCTTGAGCATGAGATATGGCTTCCTTTGTTTGAGGCATTACATTATCATCTACTGCTATAACTATAATAGCTAAATCAGTCACCTGAGCACCTCTCGCACGCATTGCAGTAAAAGCCTCATGCCCAGGAGTGTCTATAAAAGTAATCTTTCTTTTATCAGATAGCGTAACCTCATATGCACCTATATGTTGAGTAATACCACCTGCCTCACCCGCAATAACATTTTCTTTTCTAATGTAATCTAATAATGACGTTTTACCATGATCCACATGACCCATAATTGTCACAATAGGAGATCTTAAAACTAAATCTTCTTCATTATCTTCTTCGTCAAATATAGACTCCTGAACTTCAGCGCTCACAAACTCAACCGAGAAACCAAATTCTTCCGCAACTATAGTTAACGTTTCAGCATCCAAACGCTGATTCATAGTAACCATAATACCTAACATCATACAACTAGATATTATATCATTAGCACTAACATCCATCATACTAGCTAACTCTCCAACAGAAACAAACTCTGTAACCTTTAAAGTTGACTTGGCCTTATCTGCCTCTATTTGCTCTTCAAGAGCCTTTTCCTTTCTTTCCGCACGCTTCTGTTTTCTAAACTTTACGGAACTAGACTTACCCTTATTAGTTAACTTATCTAATGTCTCAGCAATCTTTTTCTGTATTTCACCTGAATCTATGTCCTCATTTTTGTTATTTTCCTTTTTTGATTTTGCCGACTTTTTATTATCAGACTCCTTGATTATACGCCTCCGTTTCTTTCTTAAATCTTTTGATGCCCGAGAATTTGATGAGGAAGCCACTCTAGTTTGCTTCTTTTTTTTATCTTTTTCAAATTTAGTTAAGTCAATAGTTTCACCTGTAATGACAGGGCCTTTTAAACTACTTTTTTTCTCTTTAAAGTCATCTCCCTCCTTAACTACATCTTTTATTACCTTCTTTTTAACAACTTGTGGATCAACAGTCTCTTTGTTGTCATCTTTAACATCTT
>Ga0115011_10002545_pt1 | contig 12627 bp, 8 predicted proteins | sample TroAtlMetagenome_2_FD_88705 | JGI IMG/M metagenome (GOLD analysis project Ga0115011, IMG submission 88705) | Marine eukaryotic phytoplankton communities from Atlantic Ocean - Tropical Atlantic ANT8 Metagenome | ecosystem: Environmental > Aquatic > Marine > Oceanic | place: Tropical Atlantic... | reverse complement strand
TAGTTGAGGGTCACACTGCGAAAAACCAGCGCATTGGGCAGGCGCAAGTGATTGCCGTCCAGCGTCATCAGAATGGTCGCGCGCGAGGTCAACGCCACCACGATGCCCTCGTTGCCATCAATCACCACATGATCGCGCGGCGCGAAGGGCTGACGCAGGCTCATCAGCAAACCGGCCAGGTAGTTCTCCAGCGTATCCTTGAAGGCAAAGCCCAGCGCCACCCCGAGTACCCCAGCGGTACCCAGCACCGCGCCAACCAGAGCGGTCGCGTTCATGATTTCCAGCGCCACCAGCACAGCCACCAGCGATACGGCCCAGCGCACCGAGGTGCGCGTCAGCTCGCGCATAAAGGGGTTGCGCTGCGCCACGCGCTCCAGCAACGCCCGCCGCGACAGCCAGCCACCCAGCGCCCAGCCTACCCAAATCACCAGCAGCGCCAACAGCAGCATGGGCAGTGCCGCCAGCAGGGAGTAAAGTTCTTCCATCAAGCGCTGGCTGACGGCATCAATATCAAAGCGCAGGGTTTCGGTCAGTTCCATATTGCCTCCGTAATCTCCTCTTTCTTTGTAATGCAGACACCCGAAAAGTGCAGAAACCTTTTGCAGCACCTTGCCACACATCAGGCTGATCCAGGGCGTACAATGGAGGTCCGATTGACTACCTGTGTTGCCTGATGACCCTGCTGATAGCCTTTGCTGTCCTTTCCATCTTTGTCTCTTTTCTCTGCTCCGTTCTGGAAGCTGCCCTGCTGTCGATGACACCCAGTTTCATTGCCCAGCAAAAGGCCGACAAACCCAAGCTCTACGACCGCCTGCGCCACCTGAAAGAAAACGTTGACCAGCCGCTGGCCGCCATTCTGACGCTCAATACCGTGGCCCATACCGTGGGCGCCACCGGCGTTGGTGCGCAGGTCACCCTGGTATTTGGCGACGGCTACCTGGGCATTGCCTCGGCGATCATGACCCTGCTGATTCTGGTGTTGTCAGAAATTCTGCCCAAGACCCTGGGTGCGCGGTACTGGCCAAAACTGGCACCGGCCCTGCCCGCCCTGCTGGGCACCATGATCACCGTGCTCAAGCCATTTATCCTGCTGTCTGATCTGGTCACCCGTGGCCTGGGCGGCAAGGCGCCGGAGCACGACGTACGCGAGGAGATCAAGGCCCTGGCCCTGCTTGGTCGCGAGCTGGACAAGCTGGATGAAGACGAGCAGCGCATGATCAGCAACGTGCTGGAGCTGCACAACATGCGCCTGCGCGACATCATGACCCCGCGCACCGTCTGCGAAAGCCTGGCGCCCGAGCAGAGCATCAGCGACACCCTGTTGCGGGTGCAGGACAGCCAGTTCTCGCGCTATCCGGTGATCAGCGAAGAGGAAGCCCCGCTCGGCGTGGTATTTCGCGTCGACATTCTGGCCGCCAAGGACCAAAGCGCGCCCATCAGCTCGGTGATGAAGCCGGTCAAGGTGGCGCAGGATTCACTCAACGTCGAAACCCTGATGGGCCAGATGCTGACCGAGCAGCAGCACATGTGCCTGGTCTACGACGAGTTCGGCAGTTGGGGTGGTCTGGTGACCATGGAAGATATTCTGGAAACCCTGATCGGCAAACCGATTCTCGACGAAACCGACGACATTCCCAACATGCGCAGACTGGCCCGGCGTCTGTGGGAACATCGCCTGAAAGAAGCCCGCTAACCGGGGCTGGACGGCAAAAGGCCCCGATACCACCGCAGCGGCGGTACCGGGGCCGGTCTCTCAGGGCTAAGCGTTAGGGCGCCTCGGCGGTGCCCGTCACCATGCGCGCGGTGCCATCCGTGCCCATTTCCATCAGTGCATCGTTATCCAGCGTATAAGCCGTCCAACTGATGGTGTCCGTACTGGGGTTGCCGGTTTTGGCGAAGTTGGTCCACTGCAGCATGGTTTCTTCAGCCACCGCCATATCCACCGCGCCATAGCGCATTGATGCATAAATATCCGCGCTATCGCCCTGGGTGCCGGTGACACCGTTGCCGTTCAGGTCCCCAATCGACGGGCGCTGGCCCTGCGGCGTCAAGACCAGACCCAACAGATAGTTCTGCACCATGGCTGCCGGGTAGTTGAACAGATACGGCAGCTCACAGCCATGGCAGCTGCTCAGTCCCAACTCCGTCCAACCCGGCGGCACCCGGCTGAAACGGTAAATGAACTGCTCAGACTCATAGCGCGCCGAACGTTGCTGCAACCAGATCGGCATGGCCGCGCGCAGCGTGGTGTAGTCGCCGTTGGTCACACCCGCCATCAGTGGCACGTCGCTGGGCATGCCATCGACTACGTTCTGATAGTAGGTTTTGGGCTGGTAGTAATAGTCCACGTTGGGCCGGTAGGTCTGGCGCGGGATACTGTTGTCCAGATCGGCCTTGGCAAAGGCAGTCCAGGGCAACGCTCTGGCCTCCTCCAGCGTAGACACCCCGGTGCGCTCAAACAGCGCCTCACCAATGGCTTCGGACTCGGCAAGGGAGTCGCCCGGCTCGCTGGTGGTGTCCAGCGGCGCAAACCCGCTCTGCACGATCGCCTTGTGGAACAGGCCACTGGCCTGCGGCGAATTCATCAGTGAGTAGACCTTACCGCCACCGCCGGACTGCCCGAAGATGGTCACGTTGCCCGGGTCTCCGCCAAAGGCAGCAATGTTGTCCTGCACCCACTGCAACGCCATCACCAGATCCATCTGGCCATAGTTGCCCGACCCGTTGTAGCCGCTTTCGGCGGTCAGCAGCGGGTGGGCGATGTAGCCGAATGGTCCAAGACGATGGTTCACGGTGACCAGCACCACGTCTTTCTCGGTCAGCCCCTGCGGGTTGTTGTACTGGCTGGAGTTGGCCGACAGGATGGCAAAGGAACCACCGTGGAACCACACCATGACCGGCAGATTCTCCGCATCCTTGGGCGTGGTGACATTCAGATACAGCGAATCCTCACTCATGCCCCCTTCGTTGACGCGCTCCAGCGTGTAGTCCTGGGCTGACTGGTCAGCCCAGTCCACCGCGTCGCGCACGCCTTCCCAAGGCTCGGCAGCCTGCGGCGGCCGCCAGCGCAGCTCGCCCAGCGGCGGCTTGGCGTAAGGTACGCCAAGGAACTGCCAGGCATCGGCGCTCGCCTCAAACCCGCGCAGCGTACCGCCGGTGGTTTCAACCTCTACCCGCGGGCCGCTGGAGCGGGCAAAGTGCGCCCGGGCATCGGCCGCCTCGACAATGGCACGCGGGCGCGGGTCGGTATCGGAGAACGCCCCGTCCGCTTCCAGATCGTCAATCAGATCAGCAATCGCCGTGCGAAATTCGGTCGCACTCTGATCAAGCTCGATCTGCCCCGCCACTGCGCTCACAGCGCTGCGAATCTGCTCGGTCAGTTGAATGCCGTTATTCAGATCACCGTCGGCGTCCAGCGTCTGCAACAGCACCAGCATATTGGTAACGCGCTGGTCACTGGCGTCCACCGCGCCACTGACAATGTCCAGCGGCGTCAGTGTCGCACCGCCCGGCGCGCTGCCCAGCACCAGATCGCCAATGGCAAACGTCAGGGTCTCTGAGCCGCGATAAACGAACTCGCCGGTCTCACTGGTGGTCGCGGCGGCCGTACGGGTGCCGCTGTAGTTGAGTCCGGCCACCGGGCTGTCGACAAACACGCCACGGGCGCTGTCGTCATCGCTACCGCCGCCACCGCCCAGACAGCCGGCCAAAGGCAGGGTCACTGCCGCCATAACAGCCAGGCTCAGACGGCTGCGCCGCCCATGGAAAACACGCATTGCGTTGTTCATTGCATCACTCCCTGAGTCAGTCTTGCAGCCGTTCGGCCAGATTCGAGCCGATCTCGGCGCCGGTATTGAGTTCAACGTACTGCTGCGTATCAGCCTGATAGGCCGGATACGTCAGCTCATCGACGATGCTCGGGTTGCCGGTTTTGGCGAAGTTGGTCCAGATGGTCATCATCCGGTCGATCACCTCATCGTCAGTTGCGTCAAAGCCGGCAGAAGCCAGGATGTCGGCCGGGTCGCCACGCGAGCCGGATACGCCGTTGCCGTTCAGGTCACCAATCACCAACGGTTGCCCGGTTGCCGGATCCAGCACCAGGCCCAGCAGGACGTGGGTTACGACGCTCTCGGGCATGTTGAACAGGTACGCCAGCTCAGCCGCGTGATAGGCCTGCACCCCGCGTTGGCGCCAGCCCGCGGGCTGATGGCTGAACAACGTGGCGTACACCGGCTGGTCTTTCAGCGGCGCCATCCAGGGAAAGACGTTGATCGCGCTGGCGGTCGGCTCCTCGGTGTCGTAGGTGTTGATGCTGAACATGAAGGGCACATCGTTGTCCTGACCGCCCTCGAACAGCGCGCGCTCAGAGATCGGCAGGTAATGGTTGTCGATGTTGGTGTACTCCAGCCCGGTCGCGGCAGCGGCCACCTCATTCCAGGGTGCGGCGCGCATTTCGGCCAGCGAATCAACGCCCATGCGCTGCTGCACACTCAGACCGACCGCTTCGCCATCGGCCAGGCTGCGGGTATCCGGACGCAGGGTGCCACTCTGGCTGATCGCCCGGTGGAAGAGCCCGGCCGCCTGGGGCGAGGCCATCAACGACAGCACCTTGCGGCCACCACCGGACTCGCCAAAGATGGTCACGTTATCCGGGTCGCCACCAAAGGCCGCAATATTCTCCTGCACCCACTGCAGCGCCATGATCAGATCCATCTGGCCGTAGTTGCCGGAGCCGTTGTAACCACTCTCCTCGGTCAGTTCCGGGTGCGCCAGGTAACCAAAGGCACCCAGCCGGTGATTCACAGACACCTGCACAACCCCCTTGCTGACCACCGCGTCAGGGTTGTTGAACGGCTTGGTATTGCTGGTCAGGGCAGTAAAACCGCCACCGTGAAACCAGACCATGACCGGCAGCTTGTCAGCGCCCTTGGGCGTGGTGACGTTGAGGTACAGCGAGTCCTCGCTCATGCCGCCTTCGCCAAACCGCTCCAGCGCCGGATTCTGCGCAGCCTGATCGCTCCAGGCGACGGCATCACGCACGCCCTCCCAGGGCTCGGCCTGCTGCGGTGCCCGCCAGCGCAGATCGCCCAATGGCGGCTTGGCGTAGGGAATTCCAAGGAACTGCCAGGTGTCGTCCGTCGCGGCAAAGCCACGTAATTCACCTCCGCTCGTGGTGACCAGATGACGTTCGGCAGTGGAGCGTTGGAAATGCTCCAGCGCATCGCTCGCGTCGGTCACGCTGCGGGCGCGCGGATCGGTGTCGGAGAAGGCACCGGCGGCTTCAAGATCGGCTATCAGACCGGCAATCGCCGCACGGAAGTCGGCCGGGCTCTGATCAAAGTCGATAGTGCCCGCCACCAGCGACACCTCGTCACGAATCTGCGAGCTGACCTGGATACCGTTGTTGAGGTTGCCATCGGCGTCCAGGCTCTGCAGCAGGATCAACTGGTTAAGCACCCGCTGATCGTCTGCGCCGGCAGCGCCGTCTACCAGATCAAGCGGCGTCAACAGCTGGCCACCCGGTGCACTGCCGAGCACCAGATTGCCAATAGCAAAGGTCAGGATTTCACCGCTGCGATAGCTGAACTCGCCACTGTCGCCGGTTTTCGAGGCAGCAGTCTGGCTGCCATGGTAATCAAGCCCGGCTACCGGACTGTCGACAAAGGTACCGCTCAGCACATCATCGCTACTACCACCGCCACCGCCCAGACAGCCTGCCAGGGGCAAGGCCAGCATGGCCAGTGAGGTACCTAACCAGGCAGGACGCCGGGCTCGCTTTGCGAGTGTAAAAGTCATACCGCTCTCCGCGTGTTGTTGTTGTACTCGAGACCTGCCGCCGACCGAGGCCAGTGACTGATTCGGCCTGAGCATAGGTAGAGAGAACGGCGGCAACAACCGGGAAAAATGACTGAGACAGCAGCTCGGAAATGAGCCACAAAGACAAACTGACTTTTTGGTCAAAGCAGAACCAACCAGTCAAAACAGGGCTTAAGAAAAACTCAAAGTCGGTATAAACGTTCATTCCGCCTAGTCTGGCACCGCCGTTTGCCTGATTTACCGACAGCTCAACAGACACGCGACAGAGCCATCATTGACCTGTGACCAGCGCGTCGTCGAGAGACAAAAAGAACAGCGTCTTAGGCCGAAAAACGCCATTATGAACAATCATTCACAAATCGAATTGCACCCTCAGAGCGGCCAAAAACGCCTCGGGCGCCATATGGCGCCCGAGGGTCAGAGGGAGGTGAGGGACAAATCAGGCGAGGTCAAAGCGGTCGGCGTTCATCACCTTGTTCCAGGCACCGATGAAGTCCTTGACGAACTTCTCGCCGGCGTCGTCCTGGGCGTAGGCTTCTGTCAGCGCACGCAGCTGCGAGTTGGCACCGAACACCAGGTCCACGCGGGTTCCGGTCCACTTCAGCTCGCCGCTGCGGCTGTCACGGCCCTCGTACACGTCCGCATCGTCTGCGGTGGGTTTCCAGACGGTGTCCATATCCACCAGGTTGACGAAGAAGTCGTTGCTCAAGGTGCCCGGCCGCTTGGTAAACACACCGTGCTTGCTGCCGCCGTGGTTGGCCCCCAGCACTCGCAGGCCACCCACCAACACGGTCATCTGCGGCGCGCTCAGACCCAGCAACTGCGCCTTGTCGATCAGCATTTCCTCGTCGGCTACGCTAAAGCGGGTACGGCGATAGTTACGGAAGCCATCGGCTTCAGGCTTCAGCGGCTCGAAGGAGTCCGCATCGGTCTGTTCGTCCGTCGCATCGGTACGGCCCGGCGCAAAGGGCACACTGACACTGTGCCCCGCATCCTGCGCTGCCTTCTCGATGGCCGCAGCACCACCCAGCACGATCAGATCAGCCAGCGAGACCTTCTTGTTGCCGGCCTGCGCCGCGTTAAAGTCGCTCTGGATGCCTTCCAGCACCTTGAGCACCTTGGCCAGCTGTTGCGGATCGTTGGCCTCCCAGTCCTTCTGTGGCGCCAGGCGAATACGCGCACCGTTGGCGCCGCCGCGCTTGTCGGAGTCACGGTAGGTGGAAGCTGAGGCCCAGGCAGTGGACACCAGCTCGGCCACACTGAGCCCGGAAGCCAACAGCTTGGCCTTGAGCGTGGTGATGTCCTGCGCGTTGATCAGCTCATGGTCCACCGCCGGCACCGGGTCTTGCCAGATCAGATCTTCAGCCGGCACTTCCGGGCCGAGGTAACGGACCTTGGGCCCCATGTCACGGTGGGTCAGCTTGAACCAGGCGCGGGCGAAGGCATCAGCGAATTCTTCCGGGTTCTTGTGGAAGTGCTCGGCAATCTTGCGGTAGGCCGGATCTTCGCGCATCGCCATGTCGGCGGTCGACATCATGATCGGCACGCGCCGAGTCGCATCTTCGGCGTCCGGCGCATGGTCCTTCTCGGCCAGATTCTTCGGCGCCCACTGGTGAGCGCCGGCCGGGCTTTTGGTCAGTTCCCACTCGTAGCCGAACAGCACGTCGAAGTAGCTCATGTCCCACTGGGTCGGCGTCGGCGTCCAGGCGCCTTCAAGGCCGCTGGTGATGGTGTCACGGCCCTTGCCACTACCATGGGTGCTGAGCCAGCCAAAGCCCATGGCTTCCAGCTCACCGCCTTCCGGTTCAACCCCGACCAGTGCCGCATCGCCCGCGCCGTGGGTTTTACCAAAGGTGTGACCACCGGCGGTCAAGGCCACGGTTTCGTAGTCGTTCATCGCCATGCGTTCGAAGGTGTCGCGGATGTCGCGAGCCGATGCCAAGGGGTCAGGCTTGCCATCCGGTCCTTCCGGGTTGACGTAAATCAGGCCCATCTGCACGGCGGCCAGCGGGTGCTCCATCTCGCGGTCACCCGAATACCGGCTGTGCGGCTTGTCGCTGGTAGCCAGCCACTCGTCTTCGGCCCCCCAGTAGATGTCTTCTTCCGGCGCCCAGATGTCGGCGCGGCCTCCACCGTAGCCAAAGGTCTTGAAACCCATGGACTCCAGCGCCACGTTACCGGCCAGAATGTACAGGTCGGCCCAGGACAGCTTGTTGCCGTACTTTTTCTTGATCGGCCACAGCAGGCGACGGGCCTTGTCCAGGTTGCCGTTGTCGGGCCAGCTGTTGAGCGGAGCAAAACGCTGGTTGCCGGTGGACGCGCCACCGCGGCCATCAGCGGTGCGATAAGTGCCAGCGGAGTGCCAGGCCATACGAATCATCAGCGGACCATAGTGGCCGTAGTCAGCCGGCCACCAGTCCTTGGAATCAGTCATCAGGGCAGTCAGGTCCTGCTTGACGGCAGCCAGGTCCAGCTTCTTGAATTCGGCAGCATAATCAAGCTCGCCGGCCATCGGGTCAGAGGACGGATTGTGCTGATGCAGGATGCTGAGGTTCAGTTGGTTCGGCCACCAATCCTTGTTGGTTTGACCACGGCCGTGCAGCTTGGTGACGGAACCATGCATCACCGGGCAGCCGCCTGTTTTCTTATCGCTCATGTGTCTATCTCCGCGTCAGGTAGGGTGTTACGGGACTACGCAGACCAGCCGAACTTTCCGCCCGTACTGTCTGTCACCTGCCGTTAAGTTAAGCACGGGATTCGATTGGCACAATTAACTTAAAACAAAGACCCTTATAGAGCATCCCTATAACAAGGAGCCAGGCGTAGCAGCAGCCGACGCCTGCTCCGCCTTGCGCCCTGGCGCTGTTCAGGTAGCATCGCCGCCTCAACATTTCGCAGGGAGCACGGAAGGTGATCAGAGCCGCTAGTCAGGACGATACGAAACAGCTTGCCGACATCTGGCTGGCCGCCTCAATCAAGGCGCATGACTTTGTCGAACCGGTCTTCTGGCAGGCACGGCTGGAGGACATGCGCACGCTCTACATTCCTGCCTCGGAGTGTTTTCTGGAAGAGCATCAAGGCCAGGTTAGCGGTTTCTGCTGTCTGGTGGACGACTGTCTGGCAGCGCTGTTTGTCGCACCTGACCGTCAGGGCCAGGGCATCGGTTCTCGGCTGCTGGATGAAGCCAAGCGGCGGCGCCAGTCACTGCAGTTGACCGTCTACAAGGCCAATCACGCCAGCGTCGGCTTCTACCAAAAACAGGGTTTCAAGATCACTGCCGAACAAGTGGACGAGCACACCGGCCATGCCGAGCTGTGCATGCGCTACGACACCCAGGGCGCATAGCTCAGAGCGGAAAGTTGGCGGAAGGACATGGGAGTCGAACCCACCAGACACGCGTTGCGCATCTCACCGGAGTTGAAGTCCGGGCGCCCCACCGGGGACGATGTCCATCCATTGCAGCGGCAGGCTCAGCCTGCCACCAGAAAACGTTGCTCGCGCACGAAGCGGGTCACGCCCGAGCGGTCCAGATACTCCAGCACCTGAATGGTCAGGTTGCGGCCGATGCCCGAGGCATCACGGTACTCGGCGGCGTTAAAGCTGCCGGACGGCGAGTCTGCCACCAACTGCCGTGCCACCGCTACCAAGCCTTCCACCTGTGATGGCAGGTAATAACGGTTGGGGGCCACGGCCACCAGTTCACCCGCTCGCTGCATGCGCTGCAAGAACGCTTTAAGCACATCAAGCTCGATACCCAGCGCGCTGGCCAGTTCGCCGACAATCGGCGGTCGCAGCCCGCCCGGTGCCAGCTCGGCGGCCACCCGCGCCAGCAGCTCGGCATCACCCGTCTGCAGCTGCGGCCGGTGATCTGGCAAATGCAGCGCCCAGGCGGTGCGCTGCAGCCGCCCCTCGGCCTGCCAGCGCTGCAGCAACTGGCGCGCCACCGGCAACGACAGTTGCAGGCAGCCGACCAGCCCAAGCTGCCCCTCCCCCGGCCCGAGCAATTCGGGATGCTGCTGATGCCAGTCGGCCAGACGCTCGGCCAGCCGCTGCCAGCGCGCTTCGCCGGCCTCAACGGTCAGCGCGACCCGATGACCGGCCGCCGCCAGCACGATCAGGCCCTCAGCCGGCAGCAGCTGCTCCAGCTGGTCGGCGGACAGATTCAGTTTCAGCGCCAGTTCCGGCAGCGCCACCGCACCCTGCTTCAGCGCTGCGGCCATGACCTCACCTGGCGTGCCGGCGGCCGCCCAGGCTGACAGCCATGTCAGCCGCTGCGGATGACTGCGGCCACGGCGCATGCCCTGCGGGTCCAGCACCCGGCCGCCACCCAGCGTGGTGTTGGCCGCTGGATCGCGCATGATAAAACGATCGCCCCAGACCGCGGCCGCCGGCTGCTCCAGCATCAACTGCGCCAGGCCGGCCGCTTCATCCAGCAGCACCACCCGCACCGAATGGATCGCCGTACCCAGATGCAGCTGCAGCACGCCGCGGTGCCAATGGCTGTCGGGCAATTGTGTAAGAGAAACGTCCAGCCGATCACTCAGCGGCAGGACCTGCTCGCTCAGCCAATCGCCACGCTGGGGCTGTTCCGCCGACACCGCACCAGCCAGATTGAGCGCGCAGCGTTGCCCGGCTTTAACCTCAGCGACCTCGCTGGCGGCCAGTTGCAGGCTTCGCACCCGCACCTCCTGCCCATGCAGCCAGAGCCTCTGGCCCACCTGCAGGCGACCACTGACCAGCGTGCCGGTCACCACGCAGCCAGCCCCGGCGACACTGAAGCGCCGATCAATCATAAAGCGCGCCGGGCTGTCGCTTGGCCGTACCTGCCGCCGTTCGGCCCGCGCCAGCAGGGACTGACGCAGCGCGTCGATACCCTGTCCGCTGGTGCTGGATACCCGCCATACATCCGCATTGGGCCAGTCCGCCTCGGCGGCCAGCGCCTGCACTTGCTCGACAACACGCTCGCACTGAGCATCATCGACCAGATCACAGCGACTGATCACCAGCGCCAGCTCGCGTACCCCCAGCAATTGCAGAATCGCCAGATGCTCGCGGGTCTGGGGCATCACGCCGTCATCAGCGGCGACCACCAGCAGCGCCATATCCACCCCGGCGACGCCCGCCAGCATGGTGCCGATAAAGCGCTCGTGGCCGGGCACATCGATAAACCCCAGCGGCTCGCCGGTCTCGCTCGGCAGCCAGGCAAACCCCAGTTCGATAGTCAGCCCGCGGCGCTTTTCTTCGGCCAGCCGGTCGGTGTCCACGCCGGTCAGAGCAAGAATCAGCGAGGTCTTGCCGTGGTCGACATGCCCGGCAGTGGCGATGATCACCCGGCCGCTCCCAGGGCGGTGCGCAGCGCTGCCGGGTCTTCCAGGCAGCGGCAGTCGAGCAGCAGACTGTCGTCGGCAATCCGGCCAATCACTGGCTGCGGCAGCTGACGCAGGCGCTCGGCCAACTGGCGCAGCGCGCGGCTGCGCTCACGGCGGTTGCCGCTGGTACTGCGCAACCGCAGCGCCGCGCTGGGCAACACGTCAAGTGGCAGCGAGCCGGAGCCGATCTGGCTGCTGACCGCGCAGACATCCACCGCAAAGCCCTCCCCCGCCCAGTGCTGCAAGTCAGGCAACACAGCGTCGCAGGTCTGGCGTATCGACTCGGCGCTGCGGGTCAGCAGGCGCAGGGTCGGCACCCGCTGCACCAGAGTGTCCGGGTCGGCATACAAGCGCAGCACCGCTTCCAGTGCTGCGAGGGTCAGCTTGTCGCAGCGCAATGCGCGCTTGAGGGGGCTCTTGCGGATGCGCGCGATCAGGTCCGCGCGGCCTGCGATGATGCCGGCCTGCGGCCCGCCAGCAGTTTGTCGCCACTGAAGGTAACCACGTCGACACCTTCGGCCAGCACCTGCGCCACCACCGGTTCGGCCGGCAGCCCCAGCGCCTGCAGGTCGATCAGCGAGCCGCTGCCCAGATCGACCGCCAGCGGCACCTGATGCTCACGGGCAATCGCTGCCAGCTGCGCTTCGCTGAGCGCGGTGCTGAAGCCTTCGATGCGGTAGTTGCTGGTGTGCGCCTTGAGCAGCAGCGCGGTGCGCGGGCCAACGGCTTCGCTGTAATCGCGGGCATGGGTACGGTTGGTGGCGCCAACCTCGCGCAGCTTGCAGCCGGCGCGGGCCATGATGTCCGGCAGGCGGAAGGAGCCGCCGATTTCGATCAGTTCACCGCGCGACACCACCACCTCGCGGCGGTTCGCCAGTGCATTGAGCACCAGCAGCACGGCAGCGGCGTTGTTGTTGACCACGGTCGCGGCCTCGGCCCCGGTCAGGCGGCAGATCCATTGCTCGACGTGATCGTCACGGTCGCCACGTTGCCCGCTGGCAAGATCGAACTCCAGATTGCTCGCCCCGAGGGCAACCGCATTCATCGCCGCCACCGCTTCCGGCGGCAAGGGCGCGCGGCCCAGATTGGTATGCAGCACCGTCCCGGTCAGGTTCAGCACCGGTCGCATGGACGGCGCCAGCGTCGCCAGCAGATGCTGACGCAGCCAGTGCACCAGCGCCTCGTCGTCGCTGATCTCGCCGTCGCGCCAAAGCTGCAGGCCGGTACGCACACCATCAACCACCAGTGCGCGGCCGTGATCGGCAATCAGTTGCTGCACCAGCGGCCAGGTCAGTACCCGGTCGACCGCTGGCGGTCGGTTGATGGCGGCCGTCATGCGACCACCCCTGGCTCAGTCTGCGTCGCCGCTTTGCAGCAGGCGCAGAATCTCTGCCAGCGCGCCATCGGCAAGCGCGCGCATTTCATCGTCGGTGCGGTCCTG
>Ga0115011_10002542_pt1 | contig 12646 bp, 11 predicted proteins | sample TroAtlMetagenome_2_FD_88705 | JGI IMG/M metagenome (GOLD analysis project Ga0115011, IMG submission 88705) | Marine eukaryotic phytoplankton communities from Atlantic Ocean - Tropical Atlantic ANT8 Metagenome | ecosystem: Environmental > Aquatic > Marine > Oceanic | place: Tropical Atlantic... | reverse complement strand
TTTATATAGAAACGCACGATGATATACAAAAATTTAATAAAGCATGGGAAAAACGTTCAAATGAACAAAAAGAAGAAGATTATTTATTGACTTCATCTGGGGGTTATCAAACAATTGTTTCAGAATATGTAAATAAATCAATGGATGGACTTGTTTATAATCCAAATATAGAAAATGATACAAAAGAAGACTTAATAGAATTTAGTAAACCAAAGACAGAAATGATATCAATTGACGATTTAAATACTTTTAATAGCACAAATTCATGTTGTTTCGATTTCAAAGAGGCGCACGGAACTCCAGAATTTTTGAAAGATAGGATTCCATCGGAAAGTATTGAGAAATATAATAATACCGAAGATCTTGAGATAGCTTACGAGAAGAAATGTAAGGAGTTAGAACATATATTTATATAATGTCTATTATTATATCACTTAATAAATCTGGTTTGTTTGGAGTTAATGGAGAACTTGCTTATAATTCAAAAACGGATTTAAGTATATTTTCAAGACTTACGAAAACTTTTGGAAATGTAGTCATGGGAACAGCTACATGGAATAGCTTGCCCGATGATATGCGGCCCTTACCTGATAGATTGAATATTATTGTTACTAGAAAACCAAGTGAATTTCCCAAACAACTAAATACAATTGCAGTGCAAAGTATTAAAGCTGTATTTGGAATAGTGGATGAACCATGTTTTATTGGTGGTGCTTCTCTTTTGTTTTCTCTATTTCGAGACCCAATGTTTAACAGAATTTCAAAAATGTATATTACAGAGTTTGATGCGCATGACCAACCCAAAAATGAACAATTTATAGAAGGAAAATTTATAGAAGGAAAATTTATAGAAGGAAAATTTATAGAAGGAGGAACATATTTAGATTTACCAACACAAAATTTTAAAGTTGTTTCCAGTTATTTAACGAAATCTTCAAAGGTAAAGACATATTTAGGCAATGAAATAATCATGGATATGAAGCACATCACTTATAGTCGAATTTTTCCAAATAACATTGATTTAGAAAAATCGTATGAGAAAGATTATTTGGAATCTATGAGAAAAATTTTAGATCTTCCAGTTCGAAAAAGTAGAAATGGCGATACATATTCAATGTTTGGATTACAATTTAAATATGATTGTTCAAACGGTAAAGTCCCTTTAATAACAACTAAGCAAATGGCTTGGAAAACGTGTATAAAGGAGTTGCTCTGGTTTATTTCGGGTTCTACCAACAATGCAGATTTGGTAAAGAATAACGTTAGCATATGGACTAAAAATAGTTCAAGGGAATTTTTAGATTCAAGGGGTTTAGTTTCTAATAAAGAAGGAGATCTTGGTCCAGTCTATGGATTTCAATGGCGACATTTCGGAGCATTATATAAGGGGTGTGACGCAAATTACAAAGAAACAGGTTTTGATCAATTAAAAAAATGCGAACAAATGCTTAAAACAGACCCCTTTTCGCGTAGAATTGTAATGACAGCTTGGAATCCATTACAAATTGATAAAATGGCTCTTCCACCATGCCATATATTAATACAATGGTACGTATCTAATGACAATAAACTGTGGCTCCAATTCTATCAGAGATCGGGCGACATGTTTTTGGGGATACCATTTAATATGTTCAGTTATTCAGTTTTATTACATATTATGAGCAAAAGAACAGGTATTCCTCCGGGCGGAGTGGTACATTCAATTGGTGATGCACATATCTATTCGAATCATATTCAAGCTGTTTACAAACAATTGAGTAATACTATTAAGCAGCAGCCTACTATCAGTATTGTTAATAAGGAAAACTGGGAAGATTATGATATTAAAGATTTTGAACTCTTCAATTATGAATGTTCCGGAAGAATTTCTGCACCAATGAGCGCCTAAACTTTAAGTTCAAGTATTAACATCAATGCATACATGAATGCCGCTAAAAATATAAAAGCTCCGGCAAGCATGTGTTTTCTTTTACTTCTTTGTATTTCTTCTACGTAAAAAATTGAGACAACTAGCGCTATAACTGTAAAACTAACAATTGCAGATTGTAATGCGCTCGAAGACATATTAATATTAAAAAAGATTTTTTATGAACAAAATAATTATCCCAAATGAAATATTCATAAATATAATTGAACCATATTCCAGAAAACCTCAATCGAAATTTTTATTAGACGATATTAAAAGCTTTTATTCTACGTTAGAACAGGTAAAAACTTTGTATTCAAATTATATACAAAAAAAATATAGGAATTTTATAGATTTAGGATATCAAGGCTTTCAATACTCATTTTATAATGAGCTATTGAAAGGTCTCCATATTATATGTGGAACAAATGTTATGGATTATTACTCGTATCAATTGTTAGAGTTACAAACCAGATATTGCAGACAATTCTGGGCAAGCTGTGGTCATGAAGAGAGAATTGAAATTATTATTGCTCTTACTACTTTATTTACAAGATATTCGAGAAGACCAGGCGATCCTATCTAATAAGGAAAGGGATATACAAATGAATCTATCACTCCAATAACATCCTCATTCAATTTAGATAAGTTCCCCAAACTTGACCTAGTCGCCTTTAATAAACTCTTTTTTGAAGCCCACGAACAACATAATGAAATATTGTCCTTTATATTTACCTTCTCTTTATGTATATCTAATATCGGACCAATATAATAATCCATTTCGAAATTTCTTGACCAATCCATTTTTAAAGCCTTATACATAGTACTTGCCTCTAATCCATAATGGGAACACATCCCAATTATTTTTAATAAGAATGTTCTGGAATGATATTTATGCTTAAATATCAAATTCGCAAGAAAATACTTATCGTTTGGATTACATCCCTTTTTTAGAAGGAAACGTAACATTTTTAATGTTTTTTCTTCCTTACTTTCTATCCTATATTTCAATGTACTATTTGATACCGGAAAACGGCTCACATTGTCTATGGCGTTTGATTCCAATCTATAATCATCATAATTTCTGGGTAGATCGTGCGCAGTCCATTCGTCAGTAGGCATAAGTGGGATGTACACCCATATATATCCATTCATACCTTTTTTCCAAACTCTAGACAATTTGAAAATCTTTCCTCTGAACTCAAACATAAATGCCAAAGCATATTTAATCAATGTTTCTGGACAACCATCTTTCCTAACCATTGCTTTTACAGATTTCAAATCAAAAGCATTAATTCTCCCATATAATTTTTTTCTTTTCCAATATCTTTCATGCGTAAACTCTTTCCAACTAATTATCAGTTTACTTAAAAACTTCCTTGTGCTTTTTAACAAAAAGTTTGAACTCAGGCTATAAGATGACGCGAGGGTCATCTTACACGCAGCTACAGCGAAAGCGGGTGACGCATTCGCACGAACGTTTATGTTAAAGCCTAAATTACTCATCTTTTCGGACTGGGTATTATAATTTATGTAGTCCTTGGTCGATTTTACACCGACTCTATATTTACAAACAAGTTACTGTCTTAAGTAAATACTTTGGTACCGAGCATGCAGTTTCCTCCCAGTACTTAATATTTATATCTCTAAGCCTTATATAATATCATTTTTTTTAGTATACATAAGGGTATACAAATGAAGATATTATTCCAATAACATCATCGTTCAATTTAGATAAATTACCCAAACTTGAACTGGTTGCTTTCAATAGGTTCTTTTTTTCAGCCCATGAGAAACATAATGAAATATTATCTTTGATATTTAGCTTCTCTTTATGTATGTCTAACAAAGGACTGAAATAATAAGACAATTCATATTCCCTTAACCAAGGCATCTTCAAAGCCTCAAACATAGTGCTTGCCTCTAACCCATAATGGGAACACATCCCTATTATTTTTGATAAGAATGTTCTAGAATGATACTTATGCTTAAATATAATATTTGCCAGAAAGTACTTGTCGTTTGGATTACATCCCTTTTTTAGAAGGAAACGTAAAATTTTCAAAGTGACTTGTTCCTTATGCTCTATTCTAGATTTCAAATTTTCAGAATGAGAACCTCTGCTTCTGCGACTAATATAGTTTGTGTGACTGCTTTGATGTGTTCCACCATGCGTATCATAATCCACATTAAGTTCATTCCGTTTGATATCCGGCATATATGGAACGTATTGTACCACATGATTCTTCCAAATTAGTAGTCGTCGCGTACCTATCTTAAAATCAAACAAAATATGTAAAGCATGTTTAAGAATTCTACGAAGATTTTCATCTTTTCGAACGATTGTCTTTACAGCCTTTAAATCAAAAGCACAAATTCTCCCATAAAATCTCGCGGTTTTCAATGTCCTATCTCTTGTATATCTCTTCCAAGCATCCATCACATTTTCAACAAAAAGATCATACATCATATAATCTTCTTATTCCCGAATTAAGCCTAATAGACTCCTAATTAGACTTAATAATATTTACAAACAAGTTACTGTTTTAAGTAAATATATAATTCAAAGCTATAACAATCTTAATTAGAAATGCTTTGTGTACCTGGGCATGCAGAGTTTCCCCACACTTATATATTCATTGTCTAAGACTTATATAGTATCATTTTTAAAATAATGTGTATTAATAGTAATGGACCGACGTTTAAAATCCGGAGATATGCGAACATATCTTACAGTACCAATAGACTGTGACTGGATAGATGCTTTTGAGTCAATATCTACTGGTAGAATTTATACTAAATGGGGAAATATAAGACAATTACAATGTGATCACTTATTACCCGTTTTGTTTAGTATTATATTCAATATAGTCCATGTCGAAGAATTATATAACTTTTTAGAAGGTCCACTCAATAGTTCCAAAGGTGAACGAATACCAAAAATAAGACTGGAAAAGACAAGTAACCGTGATCCAAATGAGTATTTGAGAGATAGTAAATCGAGAAAACATGTAAACATTGCCTCCCAGACGGCAAGGTCGTCGAAGTCCAACAACGCGTCCCTAAACCGCATGCGCATCACTAACGTTTCAAAGCCCTCGAGCGGGCAGTTCGGCGCCGCTAAGACGACACAAATAGAGGACATACTGTCCAGATTTCAAGAACAAGAAGAGGATTTTTATGATCACGACCAAGTTCACAAAAACATCGGTTATTACGTATATTTAGATTCTGATTTTATATATAATGAGAATTTTGAAACAGAAATTAAAATAGGTAAAAAGATAAATCAGAGTTTACAACATAATCATCCCCACGTTTCTGTAGAAGATTTTCTTTTAAAAAGATTTAAACCTTTAATTGATTTTTTTAACAAATTAGTAGGAAAAGGAAAAAAGAATATACCCGATATTCTTTCTTATGACGAATATATAGAATTACAAACAAAGAAGAATATACCTGATCATTTGTGGGTGCGGGTCGAGTCGAGAAGCCAACCCGGGCAAATTTACTGGGGAAGAAAGGATGGCAAGATTACACAGTTTGAGAGACCGACCGGGCTCACGATCGATAATTGGGAACCCGATACTTCTGAAGAGAAAATATCTAAAAAACAATCCCGTAAAAAACAACTTAAAAATATAGATGAAAAGGTGAATCAAATGTTTGTCAAATCAGAATCGGGGACACGTCATACTTTTGAAGAAAGGTATGTAAAATATATAGATTATTTGATTACTATATATGACAAAATACTTGAGAATAATCATACAGAACAATTTGAAACTGATAATGAAAAATTAGATCAGGTTAAAGACATAGCTAGTAAACGTTTCAAATTAATAAAGGAATTTTTTAAATCTAATAAATCTGAAATAGATAATAAGTTAAATAGGTTAAAAAAAAATATACCTGAAATAAAAAAACTAATCAATATATCCGGACCTCCCTCACGAACGATTCCAAAATTTGAATATATTATATATCAGAATGAATTGAACGAACATCTGGTTAATAAAGATTACAGATGTAAGTTAACATTTATAGAAAAGCGTCAAGAAAAAAAAGATTATTATCAGAAATTTATTGATATTTGGAATTTGACTCTTAAAGAAAATTATTTGGATTTTCAATTTGATAATAATAACTGGATGGAAAACCCAAATAATAATGCTAAAATGAATTATTTAGGTATTAGCCATTCGGAATTTTATAAGTCAAGAAATAATAATTTATTCGTTTATAGAGACAAAAAATACGAGGATTTTTTTAATAATAAAATAAACTGGCTGATTGATGTAATAAACGCTGGTGATAAACGATTGGAATTAGAGATGGCGCGACACGACTCAAAACAGCCTTATTTGCCACCATGGTCAAAAAAACAGATAGAAGAACGCAAGCGTAAGCTTGAAAGGAACAAAAGGTTACTTAAAGAAGTTAAAGGAAAATTTATCGCTTTACAAAAACGTGAACTGTATATACCAATAAAATTAAAATCTTTTGGAAAAGATGTTAACGACCGTTTTGGTTATATCGTTGAATATAACTACATACCCTTAAATAAGAAAATAGAGGAAATAGATGTAGAATTTGAAGAATATGAGAATGAAGAAAGCGACGAGTATATAAATTTCTTAAATAACTATCCCTATAGTGACAGTCCTTCGCCGCCAAATATTTCTGAAATAGGAAATTTCATTCAATTTGATAACAAGATTCCATCATATCCAACAGAATCTGGAACTAACCATTTTAAAGATTGGCGGTATAGACCCACAATAAATAAGATATGTACAAATGAACAAAAACAAATTTGTGATAAATTGAAACAAATGCGTGAAACTATACCCGGAATTGTAGAAAATGATTTCCCCGCAGTTTACGGAAAGGATTATGGAACTGCGACATACGGCACATTTTCGTTCAATGCTCAATGGGGGAGCAGTAAAAAATTTCCAAAATGGTTAAAAGATGTTGCTATAAGCCAAATAAAATTTAAAAAATATTTGGAAAAAGATATAAAGACGCTTGAGGAAAAAACAAGTACAGACAAAACTCAAGATGATTTTAGAAAGGATATTGCAATGAAAAGAACAGAATATGATATTGATAAAATTGATGATGACTTAATAAGAAAACTTGAAGAAGTAATTAATGAAATTGAAATTAAAAAGCGTAGTAAAAAGAGAGAAACGGGCGTAGAATATATAGCACCTATAGACGACGATACTGACAACAATGATAAGAATGATGATGATGACAACAATGATGATGATGATGATGACAATGATGATAACAACAACAATGATGATGATGACAATGATGATGATGACAACAACAATGATGAGGTAGAAAACATACACCCCCCAGATGATGACAACAACAATGATAATGACAACAACAATGATGATGACAACAACAATGATGAGGTAGAAAACATACACCCCCCAGATGATGACAACAATAATGAAAATATGGATGCTTCAGATAAAGAATTTGAAAAAGATCTTAAAAAGTTGTATGAAGATGCAGAATACACTGGAATTCCACCACTCATTTACGCGGCAGGCATATCGGAAGGAGTGAAATACATCGAGTCGTTATTGGAAAAAGGAGAAAGGTTTGATGACAAAACGCGTGCAGGGTTAAACGTGCTCCATATTTGCACTGGAGCGAATGGTGAACTAAAATTTTTAGTTACTTTCTTGAAAATAATTGGTTTTGAGAAAGGTAGGGAACTAGTAAAGCAGGGTGATAATAAAGAAGTAACGCCACTTGAACGAGCTAATAAAGAAAAGGGTAATGCAAGTCACGATACAATAAAAAAACTTTACATAGCACTTGATGAAAATAATAAATCAAAATATGACGAATTAATAGATGATGCCGAACAAGAGATTGAACACTCTAATATGAAAAAACCTCGCATCTCAACCCCAGTCCAGACACAGACTATAGGTGACTGGCGGACGGATGAAAATGGACAGTATAATGATTCACTCTCTGTTGATGAAAAGAATCGTTTCTTGGATAAACATGCAGACCTTCAGCAATTTGCGTACAGATTACCTGAAACACGGGATAATCCAATGGGCGACGACGACGTACCAATGGACGAACCAGCACTAGCACAACCACCACCTATGACTGAGGAAGGCGAAATCCCCGCAAGGACAAGAGAAGATGATCCGTTGGATTTGGACAGATATTTAAATGCAACAAAGGATACTCCAATAGACGACGACGACGTAGCAATGACCGAGCTCCCCAATAGCGACAGCGACATCCACTCGCCGGCCGCACCTCCTGTCTTTCCCTCAGAGGACGAGTCCGACGACATGGCCGTGGACCGCGCGGAGCTCCTGCGGCCGGCGCCTTACTGGCCGAGCGACGACGAGGAGGACCCGGACGCGCGTTTGACGGTGGGTGACCAATTAGAGGACTCGTCGACCTCCTCGACGACGCCGGAGCAGCGCCGGGCACTTTTCCGAGTTACGCGGCCACGAAAGAGATCACGTTCATCATCAGGTGGAAAAAAATATACAAGAAGAAGGGTTAAGAAGTCATCAAAGAAGAAGTTAGGCTATAAGCTTCGTAATACCAGAAAACAAAAATAATGTGTATTAATAGTAATGGCTAAAACCAAAAGAAGAAATGTAAAAAAGGGGACATCAACCAAAAAAAAGTCAGATTGTGGATGTAAATACAAATATAATTATGGTGGAACAAAAAAGGACTTAAAACCTGAATTAAGGGCAGATATTCCAGATATTGTACCATTCGAAGAATATCCTCAACATAGATTTGAGTCTGGTTTATTAATACCTGAAGATCAAGCGCTAATGAATAATGTTTCGGATAATGATTGGTTAAATAAAATTGCGGAACATAATTTAGAAACTATTGGTAGAGAATTAGATTCAGATGATGAAATTTTTATTGAATCGCTATTGAACCTGTCCAAATCACACGATAATGAAAATGACTTGAATGAAGCAATTGAATCCGCTAATGCATTTTGGGCGGCAGAGGGAGCAAAACCAAGCGAACCTACTAAAAAGCGAAAATCGACTAAAAGTAAATCTTCAAGCAAACCTAAGCGAGTTTTTAAACCTTCCGAAGAAACATTAAAGAATTGGCAAATGCCGCCAGATAATTCGTCAAAAAAAGCAGGAGGATATTTAATTGATGAAGATATCGATGATGATGATAGATTTCCTTCAACAGAATTGAAATCATTTGAACCACTTAATACTGATTATGAACCTACTGATTCAAATGATAGCAAAATGGGAACTGTCTTACTTGTTGGTGCAGGAGTGATACTAGTTACTGGTGGTATTTTCATCGCTGGTGCTACAGGAGGATTAGTCGCATTATCTGTTGGTGATATGATTAGATAATCAATTAATTTAACAAATTATCTATTGAATAGTAATATGGCTAAAACCAAAAGAAGAAATATCAATTTACGTAAATTATCTAAAAAAAAGTACGTTTATGGTCAAGGAGGCGGTCTTAATAGAAGTCCACTCAATGATGTTGTATTAAATAGTCCTACTATATATAACGACGAAGATGAATGGGAAAAAGACAATTACACACCCGGAAGTATCATTGGATTTGTAGCCACAGTGACAGGAAGTCTACTTATTAGTGCGGGTGCAATAATTTACAGTTCACGACATTTAATGTAGATATTTAAGTTAATCAAGATGTTTTTTGCAAGACATAACATGTTCCTCTCCCATCGCTTTAACGACCCAAACGCTTAGAGTATCTCCAGCTTCAAATCCATTTCTAATTTGTTTGACTAATTCATCTGGATAAGTCGGCATTTGTAAGTCTTCGCGTACTTCGCCGTTTTCATCCATTAAAGACAAATAATCCTCATCGGAGATATCCAATAATGAATATTCTTCTTTAAATACGTTTGGGACACTTGTTCCATGCGTTGTTGGCACAATATCCTCCATTTTCTTGCCAGTGAAAATGTCTATTGCAACAAAATTGCTCTTTGAATGTCCATGTTTGCCTGTCTTAGATGTAGAAACAGACACCACTTTGCAAGGACGTCCTTTAATGCAAATATATCCTCCTTTTTTTATTTGACCTGCTTCCATTGGAATTGTTTCAGATGCGCCAGCATCTACAGATTCGAAAGTTTCTTCTGCAGACATTATTCTAATATATAAAGTAGTTTTTAACTATCTTTTATGTGAATACAATATTTAACCACTAATTCTTGTATCAAAATCCCAAGTTTCATGATTAAAATCAGGTTTCATTGTAAAACGCCCAATAAATTCTGGTTCTGTTGACCACCCAATACTAACATCTCCATCAACCCTTTTTGGTACTAATCCGTCTGTTTTATTGGTAGATGGAGCCGAATGTATAATACCTAAATACATTCTATCTTGTTCTAAATGTATTCCGGATGTATTTGAAGAAACATAACCAAAACGTCGAATCCACAACCAGAACATATAACCGTTTCCTGAGATTCCAGTTGTTGTATCTACAGATTCATTATATAAATTCCAATATCCAGCAAGTTTGGATTTATTTCCTATGTAATTAGTAGATTCCCAAGTCAAATTTCTATATAATCGTATATTATATGTTGAAAAAGATGTTTCACCTTTAAACAAAAGTTGCCAATTTCCAACAAAGCTTTTTGCTTTAAAAATAGTTTTATTTTCATTGATATCAATATTTTTTGTAATAGGATTAAATGAGCTCATTGTATGGGTCATTTTAAATGTGCCAACATAAAAGGGTTCTATTGCACCAAATGTAAAAATACCATGAATAGTTCCATTATTAAGTGGTGAATATATACCAATATATGACTCTATTTCGCTAAAGCCATATTTGAATCTGGTTAAAGTGATTTCATTGCCTTTACATGACCATTTTCCTCTAAATTTGGATAAACCTGGTCTTGATGGACTCGAAAATGTACCCGATGGTTCAAGATTAACATAGAATGTTTCAAAAAGTATAGATTGTCTTTTTGGTGAGCACCAAATATCACCACTCCATGCAATTTGGGGCGGATGTTTAAGTTCTCTATAAATATCCATAGATTGTACTTCGAATTTCCATAATCCACTTAATTGATAATCTCCAGACAAATCTCCATCTTGATTATAAGCTTTAAGACGATGATTAAAGCGATAGGGTTTTTTGCTAAACGCTTGAACACACGACAAAATTTTTATAAATTGGAATAGATTCATTACTATTAATATATCATATCACTTAATGTCAAATGAATTATATTGTCAATATGTATCTTCAAGAGGTATAGCTTATAGTTGTGATATATATCCAAAAAAAGTGGTATCAGATACACTTAAATTACCATTATCAACGTATAAAGATATAAAGGATAATGATAGTGTTTACGTAATTTCTAGTGCTTTGAAAATATTTGTAGAAATGATATTGCCAGAAATTGAAAAGAAAGACATAAAGATAATTCTTGTGACTGGTGCATCAGTTGTTAGTGTTCCAAATGAGTTATCCGAAAAGCATGGAATTGATTATATCAAGATAATATGTGAGAATAGTTGTATTAAGCACTGGTTTTGTCAGAATTACGACTTAAATACTAGTCATAACAAGATTAGTGCTATACCTTTAGGAATTGACTACCATACTGTACAAACAGGTAAATGTCTATGGGACTGGGGACCCGTTAAAACGGCAGTAGAACAAGAGGAAGAATTACTTGAAATTGCAAAGAAGCAAGCATTTGAATCAAGAATGAACAAAACTTTTGATTTTTTTCATTTCAAACAATTTAACCGTCATAATCGCGATCGTTATTATGCAAGTGCTGCAATAAGACATCAATCGTTTAACGTGAGTTTATCAAAAAGAGCTTCAAGGAATAATACATGGAATATGGTAACAAATTATAAGTTTATAATATCCCCACATGGAAATGGGCTAGACTGTCATAGAACATATGAAGCAATGTTTTTAGGTTCTATACCAATAGTGAGAACATCGCCATTAGATATTATTTATAAAGATATGCCAATAATTATATTGAAAGATTGGCACTTAATAAATATTAATAAATTAATAGAAGAATCAAAAACCATAATAGCAAAGTCTAGAGAAAAATTATTCTTGAAATATTGGATAAATCAGATAAAACAGTATAAATAGGATTATTCATGTTTTAGCGGTCTATTATGCTGATCGTATAAGTGATAATGAAATTTAGAAATTTTAATAATACAATTGTTTTGTTTCATAGCAGAAACATGATAATAAATATGTTCACAACAGCATTCATCGTCAATATTTGCTTTACGATTATCTAATTGTCCTGAACCATCATTTTCATATATCTCAATATTATGATTTTCTCTAAAATATTTAAAAGTATCTTCTCGCTCCTTATCCGTAATAACCTTCTTTATATTTGAATATAATCCATTATACCGGATGTTAATGAATTTAGGTGTTTTATATATTGCGAATCCATTGTATGCTGAAATACAATAAATACTATTGGAAGGTCTAATAGTTTTAAATTTAGTCTGAATATAACGTTTCATAAGTGATATAGCCTTTTTTGAATGTTTTCCAAATCCCCAACAATGATGTTTATAATTATCAATTAAAACAGCCCACATATCATAGTAGGGTTTTCTATTAAATGTAATACAATCCCAATCATCGTCGTCAAAGTTATTTATATAATTGTTAATGAGA
>Ga0115011_10002539_pt1 | contig 12656 bp, 5 predicted proteins | sample TroAtlMetagenome_2_FD_88705 | JGI IMG/M metagenome (GOLD analysis project Ga0115011, IMG submission 88705) | Marine eukaryotic phytoplankton communities from Atlantic Ocean - Tropical Atlantic ANT8 Metagenome | ecosystem: Environmental > Aquatic > Marine > Oceanic | place: Tropical Atlantic... | reverse complement strand
CGCGAAACACTTCGAAGCAATTACCAAGGCCAGTTCAGGCTGGCCACTCGGATTTACCCGTGTCGAAAAGACGACAGACACTGAAGGTCAATTCCCCAGTTACCAACGAATCTACAACATTCCAATCAAGGAAATTCATGGGCCTTGGCCGACTGGATACACGGTTGGTTATGACCAGCAAAAAAACGCCATCGCTATCCGTGCTGCAAGCGGCCAGATCGTTCAGGAAGTTTCACTTAACACAGGACGGCAGGTCTTTGGGACACAGTATACCGTAGCCTATGCGAAGCTATACGGCCATTACATGTTTACGTTTATTGGGCGTGAAGTACTGGCCATCGATCTACTCAACGGAAGCAATGATCCTAGCGAAGCGATTCTATGGCGCAAACCAATCCTACCAACGAATACCAGCGGGTCGGTCTCCATTCCTTTACGCTCCCGAGTCACCACGACTCCCTGGGGAACTCGGCGTTATAACGCTGTCGATACCGCCGGTAACAAGCTGGGCCTTTCCGGAGCGATCAACCTGAATGGTATCGTCTATCAACAACAAAGCGACCTTTACTGCGTTGATCCAATCACCGGAGAGACTATTTGGATTCGCAATGGCATTCAAGCCGGAAGCGAAATCTACACCGAAGGCAATCGTATCATTGTCATCCCACCTAATTCGACCATCGCTACTGAATACAGCCTGACGGATGGATCAGAAGTTCATCAGATTGAAGGAATCACCCGTTCAGAACGCTGGCCTATTGAAGGCTTCAAGTCACTAATTTATCGGTTAACCGGTACGGATATCATGATAGGCCTTCAGGATGTTTCCAACGGTGAGATGGTTTGGCAACAAACGTATGTGACCGGTTTGCGTGGACAAATCTTAGGAACCCACCTAGCCTTGATGCAACCAACCGGCAAATTTGAAATTCGCGACCTGCTGACGGGCCAACCAGTCATCGAGAAGAAACTTCCCGAAGAACCTCAGATGACCAATCTGTATGTCATTGAATATGACGACCAGTATTTGGTCATCCCTAATCGAAGTGCGACATTGCGAGGAATCACGATACCTTCAATCGGTATGCAAACCCGCCTTATAAATGGAAGTATTTATGCGTTGGATGCTAATTCAGGTGAATTCCTATGGCAAACCCCAGCCTCGGTCGAAGGCTGGGCCTTACCTTTGTCGCAATCACCCGATTCGCCCATTCTGGCATTTATTCGCCAACTCAATCCAACCTCCACTCAGAACAGAACCAGTGGGAGTATTCGCTCCGAAGTGTTCTGTATGGACAAACGTGACGGACGCATGCTGATGCCACCTCGTGAAATCCCCGGATACATTCGTATCTTCAACGTGATTTCGGAGCCTGAGCAACAAAAAGTAACGGTTGTCGTAGACAAGAACCACGTTTTCGAGTTCAAAATAACCGATGAACCAACTTGGCCTGCCGCACCGCTGCGTATGCACGTGCAGGGGCCAGGCGGCATAAATGGATCAGCCAACGCGTTTACCAAAGGGTTCTTTGAAGCATTTGGGCAGGTTGGTAAAGCCGTCGAACAGCGTAATCAAGATAAGTTGCAAAAACAGATACCCCGTGTACCAATTAAAATTGCACCTAAAGCTGTTCCCGCCAGGCCGGTTCCGGAAAAGAAAACTGAACCGGACAGCAAGTCGCCTAAATAGCTGTATGATCTTAGGCACCACAGATCACGAAGGCTGATTAAATACCTAAAGTCCATCAGAAGAAATTATCTTGCGGTGTCCTTTCGAGCCCGCTTTTTCTGAGGCTTAAAATTAGTGCATTTGATTTATGAATTATGTGTCTGGGGTGAGCGCATTTTCCGGACAAAAAGATTATGTTTAATAATCTCTTCACACTGCATTTTTAGCAGTCACAAGGAAACGAAGCATTGCTCGCCAGAGATATGGTCGAGCCTCAACTAATTAACTGGAAGGAAACCGGATACCATGGCCAGCGATGGAACCGATTCACCCCCGCAAGTGAACTCAAACGCTGTAAAACAACTGGCAGAAGCTCGCGAAAAAATCACTCAACAGCTTTCCCGTATCATCATAGGGCAGCAGGATGTTATTGAAGAAATCCTTATCTCCATCTTCAGTAAAGGACACTGTCTACTGGAGGGTGTCCCTGGCCTCGCCAAGACTTTGCTGGTCAGCACTTTAGCGCAGACTCTCAATTTGTCTTTCAACCGAATCCAGTTCACGCCGGACCTGATGCCTGCTGACATTACCGGAACTGAGATCCTGGAAGAAAATAAAACCACGGGGGCTCGTGAACGCCGTTTCATGGAAGGTCCGATCTTCAGCAATATGATTCTGGCTGACGAAATCAACCGTACTCCTCCGAAAACGCAGGCTGCTTTACTCGAAGCGATGCAGGAAAAGCAAGTTACGGTTGGACGAGTCCGTCATCCACTCTCCGATCCGTTTTTTGTGCTTGCCACGCAGAACCCGATTGAACAAGAAGGTACTTACCCTCTGCCAGAGGCCCAGCAAGACCGATTCATGTTCAAAATCTTTGTCGACTACCCAAGTTTCGACGAAGAGTTCGAAGTGGCTCGTCAAACAACCACAGCCACTACCAATGAAGTGGAAACGGTTTTGAGCGCTGAAGAAATTGTTGCGCTTCAACAAGTCGTACGTGAAGTTCCTGTCAGTGACCACGTCATTCGTTTTGCGTTGTCCCTCGTTCGGCAGACACGAATAGGAGCTCCCGGAATTCCGGACTTTGTAACCGAGAATATTGCTTGGGGAGCTGGACCTCGTGCCGTCCAGTTCCTGATTCTTGGCGGAAAAGCCAGAGCGCTCTTACATGGGCGAACCCACGTCTCAACCGAAGACATCCAAGCCTTAGCTCAACCTGTCTTAAGGCATCGGATTGTTGTAAATTTTGCCGCAGAGAGTGATGGCATCACATCCGATGATGTGATCCAGCAATTAATCGAAGCTACTCCCACCAAGGAAGATGAACTGACCAACGATGCCCGATTCCAAAAGATTTTTGCATCCTGAGGCAATCAAACGGATTGCCAGGCTGGATCTTCGGGCACGACACATCGTCGAGGGCTTTCTCTCCGGAATGCATCGAAGTCCTTATTTCGGCCAATCAGTTGAATTTTTACAGCACCGCGAATATGTGGCCGGGGATGACCTGCGCCATGTCGACTGGAAAGTTTGGGCGCGTCAGGACAGGCTCTATGTGAAGCAGTTCGAGGAAGACACGAACTTGCGTTGCACGATGGTGGTCGATATTTCTAACAGCATGCAATATGGCAACGGAGCACTCAATAAATATGAGTATGCGGCGACCATTGCATCGAGCCTCTCCTACTTAGTACTACAGCAGCAGGATGCGGTCGGCTGTATTACCTTCGATGAGAAGGTTCGTATGAGGATACCGATCCGTAGTAAACGAAATCATATTCATTCCATCATCGAAAGTCTCAACGTCGAAACGCCGCGTGACAAAACAGATGTTTATGATGTCCTGAGAACAATTACCGAAACGGTTCCTCGTCGGGGCATGATTATTCTTATTTCTGATTTACTCGGAGACGTCGATGGAATCATGAAGGGGCTCAAGCTACTTCGCCAGCGTGGTCATGATGTCTTAGTATTCCATGTCATGGACGATGACGAACTGGAATTTGAATTTAACGGCCCCATGAGGTTTGACGGCCTGGAGTCCAGTGACTTCCTCAACTGCAATCCACGTTCACTGCGGGACGGATACATGGAAGCACTGAACGGATTTCTAGACTCGGTCAGACGCCAATGTGCTCAAAATGTCGTTGATTATGCATTAATTCGCACTAGTGACCCACTGGATGCAGCCCTCGCCAAGTACCTCTCAAACAGGATGAGTCTTCGCCATTAAGGACCTATCGAATTAACTGATGAATTTCACTTACCAAGCATTAACGTGGGGCTTTCTACTAGCCCTGTTGCCATTGTTGATCCATCTGATCAACATGATGCGCCACAAGCGTGTCGAATGGGCAGCCATGGAGTTTTTGCTTGCCAGCTATAAAAAACATCGGCGTTGGGTCTGGCTAAAACAACTCCTCTTGTTGTTATTGCGAGTGTTTATCATTGGTCTGATCGTAGCCATGTTAGCGCAATGGGATCCCGGCAAAAGCTGGCTAACGCGGTTCGGTGGGAAAGAAACCCATCACTTCATCTTGCTGGACGACAGTTTTTCAATGGGTGAACTCGCCAATGGAAACACTGCGTTTGATCGTGCACTGTCGATTGTCGGCCGCATTAGTACTCAGGCCAGCGAACGCAGTAATCAGCGTTTTACTTTATTACGGTTTTCCAAAGCGGGAGAATTAACCATCTCTAAAGCAGTGGAAAATTCCGACGCCGACCTGTCTGCGATTGCCGACTTTTCCGGAGCGTTTGTCGACAGTGACTTTCCTGGCCGACTCTCTGAACGTCAGAAAGACATGGTCATGACGCAAACGGATGCAGGGCCACTCAAGGCTTTGCAATTGCTGCAAACATTGGCGGCTAAAAGCTCCAACCAGCATCGCAACATCTATCTCGTTTCTGACTTCCGTGTTCAGGACTGGGAAAACCCGGCGGAGATCAAAGAAACGCTGGCCGGCTTGAGTGCGGAAAGTGAAGAAATACATCTGGTTGACTGTGTTGAGCCGGGCAACGCTAATCTGGCTATTACGGAGCTCGTTCCGGCAGACGATACGCGAGCAGCAGGTGTTCCTTTGTTCATGCATCTACGCGTCAAAAACTACGGTTCGGAACCGGTCACAAATGTCCAGGTCAAAATGCGATCAATCTTCCATGCAAAAGGGACTGTACAAGCGGCTGAATCAGGAGAAGTCACGGGGCAAATTGAAGAGTTGCCTGTCGTTGTTTTTGAGAATATCGAACCTGGAACGACAGCCACCAAACGAGTGCAAGTCTTCTTCCCCGAAGCCGGGCAGCACGTGGTTGACGCGCAATTGCCCGAAGATTCGATTCTGACAGACAACTCCCGTTACACTGTTTTGGACTTTCCGGAAGGCGATCATGTTCTGCTTATCGACGGGACTTCAGACCTGCGAAACCAGTATTTCATTACCAGTGTCTTCCGTCCAAGCCAGCTAACGAACACCGGCATTATCCCTAACGTTCAACCGGTTGAATTCCTGCGTGACACACCGACCGAAGCACTTTCAAAATACAGCGCCATTTACCTCATGGACGTGAGCAGACTCGATGGAGATGCCATTTCCAATCTCGAGCAATACGTGAGTCGAGGCGGGGGACTCGCCTGGTTTGCAGGAGAACAGATCGACATCAACTTTTTCAATGAAAATCTTTATCGCAATGGTGAAGGACTGATGCCCGTGGAATTTGCAGGTCCAGCCATTCTGGTGCCTCCACTGGACGAAGCAACTCCCCATCTTGAAATCATCGACCATCCTGTTTTCGACTTCTTTCTCAACGAACGCAATCCCTTGATTCGTCGAGTCCAAATCGACCAGTACTTGCAGGTGTCACCTCGGTGGAAACCGGCAGAGGATTCGACAGCACGAGTCATTTGCAAATTGCATAACCAACAGCCCTTTGCGGTGGAACAGCAATTCGGAAACGGTCGGGTTGCTTGCTTTACCACCACGTTAAATCCGGAATGGAACAACTGGGGCCAGGATCCCAGCTTCGTCGTTGTCATCCTTAAACTGCATGCTCATTTAACCTCCAGTCAACGAATCCTTGATCGCTGGCCTGTTGGTGCTGAACTCAACATCGCATTGGACCTGCAACAATACACTCAAGATGTAACGATCATCACCCCCGGGGCCGAACCCAACACTCGCCCCATTGAGATCATCCAGGCAGTTACGACGGATCCACAATCCCCTGTAATGAATGCTGTCTTTGGTGGTACCAAACCCTCGGCAACGACAACGGGGACTTCCACTAGTGGGATCTACGATATCATTACACAGCGGAACGACGGTTCCTTCGAAGATTCACGGTACGCGCTCAACGTGAACGCCAACGAAGGCGATACCGCGCGAATTGACCGAGAGCAACTCGTCTCATCACTGGAGCCCATCGCAATCCAATTATCTGATTTGGATGCATTTCAAGGAAGTGCCACTTCAAATATTGGTGGAACAGCCAGTTTCTGGTTAATGCTCATTTTACTCCTCGGCCTGATTGGCGAGCAATTCCTTGCCTACCTCCTCAGCTATCACACGCCTAAAGGAGGAACAGCACCATGATGCAACTTTGGGCTCAAGCAAAACAAACACACTTTCAATTCACTCGGATTAATACGCTGACCGAAGCATGGCATTGGCTGGTATTAGTTCTGATTTGTCTGGCTTTTGCGGCTTATGTCGTGTGGATCTACAAACGTGACACTCTGGAATTACGTAAGTCAACTGCGATTACGCTGATCGTCTTACGTTGTTTTGCACTGTTAGGTATTCTGTTTTACTTCTTCAATTTAGAACGCGTGACAGAAGAATCGATCATTAAGAACTCACGGGTTCATGTTTTGGTCGACACGAGCCAAAGCATGGGCCTCACTGACGATTCGGACGAACAACGAATCGCCCGAATCAATCACGTCATCAATGAGTTTACCGGTGGGCCAACCCTGGAAACATTCCGTCAAAAACACGATGTGATTGTCCACCGTTTCAGTGAAGAGAGCAGACCTGTCGAAATCGCAACCTTCCCCCGTATTGCAAGACTTAATTCGAGTAACGCCTCCCAGTTATCCGAGCAGGCAATCCAGTCCGTTCGTAATCTCGTGAAGGTGGGCATTGGTTTGGTTGTCGTCGCTATTCTGGCAATATTCTTCTACCTCACTAAAGGCCGTAAAAAAGATCAGTCGGAAACATCCTCCTGGTCATTACTAGCCAGTATGGTCTGCGTGATCTCGGGTATCATTGTGATCGCTGTCGGCAACCTCCGTCATCCTCAGCTTTCTTTCACTGATACTTTAGGGATTACAACTCCAACTTTCTCCAGTGAAGTGGACGCTGCTGAGAACACCGTTGAAGTGCCTCAAATTGACTGGAGTACAACGCTATTGCCACGCGGCAGTAAAACAAGAATGGGGGATGCCATTCAGTTCATTGTTAACAAAGAGCGGGGAGGCCCTATCGCTGGGATTGTCATTTATACCGATGGCCGTAGTAATTCCGGCGAAGATATCGAAATTGCGGTCAGGGCTGCTCGCACATACAATATCCCACTCTATCCTGTTGGCATTGGAAGTAATGCACAGGCCAAAAACGTGCGAGTAGTCGATATCGAAGCACCGGAAAGAGTCTATCCGGGGGACAACTTTAAGATTACCGGATATGTACAGGCCTACGGAACTGAGAATCGCAGTGTCACCGTTGATCTCGTCAGTCGACCAGTTAATCTGGCGAGAGATGATATTTCACAGGACAAGATCGAGGATCAACTACAGCTTGATTTAGCTAAGGATGGAGAAACCCGTCCTGTCGAATTTGAATTAGAGCCGGATGAAAGCATTCAGGGCAAACGTGATTACGTGATTCGCATCCAAGCGCCCGCCGATGACCGGAATGCACGTGACAATCAGCGAAGTGCGACCGTTGAAATCGTGGATCGACGCACCAGAATCCTGCTTGTTGCAGGGGGCCCAACTCGTGAATACCGCTTCCTTAGAAACATGCTATTTCGAGATGAAGAAGTCGAAGTACATGTCCACCTACAAACAGCAGAAGATACGATTAGTCAGGAAGCAGACGAAGTTATTTATGATTTCCCTCAATTGGATGAAGAACTCTACGATTACGATGCAATCGTAGCCTTCGATCCCGACTGGGAAGCCTTGGATGATAGCCAAATCGAACTGGTAGAGCGCTGGGTGTCTGAAGAAGCAGGTGGCCTTTTTGTGGTCGCCGGTCCGGTATTTACGCCGGAATGGTCACGTATGCGACGAGGACGCCGACGTGGCATCGATCTGGTTAAAAATCTGTACCCTGTCGTCTTTTATAATCAAGGCGGAGTCACACTCAGCCTTGGTCGGTTTGGTGGTGATACAGCGTGGCCAATTCAATTTTCCAACGAAGGTCTGAGTGCCGAGTTCTTATGGTTGGACAACAGCCAGCTTGGCAGCGAGCAGGCCTGGGCTTCATTCGACGGAGTTTATGGTTACTACAAAGCAAAAGACCCGAAACCAGGTGCCAAAGTCTATTCACGCTTCTCTGATCCAGACACCGCTATCGATGACGAATTACCAATTTATATGGCAGGTCATTTCTACGGGGCAGGGCGGGTCTTCTTTCAGGCCAGTGGAGAAATGTGGCGTCTACGGAGTATCGAAGAAGCCTACTTTGAGAAGTACTATACCAAGCTAATCCGCTGGGTATCGCAGGGACGATTACTACGTGACTCAACACGAGGTGTCCTATTAGTCGACAAAGACCGGACGTTTTTAGGCGAGCACGTCACGATTCAGGCGGTGCTAACCGATGCTCAGCATGATCCACTGTCAGCAGACAATGTCGATGCTGTTTTGGTACAGCCGGATGGGCGACGAAATGCTATTCAACTGAAGTTACTTCTCGACGGGTCACGGGAGGGAATGTATACCGGGCAATTTGTAGCCACGCAGGAGGGTGATTACCGTGTCGAAGTGCCCTTACCAGGCTCAGCCGATTTATTAACCCGTGACGTAAGGGTCCGGGTTCCGCAGCTTGAAATTGAAAACCCGCGACGAAATGATGCCCTGCTGTCTCACGCCGCCGAACAAACTAGCGGTGACTATTTTGTGGGAATTCCCAGCACGTCCGCAACGTCCAATAATGAAAAGGGAACGTCATTAAGCCAAAGCATCGCTGCACGAGACTTGGAAACTGAATTACCAGGAACACCTGACAAAGAATTTGAAGAAATGTTAATGGGTTGGCTTATCGCCATCATTAGTGGAATCCTGTGTGTGGAATGGGTAATCCGACGCCTTTGTAAACTGGCCTAATTTTCAACCGAACAAACCATGGATAACGAAACTCAACAAATCGATCCAAGAATACGCGGGACACTACAGCGTCTACGTTCACGTATTCGTTTGTACGTCTGGATTGAAGGTCTCAGTCTGGCGACTGCCTGGCTGGGAGTCATGTTCTGGCTCGGTCTGGCAATCGATTACCTGCCAGTTTTAGCCGGAGCAAACGAACTAAGCCAAAGTGTTCGAGGGGGGCTACTGGTTTTAGTCGGAAGTATCCTAGCCTATATTCTCTATCGGTTTGTAGGACAAAGGGCATTTGTCCAATTCAATGACCGTTCCTTAGCTTTACTTCTGGAACGACGCTTTGACAAACTGCAGGATGCACTGGTTACAACCGTCACTCTAAAAGATCGCCGAGACACTGAAGGCCGCGACAGTTTTAGTTCGGAAATGCTTTCAGAAACGTCGTTGTTAGCTCTGGCCTCCATTGATTCAATCAACGTCAACGATGTGTTTAACACTCGCCTGCTCCTAAAGCGTCTGGCTCTCGCCATCTGCCTGATTCTCTCGATTCTTCTGCTGGGTTTAAATAATGCATCCATGACCAGCCTAGCGCTGAAACGACTCTATATGTTGTCACCTGAGAAATGGGAACGCAAAACCCAGATCGAACTAGTTGGTATCACGGTCATCCGAGAGAACTTTAGCGGCTTTACCTTCGGCATTAATGAACAAAAGGCATTCAAAGATAGCCGAGTCAAAGTTGCTACAGGTGCCACCCTGAGATTGTTGGTCAACGCAGATGGAAACAAAGACATCCCCGGCAGCTGCGTCCTATACTACGAGACCGAAGATGGGGTTTCCGGAAGACGCAATTTAAACAAGGAAGGTATTGCTACCAATGGGGATCAAACATTCGTCCTTGATGACAATCCACTCAGCGGTATTACCGGCAGTCTCGAGTTCGAAGTCGTGGGGAACGATCATCGAATCGGCCCGTTCTTCATTGACGTGGTAGACAGTCCACAAATACAGGATGTCACCCTGGATTATGAATACCCTGCCTATACTGAGAAACTCCCATTCACTGCTCAACCATGGATTGCCGGACGCACCACATTGCCATTTGGCACCAATGTCCGGATCAACCTGGAAGCGAACAAACCTTTGCAGCAAATACATATCAGCGACCCAATGACTGCACAGTATAGGGCAGGGTACCTCACTCACCAGGACAGTCGTAGTGAAAAGAAATTAAAACTAGCTGTTTTGATCAGCTCGTCCACCCCCGAAACAGAACCTGCCTCTTTAACCAACGACCTACTTAGCGGCATAACAGACATTAACGGTAAACAACTGCAGCTTTCGGTTGAAAACGGTGTACTCTGCGCATTGGATGACAAAGGGGAGTTACTCACGTCCGCCACAGTCATCGAAGGCTTTGCTAAAAACGGCACGCGAATTCTGGCCAGTCTTTCAACCTCCGAAGCACAACTCACTTTCCCGGTTAACTCCTTGTACAATGACTTGGCTCTAACGGTCTCTCTTTACGATCAGGATGAAATCATTTCAACGGAACCTTATGTCGTTTCAATCGGGGCGATCGCTGATCAAGCACCTGATTTAGACATTAGCCTCGAAGGAATCGGCTCTGCAATCACTCCAAATGCGATCATTCCAATCAAGGGCAAAGTCACCGATGACTATGGTGTCTCCTCCAGCTGGTTCAAACTCGAGCCACAGGAAGGCGACGCAATGAAGTTCCCTTTGCCAATTAAAAATGGTGAAGAACTACAAACTCCATTAGACTTACGAGCTCAGAGGGCCGAGGACGAGTCGACAGAGTTAAAGCCCGAGTCGACAGTTACATTGTCAATTCAGGCAAATGACAAGTATGACCTCGAGGGTGACCCTAATATTGGTACCAGTAGCCAATTCTCACTAGACATCGTTACAGATCAACAATTACTAGCCATTCTGGAACGACAAGAACTGTCCCTTCGTCAACGTTACGAGCTTATCCTTGCAGAAGTGCAGGAAATGCGAGATTCAATGGCTCAGGTATTGGAAAGCTCTCAAGGCGCTAACGATTCTGATACGGGCAATGAGCCTGAAGACAATAGCGAGGATGAACTAAGTGCTGAGCAAAAACAAAAGCGGGAAGAAAGCTTGCGATTACTACGAGTACAGCGAGCCGTGGTACAGAGCCAAAAGTCAAACCAAGAATCTCTGGGGGTGGCTGTTTCATTTGAAGACATTCGCTTGCAACTGATAAACAACCGTGTCGATACGCAAGATCGAAAAGATCGTTTGAAAGAGCTAATTGCAGACCCTCTAAAACACGTGAGTACTGTCGAGTTTCCAGATTTAGATGACAAGCTGCTCGCTTATGAAAAATCACTGGAAACCAACAGTGAAAGCATGGATGCTGCAGCCAAATCATTGACCCAGGCGGATGTGATTCTCGTACAAATGAATGCGATTCTAGACAACATGCTTGAGCTAGAAACCTATAACGAATTAATCGATTTAATACGTGATCTAATTACCGATCAGGAAGAAATAAACGAAAAGACAAAAGACGAAAGGAAGAAGCAGGTGCTTGATCTGCTAAAATAGATTGTTCGTGCCTTTGACCCTATAAAACACGTCAACAAGGAACAATAGCAAGCGGAACTGAAATAGACTTGAACCCCCAGGTTCCGTAGTGTTATACGAAAACACTTCAATCGTTGAGCCGAATCCATACCATGTATGGGCAGCCACGCTGAAGCACTTTACCAGATATGAGCATCGTTTTTTTCAACGCAAAATCTAGTCTTTACCGCGAGGCAAAATAATGAGCCGGAGTTTTCAACGATTGACAACACGTTTGTTAATGCTGCTCGCTGCGTTTAGCGTCACAACAATCTCTTTCGCGCAAGAATCCAGCGCGAAAGATCCGACTCCAGCAAGTCTGCAGGAAGCAACGCCGTCCGGAACCACCGATTTAGCATTACAACAAAGTAAAATTGCTGAAAAGTATAAACGGATCGAGGAACTCATCCTTCGCATGGCTGAGTTTGAAGCTGCGAATAACCCAAAGCGAGCCACATTACTTCGTGATGCATATAAACAATCCAAAAACAACCTGACTACTTCTCAATTGCAATCAATCGTACGCCTTCTTAATCAGGATCAACTAAAAAGAGCCGTCGATGAACAAATCGATGTCCAAACACAACTGGCCAAAATCCTTGAATTGCTCATCACCGAGGATGATGGGGATCGCCTGAAAACAGAGAAAGCTAGATACCGAGAATATATCCGTGATGTAGAACGTCTTTTACGGCAGCAACGAGCTATCCAAGGGCAAAACGAGGGTGGAGCGGATACTGAGCGAATCGCGAAAGAACAGGATCGCCTCTCTAACGAAACCGGGGATTTAGCCGACCGGATTAAACAAAACGAAGAAAGTGGCAATTCTGAAGGACAGCAGGATGGCCAGCCCGGCGAAAATCCCGAAGATGCGCCGAAAAGCGATGGCGATAATAATTCAGAAGACAACAAGCCAAACGAACCCTCCAAGGATTCCGATAAACCAGAGCAAGGCGGAAAGCCGATGGAAGGCGGAAAGCCGATGGAAGGCGGAAAGCCGATGGAAGGCGGAAAGCCGATGGAAGGCGGAAAGCCGATGGAAGGCGG
>Ga0115011_10002538_pt1 | contig 12658 bp, 14 predicted proteins | sample TroAtlMetagenome_2_FD_88705 | JGI IMG/M metagenome (GOLD analysis project Ga0115011, IMG submission 88705) | Marine eukaryotic phytoplankton communities from Atlantic Ocean - Tropical Atlantic ANT8 Metagenome | ecosystem: Environmental > Aquatic > Marine > Oceanic | place: Tropical Atlantic... | reverse complement strand
GATCTAGGGGCTCGTTAATCAGTCCCTGGAGATGGGACCTATCCCAGAGAAATGGAAATCGGGATCAAAAACACCCCGAAAAATGAGAATCTGAAGAAGAAAAACAAAAATGAGATCTAGGGGCTCGTTAATCAGTCCCTGGAGATGGGACCTATCCCATAAAAATGGAAATCGGCGTTCAACACGAAGTGCAGATCTAAAACAGAAATTAATGGGAGGGCTGAGAAATCAGAGACTGAATGTTCCCGCTAAGGTTGGATGCTTGCTGAAGAGATTGTTGGGAGTCTTGAAGACTCACCTCCAATCGGCCCACGATTTCAATTTTTCGTTGAACGTTTTCGACACTACTTACAGGAGCAAGAGCTCCCACCGTTTGGTTCGGTTCAGAAATTTGAAGTGTTGCCCTCGATTTCAGGCTCTCTCCCGATTCCACATTTTGGTACATGGCCGCTGCATCAGTAGAAGAAAGATTCGTTCCGGTTGATGCAGAAGATCCACCGTCACCCAGAGGAGGAATGAACTGTTGTTCCCCCTGTGTTTCAGCTGAATCCAGTAAAACCCGTCCTTCTTCCGTTCGGATCCGAATGGTGCCATCTGAACGATGAACCACATGAACACTATAATTTTGTTCTAACTCACCGAGGATCGCATCTCGTCGACTTTGCAACGGAGCAATCGAATTGGGATCCGTCGTTCCAGAACCCAGTCTTCGGTTGACCTCTGTTAACTGCTGCAAAAGCGTGGCAGCTCCCACATTGATTTTCGGTTGTACGCGTTGAGTGGCAGGGGGTCCGCTAGATACACGAGTGCCCCGCTGCACGGATGCAACTGGAGCCGTAGGGTTCCCATCACCGGCCTTACTACGTTCCGCAATGGAACTGGCCTGGGAGGGAACTTGCGTTGAAGTCACCTTCCCCATATTTCTCACCAGGAATCTAAATTCCTTTTTTCTGTCCTTTGAACACTTCCAACACTCCCTACCTAGTAGAGGTCATCGAAGGCGTCCGCAACCAAACGAGCAGCAAGCTTGTCTGGGTTCACTTTGAATCGACCATCCTTGATGGCGTTCTTCAATTCTTCGAGCTTCTCTTCATCCGCTCGCTTTAATTCCTGCTCAGCTACGTCCATCAATTTAGCAGCCGTCTGTACACTCTCCGCGATTCGCGTTGGTGCAGTTTCTGCAGTGGCTGTCGTTGACGCCGCTTTGGTGGCCTGTGAAGACTCCGCCCCTTTAGCGGTTTGAACGCGCTTTGCACCCACATCTTTCACGGGCTCTCTACCTGTAATTGATCGTGTGGTACTCATAGCAATTCCTCTTTTGAATCCAAGTCTCGTCTAGGTCAACGGGACTCTGATCCCTTTTCTTAAACAAAAAGTAACAATTTCTGAGAAAAACTTATGTTTTTTCTCCGCGGGTCGCAAACATAGGGTCTCAAACAGACTCATTTATCGCTTCACCCATGACCACAAAGGGCCTGTATCCAGGCATCCATTGATGCGATCTTCGTCCGAGCAGTAGATCCTCACATGAAAGTGATCATCGTGAGGAAGTGCGTCCCTCGGTTGCACTAAGATACTACGTGCGCGACGCATGATTTCTTTAGCTTCTCCGTGCTTTTTTGCATAAGAAAGCATCATTTTTTTCAAGTGGTCGGCAACAAAGATGTACTGGACCGATGGTGCATCGCTAATCAACAGCGTCCGAACCAACCACCAATTTCTTGAGACATCAAACTGTTGGCCCTTCTTTCCACGGCGGGTCCAACCGGACTTATCAAACTTGTGAAAACCCGTTGCCTTTATCGACTTGCCTCGTTTGTTTTTCACATAGAACAAAATATCCACATCTCGACCCGAGTTGTGGGAATTATGTCCGCGAAGGTCTCCTCCGTCGTGATCACTGCAGTCTCCAATGGTCAACAGGGTCCCCCCTACAGCCTTATGAACCACCCGAGAAGCCCGGGTTAGAAGGGCTGCCATTTCCAGGGTCGCGTAGTTGCTTCCTCGGTGGGAGACTTTTCGATAGAAGTTGATCCATGCATTGCTCTCTGGCAGTTCAAACCCGTTAATGAGCTTTCCCGTCTGAGCTGTTCCCACTGAAATGCTTCGAGCAGAAGCGAAACTGCTACCCAAAACAATGACAATGAATACACCGAGAGCGAATAATCTCATGGCAAGATTTCCCCCTGAAATTCGGAGCGATGTACTTCTACTTTTCCCACGCCAAACTGCGAATTCGGAACACGAATTTCACGAGGTGCTGAAAAGTCTCTTTGAGTGGGTGCTGGTTCAGGTTGAAAAGGAACATCAAGGACTGAAGTTGCCATCCATCCCATTCGACTCAGCAGAATCCGGATGGCAGAAGCCGTAAAGAGAATCATCACTGGAGCCAGAGCCACAATGGCAATAAAGGCCAAAAACTCAAATCCCCGAATTCCCCCGGCGATTAGCGTGTCTGTTCCACGAAGGGATGCAGCGGCAAGGGCGGGAAAAGTACACAGCAGGATGGCGGCACCAGAGCCCAAGCAGCTGAGTGCTGTTCTGACAGCCTTACGGCTTGGACGCCATGTACACGTTGTCTTCATTACCAATGTCCAATTCTGGGTCACATGATTCATCATGGGCCACCTCCTCGTTCGCTATAGGAGATTGCAACCCTCGTGCCAAAATGTAATTCATTGGTATTGTTGAGTTTTTAAGATCGGGGGGAGAAGGTGTCGTCAGTTTGTTGACTGTTATTGGCTCCAACCGTCATGGATTTGGCGCCAGGAGAAAGAGACTAAATAAGCCCTTCTCGTTTCATGAAGGAATTCATACCCTCCACTGCGTCTTTGTGGATCTGGCAAACACGTGCCTCTGTCAGTTCCAGTACAACGCCCACCTCACGAAGAGTCAGATCTTCGTAGTAGTAGAGTGCCAGGACCTGCTGACTTCTTTCCGGAAGACTGCCAATCGCGGCACCCAGCACATTTTTCAACACGAGCTTGTCGGCGGGCATGGTGGAGATGTCATCACTCAAATCAGGAATGATGTCATTTCCGAGAAAGACATGGGGCTGCACTTCGCATTCCAGGGATTGGAATTGCTCCAACCCAAGTCCCATACTCTCTGCCAATTCCTCAGAAGTGGGTTTTCTACCCAATTCTTGAGACAGGCGATCCCGGTGCTTACCGAGACTTCTCGCTTTTCGTCGCATAGGCTGGCTCATGGGATCGAGCCGTCGCATTTCATCGACAATGGCTCCCCGAATCCTGAACTCGGCGTACACCTCAAATGCACGTCCCCCAGCTGGGTCATATCTCCGATGAGCATCAATAAGACCCATCATCCCAACTGACGTCAGATCATCCATATCCACAGCGCCACCTGATGCACGTACAAAGCGACGGGCCACCTTTCGAACCAGACCCGCATGGTCAATCACCACGCGTTCTAACTCTTTCTCGGCGTCCACCGGCTTCTGCTTGGGTCCACCATAGGCCTGTTTGAGTTTTGCTCTCATTGAATCAGTCGATGTCGTCATGGGGCACCTACCTGCACATCTGAATTCTCCGTCTCATAACTGGACTGAAGTAAACGTTGCCAAAACAGCTGCACTCGACCTGTTGTCCCTTGATTACTTGTCGGTCTCATCAACAGCCGAGTGGACAATTCCTGAATCGCTCTACTGGACTTGGCCTGTGGATACAAAGTGATCACAGGTCGCTGCAAACGCACGGCTTCCCGAAGCTTACTGTCCAGAGGAACCACCCCTACCAACTCAATCATTATGGGAAGGAATCGGGATGTAATGGTCGATAATCTTCTGAAAATCTCGCTGGCCTCAGTTTGGCTCGCTGCCTGATTAACAATCACGCCCAGTCGCTTGATACCGCATCGTAAAGCCAACAGCTTAATCATGGCGTATGCATCGGCCAATGAAGTGGGCTCAGGAGTAACAACCACTGCCAATTCCTGGGCAGCACTCGCGAAGAACAGGGCATTGGACCCAATTCCAGCTGCGGTATCCACCAAAACCGTATCAAAGAGATCTCCGATCCCTTCCACGGCATGAAGGAGGTGCATCCGATCTTCTTCACTCAGCGAAGCCATTTCAGCCACACCTGACGTGGCCGGGAGCACCGTCACACCAAACTTCGACCTCAACAAAACATTCTCAATGGGTTGTTCACCCGCAAGAACATGTTGCAACGTATATTGGGGAGTTTCATCGAGGAGAACGTCCTGGTTTCCAAGGCCCAGATCTCCGTCAATAATCAACACTTTGCGACCCGCCTGGGCATAACTAATCCCCAGGTTGAGCACCATGTTGCTTTTGCCCACTCCACCCTTCCCGCTCGTGACCGCAATCACGCGCATGGGTTTAAGCTGGGAGGCTTCTCCGTTATGTTGAGAACTCGCGTCCATATTCCGTCCGCTCCTCTCTCCTAAGCTGCCCGCGTCTCGGCGTTTAATTCCTCGGCCTTTGCCGAGCGAATGTCGCCGGGGAAATTCTTCCCTGTACACACATGGCTCACAGGATACCCTGAATTCTTGATCACGGCCAGTATACCCTCAAAGCGTTTTGTCTCATCCACTTTACTCAGGGCTACAGAGTCCGTTTCGTTTGTTAATTGCAGCACATTTTCCAAGCTCTTTTCATCCCAGTTTGCCGGGATCACTGTCAAAGCATGAACTTCCATTCGGAATTCCGACAGGTCCACTTGAGCTAAAATTTCATCTCCACCCTCCGTAGGCAGATCCATGAGGATCAAATCCAAACCTGAGCATGCCTTAAGTACCTGAGCAAGATTCCCTTCTGCGGGTACATTCCAGGTAGGAATACCAATTCGATTGCCCAGCTTCTCCAGTTCCCCTGTCGAGGTACAATCCAGGAGAGCTACACTCTTTCCCTGGGCACTTGCTTCTGCGGCAATTTTCGCCGTGGTGAGTGTTTTACCCGCCCCATGAGGTCCTCGTATGAGTGCAAGAGTCGGTACCGAACGATCCCAAAGAGGCTCAATGGTCTTCAACTCCAGGTCATTTCCCTTCGGATCTGCCGTGGATGCCACCTCATTGATTTCACCGCCTTCCCTTGCTCCAAAGACCCCTCTACTGTCCATTCGAGTGGCTAAAGTTTGCACCTCTGCCCGGAGCTCTCGACATAAAGCCGTGGTTCGCTCCCAATCCTCTCGAGCACTTCTCAGCTCAAGGAGCTCAGTTTGAAGTACTTGAAGTTGGTTCAAAAGACTCGCAAACAATTCAATCTGAGCCGGTTCCATAGGCATCGCTGCACCAGAAGAATCTCCGCTTCCTGAACTCTTTGAACGGGTCTCCCGATTCTCCAGGTCTCGTTGCCAGACGTCGTCCCGTTCCTGCATCTCTTCCTGGCCTGGAATCGCTGTCACGCAAAAGAGCCGACCACTTGGGTGAGCTGGATGAATGGCCTCTTCAGTAGAGACAATCATCGCATTACCACCCAATTCAAGAGCCACCTGCTTCATGGCCTCAGAGACCGTCGGGGCCCAAAATGTCTGCGCATCCATGTTCTTCCTCCAATCTAATTGTGGTTCTAGACCACGAAAGCCTCAGCCAATGACTGAATCACCAGTCCCCAACCATCCACCAGGACAAACACCATGAGTTTCAAAGGCAGGGAAATAGTCATTGGAGGAAGCATCATCATACCCATAGACATGAGAATGGATGCGACCACCATATCAATCACCAGAAATGGCAAAAATAACAAAGCCCCCATCTGAAACGCGGCCTTCAGCTCACTGAGCATGAAAGCGGGAATCAAAGACAAGGTAGGGACATCACCAGCATTCCGTGGGCGAGGTTCCTTGTTCAATCTCATAAAGAGCCCCAAGTCGTCTTCTTCAACCTGTCGGAGCATAAACATTCGCATGGGACCCATGGCGGCTTTCAGGGCCTCCATGTCATCCAATTCCCCTGCCTGGTATGGCTGAACAGCAACTTGATCGATTTGCTCGATAACGGGTCTCATGGTGAACAAGGTCATGAACATAGCCAGACCCACCAGTACCCGCGTCGGTGGAAGTTGAACCACACCGACTGCCTGTCGCAATAACGCCAGAACCACAATAATTCGTGTGAAGGACGTCATGGCCAAAATCATGGAAGGGGCCAATGCGAGCAGGGCAAATAACAGGGCCACCTTAATGGCGCTCACGTACCCTGTATCTTCTCCCATATCCAAAGAAATACGAACCCCTGAAGGCTCATAGTCTTCAGCTCCGACCTCTGCTGGAGTGGGTGGCGTCTCTAACATAGGAGCATCCGCGCTCGGAATCGCGACTTGAGACTGCGCAAGAGCCACCATCGGTGTCCCAAGCCAAGTCATCATTAACAACAGAACACCCACAATTCGGATGCATGTTGCTTGTCTTCGGTTCCTGTTCATTCTCGCTCCTTTTGATCGTCCACCCCCTTCTTGTGCAACAGCCATGCCAAGGCCCTCATAGAGAAAGCAAAAAACATCAAAAACCGTTGTCACTTAAGGATTTTAGGAAGATCACACTTCTTTCCATCTTCCTAATCTTGTCAGCTGTTTTCACTATTTCGTCATGTGATTGACGGTCTTTGGCACATGTCGTCATGCCCTTGACACCTGGTCCATCAAATCAAAAGGGGGGATCCAAAAAAACCAATTAAAAACAATAAATTACGAGATTTATGAATGTTGGCACGGACCCTGCACATTCATAGGTGTGTACGAATAGACGGAGGCGTTAAATGAGGAAGTCATCACTTGGAATTTTGTTGTTGGTCATTCTGTTCACCGGAGTCGGTGAAGCTGTGGCCCTGGCTGGAAGCAAAGACGCGACGGGTCCCACCCACGTTCTTCGTTTTCGAAATGCAGAAGGATGGGGCGCTCCCAGCGTCAAGGTGTCTGATGACCGTTTCACCCTCACATTGGGTTTTCGCTCTACACCGAAGGACCCTGTGATGGTCCTGGACCGAATCCTCACAGAGCGTAGCCGACGGGTCTTTTCCCATGCACAGGTGCGCCAGGGAGAAAACAGAACATTTGTAGACTTGCAGCTGTCCAGGCCCCTCAAAGCCATGAAGCGAAAGAAATACCTGAAAAACAACTGGCTGGTTCGGGTGGAGTTAAAACCATTCTCCTCCATTGAAGTGCCTTCGTACGCGTCCGTTTTCCCAGAAGGCCTGGAACAAATCGTTGTAGAAGAAACCGAGCGTTCCATGGAGGAAGGAGAGTCCGACTGCGGTGGCGTCAATGTATTGCGAGAGGACAACGCCTCCTGGCATCTCTACGCGGGATTGTTATACGCGGAATGTCTCCAGAGCGATCGAAAGTTCAAGGACGCGAGAAAGATAGCTCGACGGGTCATTCGGGAAGCCTCCCCCGAGAGCCCACTTGGATTGCTCATGTCTCTTCGGATCAACCAATGGAAACGACAAAAAGCCTATCCAGTGGAAATCGGTAACATCACATGGAGTACTCTTCCCGCGCCCATGGCCCAAGAACTCGGTCTTCGATTGGCCCAACGCACCTACAGTCGAGACCTGGAAAGAGCTGTGGAGTATTTTCTGGGAGCCACCTCTGCTGGACCCATGAACGAAATCCTGTTGGATACAGCGCAATCCATCCGTTTTGATCTGATTCAGAGAAGCCTCGACGCAGGTCTCAGTTCATTGACGCTGACCCTCGCAGATGCACTCCCTCTGCCTCGGGAAAACCACCCGAGCTACAAGGGAACAGCTCGCGCCTGTGCGCTCACCTGGAGCGAGGCTGGTCGAATGCTGAAATCCGCTAACTCTGCCTCTGTATTGCTACCTCAAGGGGATGCTCTTTTGGTGGATGGACCCTTAACGCGAACATTGGAAGAGCAACGAGCGACCTTGATTCAGGAAGCCAATCAGGTGGAAAGCAATCCTCTTGAGGAAGCGATCTCGGACAAAACCGCCAGATCCTTGACACCCCCCATCAAAAACCTGGCGCCCAATAGCCCCCTTCCTTTGGATGAATTAGGGGCATTATTGGGTCTTCCAACCCTAAAAACAGCCACCAAAAAAACACCTGAAGTGTCTGAATTTAATATAGAAATGCCAAAAACACCCACAGCAAACATGCCCAACGAATTAGAGTTGGCATTGGCTTTGCAAAGTAAAGGAAGCAAGCAGCGAGTGACGACTTATGGTGAAACGCCAATTATCGATTCACTCGCCATTATGGGAGGTGAGTAATGTATCCTCAAATTGAACAAAAGCTGGCGCACCCGCCAAAGAAAGCTTTTCTTCTCACCAGCAGCAATGCTGAGATGGAGAGGGTTTTAAATCTGGCCCGCGGTGTAGCTGGAACCCCAACCACAGTTCTTCTCACAGGAGAAAGTGGAACGGGTAAAGAGGTCATCGCCAAACACATCCACGAGTCCAGTACACGTCAGGATGCTCCATTTGTTGCTGTGAACTGCGGTGCGGTTCCGGCGTCATTGATGGAAAGCGAGCTCTTCGGTCATGAGAAAGGAGCCTTCAGTGGCGCTGACTCTCGACGAATCGGAAAGTTTGAGCAAGCCAATGGCGGAACCCTGCTCCTGGATGAAATCAGTGAGTTGCCATACGACATGCAGGCGAAACTGCTCCGGGTTCTTCAAGAGTCCGAGGTGGATCGCCTGGGTGGAACAAAGCCCATTCGAATCAATGTTCGAATCATTGGAACCACCAACCGAAATTTAAAAGAAATGGTCAGAAACGGGGAGTTTCGCGAGGATCTCTACTACCGGATCAACGTCTTTCCTCTGTGGGTGCCCTCCCTCAGAAAGAGAATGTCGGATCTTCCCGGACTCTGTACTGTCCTCCTGGAGCGAATTAGTCATCGCTTCAACCAGCCGATTCCCGTGCTCAGCCCAGAAGCACTCGCCAAACTCAAGAGTTGGGCCTTTCCCGGAAACATCCGTGAATTGAACAATGTTCTTGAGCGGGGAGTGATTCTGGGTCGGGAAGGGCTGATTCTTCCAGAACATATTCTCCTGGATGTGGAAGAGAGGCGAGAAGTGTCTTCCGTCTCAACCTCCACTCCTCTCCCTACAGGAATGACCCTGCGAGAGATGGAGCGAGAAGCCATCCTGAGAACCCTGGACCTGTGTAGCGGCAACCGAACCCACACGTCCGAGCGATTGGGCATCAGCATTCGAACCCTCAGGAATCGCCTTCGCGAGTACCGTGATGAAGGGTTTTCAGTGCCTGAATCAATCGCCGTGAAGGGGATGGGCGGAGCTCCCATGATGGGAGAAAAGGAGTTGGCACCATGTCATTGATTAACGACACAACCAATTTAGCCATGCAGGGGTCTCTTGACCTCCGGTTCCGACGACAGGAAATGCTCTCGTCGAACCTGGCAAACCTGGACACTCCAAACTACCAACCTCAGGATCTGGAGTTTGAAGGGGCCCTGCGGAAAATTCGCCACAACGAGACATCTCATGTGGGAATTGACCAGACAGATACAGAGCACCGAACCATGGGCAACGCTCTCTACAACGGTGACGATGCCGTGGTGGAACGCCCTGACGTGCTCAACAGCGTTGATGGAAATGGCGTCGACCTGGATAGAGAGATGGCCCGATTCGCTGACAACTCCATGCGCTACAGCGCCACAGTGGAGATGATGCGACGACGGGTGGGAATTATGAACTACTCCATCATGAAGATGGGCGAGCCCGGCTAACCGGCTAAAGAAGGAGAGATGCCATGAGTATGTTTACTGGTTTTCAAATTCTAGGTTCTGGAATGTCCGCACAAAGGACAAGACTCAATGTCACCAGTTCCAACTTGGCCAACGCCAATACGACCCGTACCGACGAGGGAGGGGCGTATCGACGACGAGACCCTGTATTCAAAGCAGTTGGACTCAACGATGTGAATGCATCAGAGCCTATTGCAAACGCAATGCAGCAAGTTTCAGTCACAGAAATCGCAATGGACGATTCCGTGCAGCCCACCGTGTTTGACCCAGGTCACCCTGATGCGGATGCAAATGGATACGTAACGATGCCCAACGTCAATGTGGTGGAAGAGATGGTTCATATGACCACCTCAGCTCGTTCATTCGAGGCAAACGCTTCCGCATTCCAGACCCTTAAACAGATGATGCATCGCGCCATCGACATGGGAAAATAGGTGAATCATGGACCCGATTCTCGGAGTACGTAAAAACCCGTATCAGACCCTTGATGTTACATCGGATCGAGTTACGGGCAGTGAAAAAGATAGAACCTTTGGCAATTTCGTTGAAAATGCAGTGGACACGGTAAATGACTACAACGTCCAGGCAGACCGAAAAGTGGAGTCATTTCTCGAAGGAGATGATGTGCCCATTCATGAGGTCATGGTGGAAATCGGAAAGGCAGATACATCTGTTCGATTGATGACCAGTGTGACCCAGAAAGCTTTGGCGGCGTACAACGACATCGCGAGACTGCAGGTTTAAGTCAATCGTTTGAGGAAAATCTTCTCGACACAGGAGCGAAACAATGGCTGATGAGACAACAACAAATTCGACAGTTCTGTCACAGGTGACAAGCACCTGGAAAAACATGACCCGTGAGCGACAGTTCGCTTTTGGTGGTGTTGCTTTGGCAGCAATCATTGGATTTGCTACCTTGATTGGTTCCGGTGGAATGAGTGGAGATTGGACTCCTTTGACTCGAGGGCTCAACCCTGAAGATCAAAAGGCTGCAACCGAAGCTCTTGACGCCAAGTCCATTCCCTACCGACTCGGTGACTTTGGAACTCTTGAGGTGAAACAAGATCATCTTCATGACGCTCGTCTGGAATTGGCTGTTAGTACCATGCCCAGTGGACGAAATATCGGTTTTGAGCTCTTTGACCAGAGTGAACTCGGTCGAAGTGCTTTTGCTGAGAAAGTGAATTTCCACAGAGCCCTGGAAGGGGAATTGGAAAGAACGGTTCGACATTTGGCTCCTGTAGAAAGAGCTCGTGTTCACCTGGTACTGCCTACCCGAGCTCTGTTTGAAGAGCAGCAAGCTGAACCATCCGCTTCTGTCGTGGTCACCCTTCGTCAGGGACGTAACCTTTCAAAAGGCCAGGTAAAGGCCATTCGCCACCTGATTTCAGCTGCTGTTGAGAGCCTGACCCCCGGCCAAGTGGCTGTGATTGATGAAACGGGAGCCATGTTGGCGCGACCCGAAGATGAAGAAAACGGAATGGAAGGCGCATTTGAGCACCAAACCGGTCTCGAGCGCACCATGGAAAAGCGTATTGTTCAACTCCTGGAACCCCTGGTTGGAGTGGGTGGAGTTCGGGCTCAAGTATCAGCAAGAGTGGACTTTTCTCGAATCCTCGAAACTGAAGAGAAATTTGACCCGGATAGCCAAGTGGCTCGAAGTGAACGAGAGCAGACAGAGGACAACCAAAGCGAAACCGCTCCTTCTGAAGGTGCTCCTGGTGTGGTGAACAATGTTCCTGAGCGAGTGGGTGGACCCAACGCAATGGCAAAGTCTACTGCTTCCAATCGAGCCGACAGAGTGGTCAATTACGAGTTGGACCGAACCACTCGTCGTCGAGAATCACCCACTCCGCGACTGGAGCGACTCTCCGTTGCAGTGGTTGTAGATGGTGCTCGCGAATTAACTCCTGAAGGAGACCTCAAGGTTCGGCCCCGAACTGCCGAAGAAGTAGAGCAGTACAGAAGCATCATCGCAAAAGCGATGGGATATGATGAAGTTCGTGGCGACCAATTGGAAGTGGCCTTTATGCCCTTTGTTCGCCCAGCACACGTGAAGGAGAAGCCCGTGGAACCCCTCAAGATTATGGGGCAAGAGCCTCAGACATGGGGTGTGATTGGGGTAGGCGTTGCCGCATTGCTCTTTGCTGGATGGATTATCTACTCCGTTCGACGCAAGCGACGACTGGAAGCAGAGGAAGCCGCTCGACTCGCAGCTCTCTACGGAGATGAAGAAGAGAGCTTCCCACCAGAGCCTAGCATTGGAGAGAAGGTGGAGGACCAGCGTCGTCGAGCTGCAGATGTGACACGACATGATGTTCTGCCTACGGCCAATGTGATTCGTGGATGGTTGGAACCCGATATGGACCTGGCATAGGTTAGAAAGGAGACGAACCCATGAACGGCAATCAAACCCCCCCTTCGTTTCTATCAGGTCTTCAAGTGAAGCCAGCGGTGTTCGACGTCCTGGAGACGAAGGCACCCGTGACGGAGCGACATGACTCGGACCGCTCAAGTTCCATCATCATGACAAAGGAAGAGTCACAGCATGTTCAGTGGAGCGTTGCCAGCTTCCCCACGGTGGATGACCCCATGGTCCCCACCCCACAGGGTCCTGCTGTACAGACAGAACAGGATCCAATGGAAAGCGGTGAAGAAGACAACCTCAATGACATGGACTCAATGAGTGCTAACCCGGTGGAACCAGCTGGACCTTGTCCCCTGTGTGAAGAACAAAAAAGCAAAATGGCTCTGCAGCTAGAAGCCATGGAAGCCAAAATGGGAGGACCTGTCCTTGAAGCGGTTGAGAATTTAGATGATGCCGTATTTCAGATGAGCAGACAGATGCACTTGGATGTAGTCACATTGGCAACTCAAATGGCCCAGGCCATCCTTCAGCGAGAAGTAGAATTGGACTCTGAAGTCTTGATTCAAAACGTTGAGAGG
>Ga0115011_10002537_pt1 | contig 12658 bp, 12 predicted proteins | sample TroAtlMetagenome_2_FD_88705 | JGI IMG/M metagenome (GOLD analysis project Ga0115011, IMG submission 88705) | Marine eukaryotic phytoplankton communities from Atlantic Ocean - Tropical Atlantic ANT8 Metagenome | ecosystem: Environmental > Aquatic > Marine > Oceanic | place: Tropical Atlantic... | reverse complement strand
GTGCAATACCAACACCGACGCAGACTCGGACCCAGCGGTATGCGCACAAACCTATGCCGTTCCACTCAAAACAGGCTCTGCGGGAGGTAGCACGCCTCTATTAGACGATGCCGTTCATTACATCTTCGAGACGACCATTACCGCTTTTGAGGATAAAGGAACGGTGGATGTCCATGCCTATCAAGGCGAGACTCTTTTGTGGGAGACAGTCCTACCCGACAAGATGAATTGGACAAGTGCGATGACCGTTTCAAAGAATCACCTTCTGGGAACGGGGACGCGATTTACCATGAGTGATGTTGAGGTTCTTAACGTTAAGTTGCCTAAGACAAGTGAGAGTGAACTCATCCTCATTGATCGCCACACAGGCGAGGTGGCCTTTAGAGCCCCCGTAAGTGATGACGCAAGCTCCACTGTGACTATCGGCCCGGATGGCTCTCTTTACGTGAATATGTTGGGCATTTTTCACGTCGCAGCACAGGACACACGTCCCGTCGTTGGTGTCATGAAGTTTACCCCCGTGTTGCCTTAAGAGGCGTTAGGAGATTGTGATGAAAAACTATGCATTAGTCGCTCTTTGTGTCGCCTTTACCCTCTTAGCCTGCGATGGGTCGACCGATCCATTGAACGAACCCAATAGCGGTTCTCACGAGGTTGATGGCGCCAGTTATTCTTTCCCCGACCATGATTCGACGTCGGTCAATGGACAGCCAAATGACCAAAACCCTGGAAACAATGGTGATGGGACACAATCGCCTGTGGATCCACCCGCCGATCCCGAGGTCGATCCCCCTTCTGATCCCGAGATCGAGGGAGGAGCATGCGTTTTAGGCCAGCCCACAGACTATGAAAGTTGCTGCGACTTGGCCGATTCTCGTTGTGTTCCAAAGGACCAAGTTGAAGCAGGTCTCCATGGTCTTTTCGCCTCATGTGAGGAGGGTTCTGTATGCGTTGCAGCAGGTCTTTTTACCAAATCCGGTACCTATACCAACGTGGCTTGTTCTTCGATCATGGGAGCTCAGGGCGCCTGTACAAGCAAGTGCTCGCCAAGCATGGCTGGGTTTTTGGATATTCTTCCTCAAGACACATGCGATGAGGGTGAGCTATGTGCGCCTTGTGTCAGTCCTTTGACCGGCGAGGAAACGGGAGCATGTCACTCATTTACTTGTACAGGTGATTTTGGGCAGAGCGAGGTAGAGAGCGAAAACGAACCTGTTGCCCCTCAAGCCTCATGTGAGAACTTGCCCGAGGAGCCATTAGTGGACCCAGCGATGTTTCCAACATGCTGCGATGGAGCACGATGTGTTCCGGAAAACCTTGTTGATGCGGAGTTAGCGGGAGACCTCGATAGCTGCGCGGGCGGTCTCTGTGTACCGGACGCATACGTTGCTTATGCTGGATTTTTCAAACCCAAGACGTGTGCGGGACCTGGCGGTTCGGAGGGACGGTGTTTGTCGACATGTTTACCCAGCGTTGCTGAAAAAGCCGATCTTCTCCCTCAGGATATCTGTGAGGATAATGAAGTGTGTGCGCCATGTTGCGATCCCTTAACGGGGGAGAATACGGGGGCCTGTGATTCGGCCTGTGATTCCTGGACCGAGGATGGCGGGGTCTGTGAAGAGGTCGAGTACGAACTGTGCTGCAAGGGAGCAGGCCAGTGCCTTCCCGAAGATATGATTCCCGAAGGAGACCTGGACAGTGTTGCTAAGAAAGGTTGCCAGAAAGGCAACCGATGCGTGCCCGATGAGATGTCGGATCCGACGTTTCAGCCGCTGACTTGCCAGAATAATCTGGTGATTCCCTTCATCGGTGAATACCCCTACGAAGGTGTTTGCTTATCGAAATGCCTGAAGATCCCCTTGGACTTCCTTATCTTTAGCGGTACGTGCCCGAACACACATGATTGCGTGCCATGCACCGACCCATTGAGTGGAAAACCGACGGGAGCACCTGGTTGTTAAACCAGGCCTAGCCTCCGAAGTTCATACCGTCCCATCCCAATATTCCAGGTGTGTCGATCCAGTACGGACGGTCTGGATTGACCTCTTTGGAACTAAAGATTCGGATGACAAAGAGACCAATCTTGTAGTTGGTTCCTTCTACGGTCGAGAGAAACGGCTTGAGAGAAGGATCGGTCGAAGGCTTGACGCACGTGGTATAGGGCTCTACCGCTCCAGCTTCTATAGAGGTTGATTCCCATAGAGAATCATTCGGAGCTTCAGGGGACGAAACCGTAAATTCGTACTGGTATCCAACAGGACTGCGTACGCAAATTTCGCTGCTCGAAGTCGCCTTGACTTGGAAGAAGTCCGTGTCGCTTTTTGATTCAAGGTATGACCAGGCTCGTCCAAAACCTGTCAGGTTTGATGGAAGCCACGGAATACGAAACCTCGTCGTGTCTTGCCCCCATTCTTGATTCGTGTACGACATGGCGTCATTAGGTTCATAATTATCTTTTTGGTACGTGCGATAATAAGGGGAATCGTAAGGAGGAATGGAGCCGTCTCTGTTGAAGGTGTCTTTCCCCATCTCTAGGCATTCGACGTATCCGTTTTTGTAGGCAACCAGGATATCTAGCCCGTCTTTAAGATTGTTCTTTCGGTCGGAAATTGAACGGACAAGCGCGAATTCACCGATCTCCTTTCGAGCTGCTTTATGCTCTACAAATGTTTCTGATACGGGGTCGTAAAGCTCGAGAACGAGGTCTGAACCCTGTGTAGTAATACGGTCCGGGAGGTTATCTCCGTTCACATCCCACAGTCCGACCGATCGCGTTTCAGGAACTGAGATTTCCGGTCCGGAATCGCTGATGCTAACCGGTATAATCGCCGTGGTTGAACCAACCTCAGTGGGATTACCCAGCGCTTGTCCCTGTAGGTTGAATCTCCAATGGAAATACTTGCTTCCTAGGGCAGGAGGTCCTTTGACTGCGAAATATCTGACGACAGCATGAATGACATCACCTTGCCGAAAGAGATCGGTCACTCCGGATTTAATCAGTGGCGCTTTGTCTGTGTTGAAGCAGTTTTGGCAATCCATCTTGGTGATCATCAAGTTGGGTGAGAGTTTCTAGACATCGATGTCTCCGTTCCACATTTCTGTTTTTTCCGCGTTTGCGAAACCTCGCCCAACAAGCAGTTCGAATGCGAAATCACCGTCTAAGTCGGTAATCAGGCGTCCGGAGTTATAGTCGCAAGAACTACCCTGATTACTGATGGTTGCGGCCAAGGATAAGGGGCCAGGTGTATCGAATTGTGTTTGGATGGTCGTGAAGAGATCGACGCTAGGGTCACATCCATGGCCAGCGATAAATTCTGGCAGTCCATCAAAATTTATGTCCGCAGCCATGAAGCGCGTTAGGTCGTGGGTTGGGATGTTTGTTTGTTCAAGGATGAACTCTTTCTTACCTATTTCGGGTCCGACCAGCCATGTCAGTGTCGAGGCGTTTTGAGCCGGTGCCATCAGTAGTGATAGTTCTTTGGAGAACATGGTTTGCGTCGTTGGTGGAGTGAGATCGACTGCGACTGGGTTTCCACGCGCGAAATTCGTGGAGTTGGCCGATTCGCTTTGGGTAAGAACGTTGCCTTCATAGTCGATTATCTTAAATCCAGTTCCGCTAAAGATGATGGTTTCCATCGTTCCGTTTCCGCCCATATCTACGAAGAGGGCACCCGGCACGACGGGACTGTTGGGTAATTTATGTTTTGGCCATCCTTCGCAGGTCGAAAAACATAAGGGGTCTTGAGCGGGATCGCATGGCTCCACAGGTGGAGATGTATCTTCGGTGGGTCCTGAGTCGGGTTGGACAAAAACGTCTTCTGGTGATGTGTCGGTATTAGACCCGTCTAAGAGAGGAACTGTATCGGTCGCCGTGTCGGGCGCCGCAGTGTCGGGTGTTGGTGTGTCGGTGAGGGTGTCATCGATTGCCGGGATGTCGGCCGGTTTCGACGTGTCAGGCGAGGTATCACCTCCACTGGTATCCAACGTTGTGTCTACATCTAACGTGTCTGGGTTTGTGATGTCTTTGGGGTCGACTGTGGGATTTTCGATACAGGCATATGCACTGAGGTTCGGATCCAACACGCATGTAAACCCGGATGCACAGGGTGATGTGGGACTGCATGCAAACACACGCTCTTCAAGATTGAGGTTATCGCTGCATCCACTAAGGCCTAGGATGAAGCATAGGAGTAGGGTTTTGATGTTTCTCAAAACTGTCCTCCCGCCGAGAGCATTATGCCGTGTTGGGTGGGTACGAGCGATACGGCCGGAGCATCCTCATCAAGCACCCAGAGCGCCACTCCGGTTACGAGCATTGCGGCACTAGCGATGCCTGTTATCAGGGCCGCGGTGTCGAGTGCGTTCGCACGATCTCGTATGTCATAGGCATCGAATTGGCTCACACCGCTGGTAAGCCCAGATTCATCGAGTTGTAGCTTGGTTGCCAAATCTTCGCGTTCGCTTGCTGCGACTTCCGTCATGACTCCCATGCCAATAGCTAAAGCTAGGCCTGAGCCGAGGGTGATCCACTTCCAGGGTATATCTGATTGTGTTGACGTCGCTTGACCGATGCTGAGGTTTGGTTCGGCTTTCTTTTTGGTCTTCATCAGTTGGGTGTCGATAGCTTCAATACGCTCGATAGCTGTCTCTTTTCTTTTCTTTTCAACACCATCTTGAATCGTGAAGGTTAGGTAGAGTTTCTTGGCTCGCTCTAGCTGACCGGCTTTTTCGTATGAGCGTGCAGCGTTGTAGAGGAGCGCAGGATCTCCGGCCAGTTTGTACGCTTCATGGAAGGCATCGCCTGCAGACAGGAATTTTTCGTCCTTCAGGTAGCCCATTCCGACTTTGTACCAGGTCTCGGCTGTGAGGGTGTCGGGCTCTTGAGCGCGCACGGGTGCCTCAAACGCAGAAGAGAGGCTTACAAAAAGCAGTACGACGATCATGAGGGCAGAACGCAACATGGCCTTAGCTTAGGGAAGCTTTGTGTCCTTGAAAAGATAGCCACCGAGAACAATTGTCTTTTGACCGCTCTCAGAATGGACATTGAGGTTGAACGTTGCCACTATCTTTTTTGAGATTGGTGGCGAAGGACTGCGTTTTTGAAGGAGCGCGCATGGAAGAATCGATACTAACATTTTGGTTTGGATCCGATGTGTCCAATATCTCGAGAGCGCACGCAATGCGGTGGTTTCGATCCAGTCCTGCATTTGATCAGGAGATAGCGCAGCGCTTTGGGAAGCTAAATAAAGCGGCGTCAGAAGGCGCTTTTCGTGATTGGAAAGAGAGACCCAGAGGTCGGTTGGCGCTGCTTATTTTGTTGGACCAGTTCAGTCGGAATCTTTTTCGTTCCAATCCAAAGAGCTGGGCCAATGATCCTTTATGCCAGGAGTTGGCCATTGAGGGCGTAGATCTGGGTCAGGATAAAGTGCTTCATGCCGTCGAGAGGATGTTTTTCTATATGCCTTTTCAGCATTCTGAAGCGATCGCGCATCAAGACCTATCGGTAGAACTCTACCAAGGTCTATGTGAGGAGTATCCCGATTTAGACTTTGCCACGCGCAGTTTGGAATCGGCGAATTATCACCGGTACCTTGTTCAAGAGTTCGGCCGTTTTCCGCATAGAAATGAGGTCTTAGGTCGAGAGAATACCGACAGTGAGCAGGCCTATTTGGATAACCTGCCTCCGGGGAAGGCCTTTTGACCCAACCGGGCTCTACGGTGTTTCCATCTCCGCCGTCTCGTACTGCTCGGGCAGTCCGATATCGTTCCAACTCTCTTGCATGTGGTAGCCCCCGATAGGGTGATCTTGCTCGATACATTGCTGCCACAGATGCGTGATTGGGAAATCTTGTTCGGCGGGGATATTTTCAAGAAGCTCGGGGTTAACGACGTAGATGCCGGCGTTAATTTGGTAATTCAAACTAGGTTTTTCTGTCAGTCCAAGGACTCGATCGCCGTCTAATTCGGCCACTCCGAATGGAACCTCAACTTCATGTTGCCGTAGAGCCATGGTTGCCTTGTATCCACCCTTAGCGTGGAAATCCAAAAGACGCGTTACGTTGATTCGTGTGAGCAAATCTCCGTTCATGACCACGAGCGGATGTGTTGGTTTTTCTGGAAGTAGACTTAATGCGCCGCCGGTTCCGAGTTTTTGTTTTTCACGTAGGTATTCGATACGGCAGAAATGACGGGCACCATCACCGAAGTAGTCCTCAATCATCGAGCCGAGATAGCCCACCGAGAGAAAGATACGGCGGATACCGTGGCTGACCAGGTGCTCAACGATGTGCTCTAGGATGGGGCTTCCACCCACGGGTAACATGGGTTTTGGAACCCCTTTGGTTAATTCACCTAGCCGGCGACCTTCGCCTCCCGCCATGATGACGGCCCAGGAATCACTTGCTCCTCCGGTCATTTCTCGCCGAAGGGTCGTGATATTTTGGAGTGTTCCGTCTTTGCCCACGATCGGCAGTAATGGAATGCGCCGAGACAGCATCACCTGAAGGGCTGCTACACGGTCTGTGTCTGGTCCAATGGATACGAATTCTTTTGTAGCAGCTGCCCACGCAGAGCCTTGAATATCGCCTCCGTCAATGAGATAGCGACGAACATCACCGTCCGTTAGGACCGCTTTCAGTTTTCCAGCTTCATCACATAAGAGCGCTGTCGCCAGACCTGTTCGGTCAATCACCTTCATGCAATCCATGACGGATGCTTCAAGTCCGACCCTGATGTCGTCTGCGCCCGCTCGCAAAAGTCGTTTCATCGAGTCTCTCCAGAGGGGAGTTCGAGGTTCTGATACCCGATTAGATAACATGGTTGAGAGTTCAAGCACTCTCCTAAGTTGGTCTTATCCATAGGGTTGATCATGGACCCACTACATCCGGTCGTCGAGAGATTTACCTTTTGTGTGGGAAAGTGCAGGGACACAAGCGTTGATGGCTGCGATTAATGTGTCCATTGTGGGGCGGTCATTACCTGAGCAAGCTTCATTAACCATATGAAGCAAATCGCTTAGCTCCTCGCTGCTTCCTTGGGCGGCAACACCCCAAAATGCCTGAAGACCGACGTCGGACGTCGCTTCGTTTTCAGCCACGAAGGTCTCCATCAACTTTTCTCCGCTTGTGTCCGCTGATGTGAGTAAGAGTGGGTAACTTCCCTCTTCAATACATGAGATGATTGCATCGCGAGCCTGGGCTTCTTCGCGAAAAACCTTAGGAGAAAGTCCGTGTTGCTCAAGAACGGCATGGGCGATTTCAACGAAAGAAAACCCATCTCTTTCGGGATCCATTTTCGGTACCATGACGTGGTTTTTAGGGCACAGCGTTGCGGCGAGAAGACACAATTGGCCAGCTTCCTTGAGCGACACAAAATAACGTCTCACCTTTTCGGGAGCGGCCAGCGGCTGTCCTTTTTCAAGACGGCGTAGGAATGCCCAGGGTAAGCTTCCATCCGAGAAAGCAACATTGGCAAATCGAGCCGTCGTAACGCGTGCGAGGGCAGGAGCCTCACCTCCATCCAGGAGACTGGCTTGATTGCCTGGAGTGCCATGGAACCAAAGCAGTGATTCCATGGCTCGTTTCGATGCCCCCATGAGATTGACGGGATCGGCCGCCTTGTCTGTTGAGACGAAGAACACGCCGTCTGACCCGTGACCGTGTTGCCTGAGGGACGCTAAGAATCTATCTGCCTTGACGAGATTGACCTCAAGCATTCGAAGGAGGCTTAGATCATCTCGTTCACTTCGTACGTGCTTGAGTGCTGCGAAGCTCAATACCAGATCAAATGGTTCCGTGTTCCCTAGAAATGACCCCGCAAGCGCCGAGCCATAATCGAGAGGTTCGACACTGAATGTCCCCTCGTAAGGTGTATCGAGCGATCGTAGGGTTCGGATGAGTTCTGCGAGATTGTTTTCGCTCGTATCCATGACGGTGACAGCGGATGGTTTGAAGGCAAGCAACTCGAAGAGCGTTGCAGAACCAATGCTTCCCGCGGCACCCACGAGCAAGATCCTCTTTCCCTGAACCATTTGCACAAGCTCGTCTACTCGCGCGTCCATATCATCTTGAAAGAGAGAGGTGTCGCGGCCTGTAAAGCGCGCAGTAAGCGCCTCGATTTCAGGAGTCAGGCAAAGGGCCATAGCGTCTGAAAGCTACCTGAGGGAGTGAGGAACCGCAAGATGAGCTTCAAGGCTTAAGGTTTCAAAGCCTATTGATGAGAGGCTCGATCGATCCAAAGTAGTTCGTTACGCACCTGTGTGTTTGCGGTTCGTTCACATTCGCTCTAAAAACCAACTAGGATTAAACTGAGACCAATTATGGGAAAACTCATTACTTTTAGCGGCGTTGATAGCGCCGGAAAGAGCACACAGCTCGAGCTTCTTGAAGCACGTTTGCAGCAAGAAGGTCGTTGCGTACGTACGCTTTGGTTTCGTCCCGGATATTCTAAGGAACTCGATGGATTGAGAGCGGCCGTTAGACGTTTTCGTCCAGGCGCTTTACCTCGGTCTGACGGAGCAGACGCAGCGAAGAGAAAAGAAGTCTTTGAGAAGCCGTCTGTGAGACGCACATGGGTTGCTATGGCTTTGGTCGATTCTCTTGTGCAGTACGCACTTAAACTTCGCACATGGCTCGCACGCGGAGATATCATACTCTGTGATCGCTATCTTTGGGATTCGGAGATGGATCTCAAGTTGCGTTTTCCAGAGCTTAAAGAGCCCATTAGTCGTGCGATGAAAGGCCTTGAGGTGTTGTGTCCAAAACCCGACTTAGCATTGCTTTTGGTGCTGTCGATGGAAGAGACGAACCAACGAATGGCCATGAAAAACGAGCCATTTCCCGACCCTGAGCATACCCGCCACGACCGCTATCATCGCTATATGTCTCTTGGCTCGAACGGAAATTTCTTCGTCGTTGATGCCGGTAGTTCTCGGGAAGAAGTGGCGGACACCATTTGGGGAGAGGTATGCGCGTCGCTGAAATGAAAGCGCGCGAGGACTTCGACGTTTTGTTGATGGAGACCCTTTCGCAAGGGTGGACTCAGCAATACGACACTCCGATAGTTGTTTCAGGCACTTCTCAAGGGCGCGATACAGCCTTTCGCTATCATCCATTTTTGGGTGCGTATTATACCAATCGACTCGGCGCTCGAGGTCGGCGTTTTTTGCGGGACGCGATTCGATTTACACCGAATCGGCGACGTCTGTTAGCTCAATGGATCGCAACCGACATTCTAGGAAATAAGGCTGGTTTGAGGTTTCTAAGCCAGACGGGGTTTTGGGTTGCACCTCCTATGGCGAATATCGACCAATGGGTTGTGATTCCTGGGAATCAGCGCATACGTGTTTTTGATTTCTCTAGAATGAAGACTCGAGTTTTCCTTAAAGATGGTTTTGAACCAGCGACGATGTTGCGAGAGATAGCGTTGCGTGGTTCAGGAAAACACGGTCCCTTTCAGTCTCTGGACGACTTTTGCCCCTCGGGATCGTTCCTTGAAGAACCTATTCTCGATGGATGGGACCTCAATAGAATTCCACCCTGGATAAAACGAAATCGACTTCAAAATCAGGCCCGAAAGACGCTTCTTCGTTGGCTGGAGAGAACGGAGGAATTTGTTGAGCGGCGGGCCTATGTCGATGATTTGGTGGTTCAGTTGCAAGCGGCAACCGAGGAGATACGAGAGCGCTACGGAGATGTGATCCCCTTAGCGATGTCATGGATAGAAGCGCTAGAAGAGTTTACCCACGTGCTTCCAGATTCTCTTCGGATCGCTCAAACCCACGGAGATTTTCAGTGGGGTAACGTTTTTTATTGTCGCGGAGAAGACTCGACTGTCCTCATCGACTGGGAACACAGCGGTCGCCGCAGTTTTTATTATGATCTTTTTACGGAAGCGCTTGAAGCGCGGCGATTTACTCTCGATAGCGATACTTTCGTCCGGCGATTGCGTTCTTATCTGAAGGGAACAAGGTTGGGTTCGCCTATCGACTCCATTGGTGGAGGGAAGCGGGTAGGTCTCTTGGCGGTTTTTCTTTTGGAAACCCTTTATTTCTTTATGGCGGAGTCTCTTTCCGGTCCTTATAAAACCCCTCCTGAGGCGCTATTAGGTGTGGTAAAACAATGGATCCTGATAGGAGATGAGTTGCAGGGATTAAAGGAAGCTAGCCTATGAAGATAGCGCTACATCTTGGAACGCTCAGAGGGCATGGTTCTGCGGCCGTGGGTCGGAATATCCTCACAGAGCTTATATCTCAGGGGACCGACCATGAGTTCCTGGTATGGGTCCCTTCTGAATGGTCCATGACGTACGGCATTGGACCTGATTCATTTGGTAAGAACGTTAAAGTTCGTCAAACACGTCCAGGTCTTCTTCAGAAGATGGCGACTGAAAATATACAAATGCGTTTGGCAATGAGGCGCTTTGGCACCCAGAAGTTATTTTCCTTGGGCGATACAAGTTTGCCAGGTTGCCCTATTCCGCACCTTTTGTTGGTACAGCAGGCGCATCTTTATCTGAGGCCTCGAGATCGTGATTTCCCGGTGCCGAAGGCATTTGAATTAAAAATTGGCGCGATGACCGCCTACTTCCGTGCGGCTCTTCCCAGCTTGGACAAGATTACTGTTCAGTCCAACACAATGCGGGAGGGTTTGATGGAGCGATACGGGATCTCCGAAGACAAGATTGTAGTAATTCCGTCTGCAATTCGGGGTTTTCCGCAGCTTCTCAAAGAGCGTGCCGTACAGAAAGGTGCACCACCAAGTCTCTGTTACGTGGCGAGCGGCTCTCCGCATAAGAATCACGCGATTTTGGCCGATATTCTCTCGGGTCTGGAAGGGAAGGCTCCAGACTTGCGTTTGAAATTGACGGTTTCGGAGGCTTCGGTACCTGCATTGGTAAACAGAGCGACAGAACTTAAGGTTTTGGACCGCATCGATTTTATGGGGTCGATGCCCTTTGATGAGGTGCTCAAAATGATGAAGGCATCGACGATCGCTGTGATGCCGTCTAAGCTCGAGTCTTTTGGCTTTCCTTATTATGAAGCGATGGCCTTGGGTCTTCCCCTGGTCGCTGCGGATAAGCCCATCGCGAAAGAGGCCTGTGCTGAGGGTGCACTCTACGCGGATGCCAATGATCCTGATGCTTGGATCGGCGCGATTGAAGGTCTATTGGCTAAAACATCCGCTAGGACGGCACTGGGTAAAAAAGCACTTGCGCGTTTCGCACAGGTCGAGACTGGTTGGGATGAAGTCGCAAGACGCTACTTGGATACTCTCGAAAGTCTAACCCGTGAATAGATTGACGTTGACGGACTCGATATTAAGAATCTAACGATCGTCCAAGCATGTTACGACAACAAAGCGAATCATGACGAAACTGACACGAAATTTAGTCCTGGGAAGCCACGAACCGCGTGACCTTCGTTTGGTAACTTTAGATGCGATGGCTTCTTTTGGTAGGGCCGAGCGTCTTGATGCTGTTCGGGCTTTTGGCCGAGATCGAATCGACGATTGGCTTAGGTTTGCACAGGACAATCGAGTCGCTCCTATCGTCGCTCATACTCTTTTAGAGGCGTATGGAGATGATTTCGCTCAAGCTGAAGAAGCGAAGAATATCTATGCTCGTAGCGAGCGACGAATGGCGGTCTTAATGGACGAACTCGACGCAGTCGCGTCCCGTTTGGCCCAGGAAGGGATTCGTTTGCTCGCTCTCAAGAACGCGGGAATTGCTAGAGGGATTTACCCTCATGTTGGCTGTTGTCCCATGGGAGATCTCGATGTCTTGATCGATAAGGATAGATTTCGAGAAGCTCATCGATTGATTGAAGAAACGGGTTTTGTTTTAGCAACTCGCGGAACGGTCGAGTAGGCAGATCTTGAAGAAGGAATTCTTCATGGCGGCACGGAGTATCGCCGTGAAGTGGGCGGAGAAGAGGTTTGGTTCGAGCTTCAGTGGCGACCGGTAGCGGGGCGCTGGATTCGGCAAGATCAGGAGCCAAAGGCGGCAGATCTTATCGATCGATCCGTTCCTATAGAAGGATCAGATGTTCGATTGTTGAGCCCTGTCGACAACATGATTCAAGTCTCTCTTCATACGGCGAAACATTCTTACGTACGGGCACCAGGTCTTCGTTTGCATACTGATGTGGATAGGCTTGCGATCTTTCAGACACCTGATTGGTATGCCGTCGTTCGTCAGGCTAAGACACTCGAGATCACGACGGCCGTATTCTTCTCGCTCGCTTTGGCTCAGACTCTTCTCGCGACTCCCATACCTGCTCATGTGCTTGATTCGTTGGCACCGACCGGTTGGAAGCGCGAGGCTGTGACAGCACTTTTGGCCAAGGCGGATGTTTTCGAGCCCGACCAGTCAAAGTTTTCACGTCCCGAAATGATTGCCCTTCACGCCTTCCTTTATGACGATTTGAGAGGTCTTTTGGCGTCTGCCATGGACACCTCAAAATCCGATCTCACAGTCAGGAACTTGCCTCAAGGCCTATGGCGGGGTTTCAATCGGATGAAGGATATTCTTACGCGCTATCAGGCGTGAGGGGTGAATGCTTGAAAATGAACAAGCTCAAAGTTCTGTCCTGTGTTGGGGGCGGGCCCATGGAGCGTCTGGTTAGGGAGCTTCGCTCTGAAGGCATGGACGCTTCTGTTTT
>Ga0115011_10002535_pt1 | contig 12661 bp, 8 predicted proteins | sample TroAtlMetagenome_2_FD_88705 | JGI IMG/M metagenome (GOLD analysis project Ga0115011, IMG submission 88705) | Marine eukaryotic phytoplankton communities from Atlantic Ocean - Tropical Atlantic ANT8 Metagenome | ecosystem: Environmental > Aquatic > Marine > Oceanic | place: Tropical Atlantic... | reverse complement strand
CTGCTCAAGGAAACCGGCCCGCTTTCCGCGCTCGCCGGTGTTAAGGTCGAGTTCAAGATTGTTGTAGCTGGTTGCAATTTCGGTGAGCCTTTCGGCACTCCTATCAGGAAGAGGCGAGCGGCCAAGGTTGGTATGGATGATTACGCCAGTGCCGTTTATGACAGTAACTAGCCGGGTGCGGGACAGAGTGGCCAGTTTCCGGTCGATTTGTTGCACGACTTCATCAAACGGAGGGATTTCTTCCTCATTGTTTCTCAAGTCAGCAATTTCTTCACGTATGCTTGCGAGCACGATAGGCCTCGGCAGGTGATCGTGTGCTCCAATTGCCTGCAATATTTTCTCAACGGCTGGCAGTCTACTCAGGTCTTTACCCATTGCGGTGGATACCATGTGCCATAATTCGTTACACTTCCAGCAGGATCATATGGTTTCCTGCCGTCTAATCCTGTTACTGCATAAAAAATTCGAATGTTTGTTCCTCCGGCCTTATTATTTACCTACTGAATATGCGTATCCAGTGTCCATCCTGTTTCATTGAGGTCGAGGCGCCTGGTGCCCGTGTTGGTGATCAAGGTCAATGTGCAAGCTGCGGGGTTGATTTTCTTGTTCCGGAAGCCTTTACAAATCGTATTGAGGTTCTCGAAGCCGGGGATCTTCCGATAGGTGAGATAGTTTGTCCGGTGTGCAAAACATTTGTGAAGGTCAATCCGGAAAATCTTGGTAAGAAGGGGCGATGTGAGAGGTGCCATTCCAAATTTATAGTTCCGGAAACTCCCGATGGTGTGGTTGAAATTATGGAGCGAGGTCGATTGCCGATATCAAAGTTGAACTGTCCGGTCTGCTCGACTGTGGTCAGGGTGAGTTGGGGTAACCTCGGGAAAAAGGGCCGATGTGAGAACTGCCATTCCAAATTTATCGTCCCCAAGAAGAAGGGGGAAGAGATTAAAGTCATTGAGCGAGGGACTGATTATGGTCACACGGTGGATGAACGGTTGCCAAGTTAAATAAGAGGTAGTTTGGCAGATTGATGCACAAGATAAATGGCACTGTTTGTTGACTCCTTTATTGTTTATTGGTCGCGGCAGGAAACACAGGTTGTTTTATGGAGAAAGCGAATGCATTTCCCTCGGTCACAGGTGCTAGCTTCGTGTGTTTTCCTTTGGAGGAGTGGTCTATTTAAATTTATTTACCGTGGGCAAATAACATCAACACATAGGCATTGGAAAAGTTTGTGCTCTTCTTGCCTGACAAAGTTGCGTGACTGGGCAAGGTAAGGGTGCAGCAATGATAGAACGCCCCTTCATACATGACGACTTTATCCTTGGGAATGAGACGGCCCGAAGGTTGTATCATGAGCATGCCAGTCAAATGCCGATCATTGACTACCACTGCCACCTACCCCCTGTTGAGGTGGCTGAAGACCGGCGCTGGAACAGCATTACTGAGGCATGGCTTGGGGGAGATCATTACAAGTGGCGGGCGATGCGCTCCAATGGGATTGATGAGCAACTGATCACGGGGGATGCTGGAGGTTGGGAAAAGTTTGAAGCCTGGGCGCAAACAATGCCCAAATTGCTGGGTAATCCCCTTTATCATTGGAACCAGCTTGAGTTGGCCCGTTATTTTGGCATCTTCGAACTTTTGAGTTCATGTAATGCGCGTGACATCTATGAGCGCTGCAACTCAGTATTGGCTGAACCCGACTTTTCTGCCCGCGGTCTGATTCAGAAATCGGGAGTGGTTGCTATATGCACCACAGATGATCCCTGTGATTCATTGGAGTATCATACAGCCATTGCAAGGGATGATTCTGTCCCTGCCAGAGTGCTGCCGGCATGGCGCCCGGACAGAGCGATGATGCCTGAGTTAGGCGCAGATTTTAATCATTGGGTAGATGCACTTGGTGCGTCTGCAGATATTGATGTAGGAAGTTTCAGTTCTTTCATGGAGGCATTGCGTAAACGGCATGATTTCTTCCATGCGCAGGGATGCCGCCTTTCTGATCATGGCATCGAGGCTTTTCATGCCGAGGACTACACGGTTGGAGACATCGAGAGGGCCTTTGACAAGGTGAGGTCTGGCAGTGCGTTGTGCAGCGTTGAGGTTGCCCAATTTAAGTCACACATGCTTTATGAGTTTGGTGTCATGGATGCCGATAAGTCTTGGGTTCAACAGTATCACTTTGGGGCATTACGCAACAACTCGGCCCGGCTATTCAATCAACTTGGCAGCGATATAGGATGCGACTCTATTGGAGACTGGCCGGTCGCATTGCCGATGTCCCGCTTGTTTTCTCGTCTAGACCTTGAGGGGAAATTGGCGAAGACTATCCTGTATCCTATCAATCCTCGCGATAATGAACTTGTTGGCGCGATGATCGGTAATTTCCAGGATGGCACCAGTGCAGGAAAGATACAGATGGGCAGTGGATGGTGGTTTAATGACCAGATGGATGGAATGATCCGCCAAATGGAGGCGCTTGGCCAACTTGGTCTCCTTTCACGGTTTGTAGGCATGTTGACCGACAGCAGGTCTTTCTTGAGCTTTACCCGGCATGAGTATTTTCGTCGCATTCTCTGTAACAAGTTGGGATCGGAGATGGAGTCTGGTCTGCTTCCCAACGACGAGAAGCTCGTGGGTGCAATGGTTAGGGACATAAGTTATAATAATGCCGCTGAGTATTTTGATTTCGGCGTGGAGCAATTAGGTTAGCCGGGTTATAATTGCTTTATGCCTCACGCCCTCATGAGGATTGCCTTAGTCTCGATCCTGATTACAGGAAAAGTTTTTTGCCAACAGGTATTCATCAATGAATTCCACTATGATAATAGTGGGGCTGATGTGAGTGAGTTTGTTGAGGTTGCAGGAACGGCAGGTACCAATCTCGCCCAGTATGAACTCATTTTCTATAATGGTGCCAATAACCGAGTTTATAAGACCCTGGCACTTGAGGGCGTGATTCCCAATGAGGCGGCAAGTGGGTTTGGAGCGCTGGCATTCATGACCAGCGGAATCCAGAACGGGGCACCTGACGGGATTGCCCTGATAAAGGGTGGAGATGTATTGCAGTTTATCAGTTATGAAGGCGAATTCAGTGCCGAGGATGGTCCGGTGAGCGGTATGTCGGCAACGGATGTGGGAGTCAGGGAAACATCCACCACACCGGTTGGCAGTTCAGTGCAGTTGATTGGCCGCGGATCAGGGTATGATGATTTTAGCTGGAATGATCCACGGGAAGAAAGCCCTGGAAGGATTAATGATGGTCAGGAGTTTCTGGGGGGAGGCCAACCAATGATCAGCATTAGCGTTCATCCTGAGCTTTTTTCTGAAGACGATGGTAATAATGCTGCTATTGCTCGACTGATTCTGACTCCGGCACCAAGCGAACAAACTAGGGTTGAGCTGTCTAGCGACAATCTAACTTCGCGGATTACATACCCAAAAGAAGTGATCGTTACGACCTCGGGAGTCGTGGAATTTCCAGTTGGGGTAGTTGCGGACGGAGTTGCATCAGGGATTCAAACGGTGCGCTTAACAGCACTGGATCCAGAAGGTGTTTATGAAGCTTCGACGACGGAAGTCACCGTGTTTGACGTGGATCCTCCTCTTGCTCGTGGAGTAGCTATCAGGGTGGCTTGCTACAATCTCAAAAACGGTGTGGGATCGAGAGGGAGTGCTGAATACCAATCCGTATTATCAATTTTGAGGCGATTGGATCCCGATGTGATTGTTTTCAGTGAAGCGGATCCTGATGGGAATTTTTCCGACTTGAGATCGTTGGTTGGAGATTTGGGAATGCCTACCGGTTCGGATTATTTTTCCACGACCGGTGATGCTTTCTTGAGTGTCAGTTATGACAGTGGTGACTTCGGTGGTGGTCAGGCGCTAGCAGTGGCTAGCATTTGGCCGATTAAATCAACAGTGCAGATCGGTAGGGGAGATCCCGGAAGACGGGAATTAGCGAGGTTTCCGCTATTTGTTGAAGTTGATGTGCCAGGAGTGGAAAAAGATCCCGGTTTTGTTGCGGTTCACCTTAAGGCCTTCAATACCGATGCCGATAACTTCAGGCGGGCTGTCGAAGCCTTGCGCATACGGGAGTTTCTTGACGCAAACGCTTATTCGGGAACCGATGGTAATCTGTTCGTGCTTGGTGATCTTAATGAAGACTTTGAGGATCTTCTGCCGGCAACTTATTCGAGTGATATTGATACTCTGACTCATATTTTTGCTGATGGGTCGACGTTACCCGCTTCCTATATGCTTGGTGCAGACATTGCCCCCCCGAACGGGCGGCTTCTTGAATATCGGAACTTTCCTGTTCCTGCGTTTGAACCGGTCGCGATAAGAGTGGTGGATTCCCGGCAGCTAGATGGTGCCCGGCGCACCTACAACGTGATGGGTGATGCTCGCATAGACTATATCCTTGTGAGTGATTTTACCGCGGCTAATGCTTTGGTGCAGACTGAAGTCTATAACAGTATTCTGGATTTCCGATATGACGGGCTGCCAAAGGTAGGCAACCTCCCCAATGGCGGGGCAAGTTTTACTGCGAGTGATCACCATATTGTATTTGGAGACTTCGCGCTGGAGCCGGCTCCACAAATTTTTGTTTCATTGGAACCGAAGGCAATCAATGAGAGCAGCAAGGAACTGCTTACTGGTTCCGTGGACATATTGCCAGCTCCGCAGAAGGAAGTGAGTGTCGCCTTGATAGCAGATCGCTCAAGATTGAGTCTTCCGAGAAGCTTGATTGTGCCAGCCGGCGGAGGGACGGTGGATTTCCAGTTTTCTCCGGTTAATCGAGGCAGAATTCTTTCCGATAGAAGTTTAAGGATTACAGGTCGTGCTTCGGATCATGCTTCGGGGCACGGGTTTGTTCATTTTAGGGGTAATAAGGCATCCGGACAGGTGCTCATCAGCCAGTATGTTGAACCGCCAAGTGGAGGTTCTCCAAAGGCCATTGAACTCGTTAACAACAGTGGTGAGGTTATTGATTTCGGGCAATACCCGATGGATATTTTCTGGGCTCCAAACGGAACCGAGGACCTTAGCCATGTTTTGGTTCTTACCTCCGGGTTCCTGAATCCTGGTGAAGTTCTGGTGATTGGTGGCGAGGAGGTTGCCCAATACCTCCTCGATCAAGGTATTATAGCAGCGTGGGAAGGGGCTTTCAGTGACCTAGATGAGGGCTATACTTTTTATGATCCAGAGGGGCAGGTAAGTTTTATTAAGCGGGCTCTTTTTTTCAATGGTGATGACGCCCTTCTGATTAAGCTTGGTTCGATCCTTGCTGATACTTTTGGAGTTCCTGGTGAGGATCCCGGTTTCCAATGGAGTGGTGGCGGGGTATCTTCAGCCAACCAGAATATTGCTCTCAGAGATGACGTGGCAACTGGCACTAGAGGATTTGCTGATCCCAGTTTACGGTTCTTTAGGGTAGGCATAGGTGATGACCTTGAGGGATTGGGGGTAGCTCCCTTATTAAGGGATGACTATATGGACTGGGCTTTATCTTATGGCCTTACCGGCATTGATGCCGCACCAACGGCAGATCCGGAAAGTGACGGTGCTGCCAACCTCCTGGAGTATGCCTTTGGTGGAGAGCCCCTGCTTTTTGATCCCTGGGTCGACATACATCCTGTCATATTATCCGTGCTTGGGGAGCATTATTCCGCGATTGAGTTTTCCCGTCCCCTTAAAATCGGTCGCTTGGAGTATCTGCTAGAAAAATCGGATGATTTGCTCCATTGGTCGCCAGTAGGTAAAATCCTCCATCAAAGGGCAGCAGAGGATAACGGCAGAACAGAGCGGGTCATTTATCGGCTCACAGAACGTTTGGCGGAAGACCCCGTTTTCTTACGGCTTTTAGTGCTTTTGCCTTAATTGCGGCTCTGTCTTTGCTCCGGCTGGGGGCATTAAGTTAAATAGGTTTACTGATAAATCGATTTTGGAAGCCCCAAGCGTCCAAATGGATTCTTGTAATCCTCTTAAAGTGAGCGAGTTGAGAGCTTGTGAAAAATTTCACAAATAGCGCTTGCGGGATGATTGAAGCATTTAATACTAAAAGAGAAGCATTATTAGCATGTGAGGCCGTTCAAATGGCCTGTTCTTGAGCCCCAAATGGCAGAAAAACTGCAGCAGTTTGAGTCACCGGATACGGCAGGCAAGGCCGCTCAGGCGCTTGAGGCGTACCAGCAGACAACTGATGACTTGGTTGGCGAAAAATTGACACTGAACATGGGGCCCTCGCACCCGGCTACCCACGGGGTATTAAGATTGGTGCTTGAGCTCGATGGGGAAGTTATTACAAAGGCTGAGCCGGATATTGGCTATCTGCATCGGGGCGATGAAAAGATCGCCGAGAACATGCATTACAACCAGTTTGTTCCCTATACTGACAGATTGGATTATCTGGCCCCGCTTGCCAATAATGTCGCATACGCATGTGCCGTCGAAAAGCTGATGGGGTGGGAATTGCCGCCTCGCGGCAAGGCTGTGCGTGTTCTTTGTTGTGAGCTGGCTCGCATTTCTGCGCACCTTCTTGGCATCGGATGTTATGCCATGGATGTCGGAGCGATGACCGTTTTTCTTTATACATTTACGCAGCGTGAGACTGTCTATAATCTGTGTGAGCAGATTTCCGGCGCAAGGTTCACCACAAGCTATACCCGCGTTGGCGGGCAGACCCATGATATTACTCCCGAAATTATCAGTGCCGTCGAGAAATTCTGCAATGAGGTGAGTGAAGCGATTGATGAAGTTGATAACCTTCTGTCGCGTAACAAGATATTTCTCGATCGATCAAAGGATGTTGGAGTGATTTCGCGAGAGGATGCGATTGGCTATGGGATCACCGGTCCAAACCTGCGAGCCTCAGGTGTCGAATTTGACATGCGCAAGAATCATCCCTATCTCGGATATGAGGACTTGGACTTTGATATTCCTGTTGGTCAGGTGGGTGACAGTTATGACAGATACCTTGTCCGCATGGAGGAAATGCGGCAGAGCGTTTCCTTGTTGCGCCAACTGTGCAGCAAGATGCCGGAAGGGCCAATTAACGTAATGGATCCCAAGGGGGCTTTGCCCGAAAAGGAGCGTGTATTGATGAGCATGGAAGAACTGATTCATCATTTCATTGTGTCCACTCAGGGGATCGATGCTCCAGAGGGCGAGGTTTATTTTGGTGCCGAGAACCCGAAGGGAGAACTTGGTTTTTATATTAACTCAAAGGGCGGAGGTGTACCGCACCGCTTGAAGATTCGTAGCCCTTCTTTTGCCAACCTGAGTATCCTGCCAAAGATGCTGCCCGGGCACATGATCAGCGACGTGGTCGTGATCCTAGGGAGTCTTGATTTCGTCATGGGGGAGTGTGATCGCTGAAGACCGATGGAAGTCACGAAGGAACTTGATGAAAAGGCTGATGAAGCAATCAGTCATTACCCCGCTGATGAGAAGAGGAGCGCGGCGCTGCCGTTGTTGCATCTCGTTCAACAGCAGTTTGGTTTTATCAGTGATGACGCGGTATCGTGGGTCGCTAGTAAATTGGAAATTGAGCCGATCAAGATCCTTGAGCTTGTGACTTTTTATCCGGGGTTTCGCCAAAAGGCACCTGGTAAATACCATATTCGTGTTTGCCGGACATTATCCTGCGCTATGTCTGGGTGCCACCAGACCATGGAGAGGATCTGTGAGATTGCCGGAATTGACCGAAGCAATGTATCGCATCATGATCCTATTGCGGTTTCAGCCGATGGGAAATTCAGCATTGAGTTTGCCGAGTGTCTGGCCAGTTGCGGAACGGGGCCGGTATGCCTGGTAGGGGACGATTTTCACGAGGAAGTTAAGCCGAAGGACGCCAAGGCGCTGTTGGCGAAATACAAGTGATGGCTGAACCAAGATACATTACAGGAAAAAAGCCTCATGCACGCGAGAAGCGGATGATTTTCCGCAACGTGGATCGTGCAGGGTGGAATCCCTCCATTGAAAAATACATTAAGGATGGGGGCTACAAGACGCTCAAGAAGAGCCTCAAGTTAAAGCCAGGTGAGGTGACTGATGAGGTGAAGGCCTCGGGTTTGCGCGGCAGGGGAGGGGCAGGTTTTCCGACTGGAGTCAAATGGGGGTTTATTCCCCCTAATAACACAAAACCGATTTACTTAATTTGTAATGCAGATGAATCCGAGCCAGGAACCTTTAAGGATCGATATATTATTCACCAGGATCCGCACCAGCTCATCGAGGGTATTTTAATTTCTAGTTATGCGGTTGGTGCAAAGATTGCGTATATCTATATCAGGGAGGAGTTTCCGGAGGGGGCTATTATTCTTGAAAATGCCATCGAGGAGGCTCGCAAGGCTGGTCTGCTAGGCAAGGGGATAGCGGGAACCGGCTTTGAGTGTGAGATATATGTTCATCGTGGGGCTGGGGCTTATATTTGTGGTGAGGAAACCGGTTTAATTGAGTCTCTGGAGGGAAAGCGACCGTATCCACGTATTAAACCTCCTTATTTTCCTGCTGCTCTCGGTTTGTATATGTGCCCAACCATCGTCAACAACGTGGAGTCACTTTGTCATGTGAAGCATGTCATGGAGATGGGGGGGAAGCAATATGGGCAACTTGGCACACCAAGGAATACGGGAACTCGTATTCTTTGTGTCAGCGGAGATGTTCAGAAGCCTGGGTATTTTGAAATTGAGGTTGGTAAGCTGACCATGGGCGAGCTTATCGAAGACCTGTGCGGAGGAATGAAAAAAGGCCGCAAGCTTAAAGCGGTTATTCCAGGTGGTTCTTCAGCGAAGGTGCTCCGTGCTGGTGAAACCTATACTATAAGAGATGGTGATCAGGAGAAGAACATTGGCTTGAATGACATTCCTATGGATTTTGATACATTGGCAGCTTGCGGATCAATGGCGGGATCAGGTGGAGTTATTGTGATGGATGACAGTCGAGATATGGCATGGGTATTGAATAATATAAATACCTTCTATGCACATGAATCTTGCGGTCAGTGTACTCCTTGTCGTGAAGGTTCTCTTTGGATGAAGAAGATTACCGATAGGATGCTTGCTGGTGGGGGGGTTCCTTCTGATGTGGAGACACTGGTTTCGGTCGGGGATAATATTGCGGGTAGGACCATCTGTGCATTTGGGGAAGCCTGCTCATGGCCAACGCAGAGTTTTGTTGGCAAGTTTCCCGAGGAATTCAAGAAACACACGAAGCGACGAAACGTTGGCAAAGCTCTTAACCCGGAAGCAAAGGTCGCATCAGCCAGTTTAATGGATAAGGATTGATGGCAGGATCAAATAACAACGGCGAAAACATGGTTAACGTTCAGGTGGACGGGCACTGGATTCGCGTGCCCAGAGGAACCCGAATGATTGAAGCCTGTAAGCAGGCGGCTGCTGAGGTGCCTCATTATTGTTATCACCCTAAACTTACTTCTCCGGGTAACTGCCGAATGTGTCTTGTGGAGATGGGGATGCCTCCGCGACCGGCTCCCGGCGAGCAACCTGATCTGGATGAAGATGGGCGTGCCAAGATTAACTGGATGCCAAGGCCTGTGATCGCATGCGCAAATACTGTGGCTGAGGGTATGGGAATACGTACTCAGTCATTGCTGGCAAAAGAATGCCGCCAGGGAGTAATGGAGTTTCTTCTCATCAATCACCCTCTCGACTGTCCTATTTGTGATCAGGCCGGGGAGTGTACCCTGCAGGAGTACAGTGTCGAGCATGGTAATGGGGAATCCCGCTTTCTAGAGGGTAAGGTGAAAAAGCCAAAGAACGTTGAGATTGGCCCGCGTATTCGTCTTGATGATGAGCGTTGTGTGCTTTGCTCAAGGTGCGTGAGATTTTCAAAGGAGGTTGTCGATGATGATGTCCTTGGGTTTGTTGATCGCGGCAGCCACAGCGTTCTGACCGTTCATCCTGACCGTAAACTGAAAAACAACTATTCACTTAATACCGTTGATATTTGTCCTGTGGGGGCACTCACTTCCAATGATTTCCGCTTTAAGATGCGCGTATGGTTTATGCGGGAGACCAAGTCAGTTTGTAACGGCTGTGCGCGCGGATGTAATATCCTGATTGGATCACGGGAAAATAAAATTTACCGGCAGACTCCCCGGGAGAATAATAAAGTTAATTCTGCGTGGATGTGTGACAGTGGGCGCATGGAATATCATAAGCTGGAGCATCCTGGGCGTTTGACTGATCCTATGATCAAGCGTGGTCGTAAACATCACACTGTCGACTGGACGGATGCCGTTTGTCGAGCTGCTCGCGACCTGACCAAATTTAAGGGTGAACAATTTGCAATTATTGCATCGGGTCGAATGACCAACGAAGAGCTTTACTTGACTAGGACACTTTCTGAGAGTCTCGAGGCAGGCATCGTTGATATTGTGACAAGAATAGGGACAGGTGACGATTATCTTGCTCACAGTGACAAGAATCCAAACGTGAATGGAGTGCGTAAAATCCTTAGGCTGCGTTCGCCAGGATCAAAGCTCAAAACCATTCGTGCCAAGGTCGCCAAGGGGGAAATAAAGGCTCTTCTGGTTCTTGGTGAGAACCTTTTAACCTGAGGGTTTAGCGAGGATGATCTTGCCGGTCTAGAATGTTTAGTGACGCTGCATCCAAAAGCCAACCCCACTGCAAAGATGGCGAATGTTGTATTGCCTGGTGCGGGTTATGCCGAGAAGCGAGGTTCAATGATCAACGCAACCGGGCGTCTGCAACGTTTGAATAAGGCGATTGAGTCCCCCGGGCAGAGCCGTGAGGACTGGGAGATACTTCAAGAATTGAACCGTGCTGTTGATGGGGGGGACAATGTAACTGAACTGGTTGATGTTTTCACTGAGATGGCATCAGCAATTACCCTTTTCAAGGGCTTGAGATTTGGTTCGATTGGGGACTTAGGGGTTGATGTAATGGATACGGGGGAAACGGTGCCTTTACTGGAACGCGAGGCCGCTCGCGTGCGTGATGGTTTGATTGTTGGCTAAAGATTTCAGCATGAGTTATTTCCTAGCCATCATTGAATTATTCGAATTACTGGTCCCGGTGATCAAGATTGTCGTGCTGGTTTTTGCCGTCATTCTTCCAATGGTAGCCTATTCTGTGTGGGCTGAAAGAAGGGTCAGTGCCATTATTCAGGATCGTGTTGGCCCCAATCGCGTCGGAATTCCTTTTACCAAGATAGGGCTTGCCGGTCTAGGTCAGCCCATTTCTGACGGGCTGAAGTTTCTTCTGAAGGAGGATTTTACGCCGGGACATGTAAACAAGCTTTATTTCTGGCTGGCTCCCGCGCTAACCATGGTGCCGGCTATCCTGACCTGTGCCGTATTGCCTTTTGGAAGTGAACTTTTTGGCGAGAAGATGGTTGTTGCCGATCTTAATGTTGGCCCTCTTTTCATTTTTGCCATTGCCTCGCTGAGCGTGTATGGGATCGTTCTAGCCGGCTGGGCGTCCAATTCCAAGTATCCGTTCTTAGGAGGCATTAGGTCTACTAGTCAGATGATTTCTTACGAGATATCTCTCGGGCTTTCGCTTGTCCCTGTATTGCTGATATTTGGTGAACTCAACCTCAGTTCCATTGTTGAGGAGCAGAGTAAGAATGGATGGTTGCTGTTGCCTTTATGGGGAGAGGGTGCCGTATGGAACGGGGGTTGGGATCGTTTTTTCCTTTTCTTTCCTGCCCTCTTGGCATTCATCATATTCACTACGTCTATTTTTGCGGAGACGAACCGGCTTCCTTTTGACTTGCCGGAGTGTGAGACAGAGTTGGTTGCAGGTTACCACACAGAGTATTCATCCATGAAATTCGCCCTATTTTTCCTCGGTGAATATGCTGCCATGATCATTGGTTCTGGATTGATCGTTACCCTTTTTCTAGGCGGATGGTCCCTCCCATTTGGATGGGATGCCGCACTGATGTCTTTAGCCGGTGAACCTGAGCATGTGCCGTGGTGGTTGGGGGTTATTCATATATCGACTTTTTTGGCTAAGGTGATTGCCTTTATTCTTTTCTTTATCTGGGTCCGATGGACCTTGCCGAGGTTTCGGTATGATCAGTTGATGAAATTGGGGTGGGTTGTTTTCTTTGAACTCGCCCTTCTGAATATTTTCATTACAGCAGGAATTATCATTTGGACGCGTCCCTAGAATATGCCCATTGTCGTCAAACGCCCAAAGTTAACGCTGGCCGAGAAATGTTATTTTCCGGCCCTGATGAAGGGTTTGCGTATTACTCTTGGGCATGCAATCCGAATCTTGCGTAGGAAAAAGAAGGTTACCATGCAGTATCCGGAGGTGAAATGGGATGAGAACCTGCCGGAACATTATCGTGGCGCCCCTGCACTTGTGACCGATGAACAAGATCGGGAAAGATGCGTTTCTTGCCAATTATGTGAGTTCATTTGCCCGCCGAGAGCGATCACGATTGTTCCCGAAGAGATCCCTCCAGATGATGAGTGGCAAAAGGTGGAGAAGCGTCCTGAGAGCTTCGAGATTGACATGATTAGGTGTATTTATTGCGGTATGTGCGAGGAGGTCTGCCCGGAACAGGCAATTTTTCTACGTAAGGACTATGCTATTACCGGTCTCTCCCGAGAGGAGATGGTTCACGATAAGGAAAAGCTTTATGAGATTGGCGGCAAGCG
>Ga0115011_10002533_pt1 | contig 12665 bp, 6 predicted proteins | sample TroAtlMetagenome_2_FD_88705 | JGI IMG/M metagenome (GOLD analysis project Ga0115011, IMG submission 88705) | Marine eukaryotic phytoplankton communities from Atlantic Ocean - Tropical Atlantic ANT8 Metagenome | ecosystem: Environmental > Aquatic > Marine > Oceanic | place: Tropical Atlantic... | reverse complement strand
TGGAAGTCTTTCGAGCGACGTCGCCGTCGTTTGTGCGTCGTCTTAGTCGTCGTCGTCGTCATCCTTTTCGATGTCGCCGTCGTCGTCGAGAAGGACGCTTTTTGGTCGTTGCCGGAACACCTTTGTTGTTGTTGTTTCTGGTGGTGCGATGGAAACCACCGCGATGATCTCATCGAAACCACGGCAGATCTGCCCCCGAGGGTCTTCGATCGCGCCCCCACGATCGAGGACGATCTCACGGTGGTCGGGGGACATCGCGAGGCGCTTGTTGGTGTCGCCGCCGCGACCGCGCTGCGCATGATTCGATTGACTGTTACGAATGTACTAATCTGTCGTCTCCAATTCTCGTTATTATTTTTTGGTACTTTTTGTGAAGCAAGCGCTTTTTTTCCCTCTTTTTTTTTTGATTTTTGAGTGAAAAAGGGAGGACAAAAGATGGACAGAGGAGGATTAAGAGGACTTTTTCTTCTTCTTCCCAAAAAGTCTTCTTTTTCGTCCGTTTGTTTTTGTAACGCTTCGTTTTTTTTTTCTCTTCATTCTTCTTCAAAATTCTTTGTAGTTGAGTTGTTGTACGAACTCAAAGCACAGTGTCGTCGTCGTCGTAGTATAGTATCCGCTCGATACTCAAACGAAAACGATGAAGGGCACGATACACAGTTTGTGTCCGATGGACCCGATCGAAGCCGGCGAGACGTACCGAATGGAAAAGTATAAAGATTTAGAGTTTCGAGCGAGAGTAGTCAAAGGGGCGAAAGACGATCCAGAGATTCAACGCGCACTAAAACAGATTCGAAAGTTAACGGTGGAGCTGTCCGATATCGCGAAGAAAGAGAAAGAGGAGGAAGAAAAGAACGCGACGATGAGAGAGGCGAAAGTGGTGAGGGTAAAGGAGAAGAGAGAGTGGTGGAAGGACGGAGAATACGACGCGGAAAGAGCGGACAAGGCGAACGATCTCGGTTCGCGGTGTTTGAAAATGGCAAAGGAAAACAAAAATAAACGTAATAATTCTGCTCAAAGAATAGAGTACGAACACGCGTTCGAGGCGTACACGGAAGCTATCAGGTTAGAACCGAAGAAAGCGGTGTATTTTGCAAACAGAGCGTTTTGTGCGTTAAAGTTGGAGAGATACGCAATCGCCGCGGAGGATTGTGACATCGCGTTGAAACTCGATTCGAAATACGAAAAAGCTTTGCTTAGAGGCGCCAAGGCGCATTTGAAATTAAACAACGAAACGAAAGCGATTGAAATGTACGAGTTTATTTTAAAACACATCGATCGAACGCACAAAGAAGCCACGAAAGGACGAGAAGAGGCAAAGGCAAAGTTGAAGAGTAAAACGGAACGCGCTAATAAAATGAACGAGGCGACGTGCAAGGGCGAACTGAGAAAACCTCTCTTTGTAGAGGTAGAATTTTTGAAAGAAAGCTCGGAAAAGAACGCGGAAAACTTAATCGCGAGTGAAGAAATGTTGCGACAAATTATCGCACAATCGTCGACGTCCCCTTTTGAGAATAACGCGCGACTTGAGTATGTTGAAAATTGCATAAAGTGTCAACGCGTCTTATTCGCCCTAGACGAGTGCGAGAACAAACTTCCCAGAGACTCTGTCGATCGTTTGTACCTTCTCGCTGAGTGCAAGTGGAGGTTAAATGATGTGATTGGCGCGTTGAGGTGTTTAGAACCATCCAGCACGGAGCACGAGTGCGACGAGGAACATTTGAAACACTCGCAAAAATGCAAGACGCTTGCGACTCGATTGCGAGAACTCGAAACGATTTCAGAATCCATCGAAAGTTTAGTAGATCGGGAAGATTATCAGTTGTGCGTGGAAAAGTGCGATTACGTGCTGGAAAAAGTATCCATGGGTCGACAGCCAACGCGGTTTCGCGCGAACATCCTTGTTATTCGCGCGTCGAGTTTGGTAGAAATTTTAAAATATTCGCGCGGCGGCGCTTCATCGGGAACAAGTAGTAGCGACGACGACGCGTTATCCTCAGATTCGGATTCAACATCATCATCTTTTCTAAATGAACATGGATTTAAATATACAACAACGAATACCGCTGACGAGGAAAAAGAAAAACTCGACCTATCTCGACTGGCAAAGACGGCGCTGAAAAGTGCCAAGGAGGCGTTACTTTTACACGCCAACAACGTCGAAGCGCACGTAATCTCGCACGAAATTTATCTCCTGGCCAACAAACGCATGAAAGCGTTTGAATGCATCCGTTTAGCGCAAATGCTTTCACCGGAAGATGCGTTTATCGCTCGAAAAGTGCAAAAATTGGCCAAGCTCGTTTCCGCGATGAACACAAAAGCGGGGAGAAAGAAAAACGGACGCTATGGCTCCGACGTCGATTTGAACAACGACGACGACGATAACGATGACGATACCGGTGGCGAATCATCCAAAACTCCCAAGCTGTATAAACTATTGGACTGTCGCCAGACTGCTCGCCCGAAACAAATCGCCAAAGCGTACAAAGCGCAAGCCATGAAGTGGCATCCGGATAAACAATACTCGAAAGACGAAACCGCGAAACTCCAAGCGGAAACCAGGTTCAAGCAAATCGCGTTCGCGTTTTCCATTCTCAGCGATAAGAGGAAACGCATGGAATACGACGAGGATAACACGAAATTCGATCAGATGTGTGCGTAGATGTGTGTTGTGATGAGAAGAAAAATAGCTTGGCAATTTTTTTCGTACTCGTTTGCTTTAGGTCGCACCACCCCCCCAAAACAGCTCTTCAATGTACACATCAAAACGACGTCACAAAATCCAAAAGACAGAAGGAAAGCACAATGGGCGCAACGCCCAGAGCAGGAGGAGGAATGGCGCGTCGAGGTAATAAAAATCGGAGCAAAAGAAGTCGTTCGTGCAGACTCGCGATGTGTGTTTCTCTTTTCGTCCTTCTCGCCGAGTTTCTTTTGAAGAAAGAAGGAGAAACAGACGATGGAAACGCTGATGGATTAATGATGCGCTTGGTCGGAAGTTTTATCGTGCCTTTTTCTTCGTCGACGACGTCCTCGTCGACCGACGGTCACGAGAGAGATACCACTGCCCCTCGAAAAAATGATATCGCGATGGATGCGAGCGTTTCAGAATCGACGTTAACGGAAAACTCCTCCTCGGGAGGGGCCGAATCAGATGAGGAAGATGAGTTGCACACAAGGGGAGGAGGAGGAGGAGGAGAAGAAGAAGCGACGACGGCCGGAGTCGTGGGAATGACGAGGAAAGGACGAAGAAGAAGCCGTTCGCGATCTAAAGGAGGGAGTAGTACTAGTGTCACTAGTTTAGGAAGTAGCAGTTATAGTAACGATAACAACGAGGAAGGAGGAGACGACACGGGTGAGGATGAGGGTACAGAGACCAACTCGAATACGTTTCTCCCGACCGCGGACCATCGCGCGGGTATGGCAGCTAAAGAAGCCATGGACTTGAATAAATTGAAAGAGTCGTTCGATATCGTCCTTCCACAGTTGTGGATACCGAAAACGCCGGAATGGAAGAAAGCGAACGTGAAGAGAATTTTAGTAACAAAGATGGAAAATAGCAATAAATACCATCCGAGCGGCAAGAACAATCCGGAAGTGTTACCGGCGGAAGATTTGCACGAGAAACAGTTCACATCCTGCGCGGTGGTTGGAAACGGTGGTAGTAACCTAAATGCCAACTATGGCGACGCCATCGACGCTCACGACGCCGTCTTCCGTTTCAACGATGGTCCAACCGTCGGATTCGAAAACAAAGTCGGTTCGAAAACCACCTTCCGAGTTATTAACAACGCGTGGACTCGAACGTGGTTGCGACGTAAACCAAGAGGTGCTTCCGAAGACGCTTTGCTCCTTTTCGGTGCCGGTGCGGCTAAAAGCATGGACGCTTTGTACAAAAAATGGGGCAGCGAAGAAAGCATTTACTTCATGGCGCCCGAGTTTGCCGGCGCGGCTCGAGGCCAGTACAAAAAAGCCTACCTCGCCTTTGCCGACCTCAAAGCCGTCTCGGTCAAAGGCCGCAACTCTCCGCCAACTGGCGTGGAAGGTTTATACTTCGCTATGCTTACCTGCGAATCCGTCGATTTATACGGTTTCGGCATCGAACCCGACCCATCGACTCCGTACCACTACCACGATAAAGTCAAAGGCGTCGAAGCCGCGCACTCGTTCGGGTTCCAGGCGGTCTTTTTGAGAATGTTAGAACACGGTGGGCACATGACCGTTTGTTTAGGGAAGAAAGGTGTGGACCCGCCCTCGTGTTACGGTGGTCGTCCCGGCGAAGGGTAGCAACCGTTAGCGTCTTTTAGCGCGAAGAAGAAAGGGTTTGCGTTTGAATTCTTTTTGTTTTCGTCGTCGTCGTCGTCGTCGTCCATACATATTTTTTTGTGTGTGGGTGACCACCACCTTTACCGATTTTGTGTGAAAATGCTCCTCCTTTTCCTCCTTTTCCTTCTCTTTTTCCTCTTTTTGCTCTTTTTGCTCTTCCATCTTCTTCCCGCTCTTTTTTTCTCTTTTTTTTTCATCCTCTTCTTTTTTTTTGCGCCGCAACAGCGCTCTCTCACGAAAAATAATTGCCTCTCTCCATCCACCAAATACTGCGCGGGCTTTTGCTTTTCTTCTTTTCCTTTCGTCGCAAAAAACGAAAGAGGGAGGAGCTCGGTCTCTCTTTTGTCTCGGAAACGGGTAGGGCAGATTTGATTCCTCTTCGAAGCGTTTTCGAACCGCACCGTTCGTCCGCGTTCACGGTTTGAAGAAGAAGAAGACGAATCCGAAGAAGAAGACAATTACGTCGATTGATTGATTCGTCTCGGATCGGATTCTCTTTCTTCTCTCTCTCTCGCTCGTTCCGGAAAGCGTCTTTTTCTCCCGACACTCGCGTGGATCGCGGCGAGGTCGCGACTGCGTGCTCACGGAACGCGTCTCTTTTCTGTCTCAGAGAGTTGCGCGTGGTATCTATCGTCCGTCTTGGAAGAGAAACAACACCGCGAATCGAAGGCTTTGGAAGACGACGACGACGACGACGACGCGAGAGAAGAGAAGTAAAAACAAAAAATGACACGAAACGGCGGCGTCCGACCGGCGGAGAAAGCCGCGCAGGAGAAGGAAAAAGAACAAGCGGCGAAGGAAACGGCGGGAAAAATGGAATTAGGCGACGTGGACGAGGAATATTACCCAAGCGACGCGCGGCCGGCTGAAAAAGGCGAACTTTTGCTCTCCAGAACACTCGCCTTGAGATGCCCGAAAGGTTTTGCGTTTATCAAATCGAGCGAGTTTGAACAGTTTAAAGAGAACTGGCAAGAGATGAAAGGGAAGAAGAAAAGTCAAGGGTCGATGGCGAACGGAGGCGTGGACCCGATGTCGTGGCGGTCTGGGATTTTCGATCGACACAAAGTCGCCGTGCCGTATTCGGGAGGAGGACACGCCGCTCCGGTTGCGCCAGTTGCGCCCGTTCCGAAACAGGCAGTATCTACGCCAACTGTACCACCAGCAAAGAAAGAGGTGGATCCTGCCATCCTTGAAAAAGTGGAGACGATTAAGGCGACGCCGGTGTTGGAGGTCCCATTAGCCGGTGGCGATAAGCCGGATGAAGAGTGCACAGAGGAAGAGTTAGCAGAGAGGAAAAAACAACGAAAAGCAATTAAAAAAAGAGAAAAAGAAATAGCAAAACAGGAGTTGAGAAAGAAATTGGAGGACATTGCAAATGCAAAGAAACGGGTCGAGGAAATTGAGAGTCAGAAGAAGGAGTCTCGGGAAAGAAAACAGCAACAATTACGAGCGGGCGGCGCGCCAAAACCAGGCGGGTACGGGTTCAATCAGTACGATAACATGTTCAACGACATGTTACCGCCTACGGATAGTTACGTCGCGAAAAGGCCGGACCCGTACGCGAACAGATCGGCGAAGCCAAACTTGCAACTAGGTTCCAACCGCACGCACAAGAGAATGCGCGATGGACGTGTCATTACGAATCGACGGATGTTGAGAGAAGCGCAAATTGAGGACGAACGGCAAAAGAGGAAAAACGCGCTCATGAGGTCGTGCAGAGACGTTTTGAACCACGTGAAAAGAAACAAATTTCACTGGATTTTCGCGCAACCTGTGGACGCGGTAAAGCTTGGTATTCCCGACTATTACGAGATTGTAAAGAACCCGATGGATCTCGGTAAGGTGAAGGAGAAATTGGACGGGAAGAAGTACCCGTGGCCGACAGACTTTGCTGATGACATGCGATTAATTTTCGATAACTGTGCCTTGTATAACGGGACGACGACGGATGCAGGACAAATGGGTGAAACCGTCCGCGCAGCGTTCGAGGAAGGGTGGGTAAAATACAACGTGGAACAAAAAATGAGCGACGAGGACGACGCTCGCACGAAGGAAGACATTGAAATCGCAAACACCCCAGAAGATCCGATTAGACAAGAAGAGGTCTTCGCGGAAGAACAGGCGAAAATGCTTGCAGAAATGAAGCGCGAATTGGCAGAATTAAAGAGACAAAAGGCTGGAGGACCTCCCCGAGACTCTCGCGAAGGATTGGACGGATTATTTGACGACGATTTTGACGCGAATATATACGACGACGATCCAGACGAGTACGCCCTCGCAAAACGTGCCCGGAGTGGTGGTGGTGGTAAACCAAGAAGTCGAGCGACCGGTAGCGGCAGCGGTCAACCGAAACCCAAAAGACCACGCGCGACTCCGCAAAGCAAAGTTACGAAAGATCGTGCGTACATTGAGCTCGACCAAGAGCCATTACCGACGAGAGAGATGACTTTTGACGAGAAGCACGCGTTGACGATGTCATTGCAAGAGCTTCCGGAGAGCAAACAAGAGATGGTGATTACGATTGTTCAAGAAGGACAAGCCGCGATGGGTAAAGCCGAGGGCGATGAGATTGAAATCAACATCGAAGAGCTCGATTCGAATACGCTTTGGAGACTTCGAAGGTACTGCGATTCGCAGTTGAAGTCGAAGAAGAGCAAGAAGTCGGCATCGGCAATGGATTTGGTGAAGGAAGCGAAAGCACGAGAAGCAGCAGCCATGCGAGAACTCGAAGCGTGCGAAGCGACCTTGAAGAAAAATCCGAAGAAGAAAGCGTCGAATGCCGATTTGCCGGCCGCAGCGGGAGGTTCGAGCGAGAAACCCGCAAAATCGGACTCGTCTGATTCAGATTCTGATTCAGATTCAGATTCTTCGTCTTCAGAAGGCGGCGACTCGAATCCCGAGAAGGGCAAAGCCGCTGGTAGTGCCGGGAACGACGACGGGACTTCGAACATCCATCCAGTCTCTCGAGTCGAGCAGTCGACAAATCAGCTCTTACAACCCGCTGTGGATGAGTTGGGCATCAAACGCGACCAGAAGCAACCCGTCGCCGCGGTGCAAAATCCGGAAGGTTGGTCCGATCTCAACAAGAAGGACGACACTGCAAATACCGGTGCTGCGGCAGGTGCGCCTGGTGCTGCGGCGGTGGAGGCGAGCGCACCCACAGAAGCCGTCGATGCTGTTCCGGACGATTTATGGTCTGACTTTGAAGCCGCGGCGACGCAAAAGAAAGATATTGAAGCGAATCGAAACGCGGAAATTGAGAAGCGCGAAAAAGAAATCGCCGAAGCTGAACAAAAGTTGAAAGACGAACAAGCGCAAAAGGAGAAGGAAGAGCAAGAAAAGATCCAGAAACAAAAAGAAGAAGAAGAGGCGAAGATTTTAGCCGAGGAAGAGGAGCGAGAAAAAGCGAGAGCGGTGGCCAGAGCGAAATTGCAAGCGGAGACGAAACAAACGATCAACATCGAAGAACAGAGAGAAGCGATGAAGGAATTTGGAGGGGAAGGCATGGTGAGCGGCATGGAAAAGCACGCCGCTCAGATTAAAGAGGCGCTTGGAAACAATGGTAATAATGGAGAGCAGGCGTGATTTGAAGAACAATAACAGAGTTTTTTTTACACACATAACAACAACATTTAGTAGCAAAACGAAACGAAAAAGAATTTGAACGAAAATGAAACAAAGAACGAAAACAACCTCGAAACGACACGAAGAGACGATTTTAAAGAAGTATTTAGTTGTCAATAAAAAAGAAACATACGACATTGTCTCAAATACGATGGCTAAGATTGTCGTGCAGTACGCGTATACGTTGTTGTGTACACAATATAATCAACACAATAATATATATCTCGTTTCTTCTTCCTAACAAAATATTTAAAACGACGACAATATCAAGCGCGTGTGTTGAACGCCAAATGATGACTCTCCCGACCTCCGCTCTCTTTTTCTCTCTCGCTTATTCATGTTTGCTAAAACACTTTGTTCTACAAAAATTCTCTCCTTTCGTTCTCCTTCTCTTTATCTCTCTCCTACTTTTCTCTCTCTCTCGATGAAGAAAAATGGCGAACTTACAAGGCGGAAGTCAAGTAGATGGCGAGTGCACCAGAACCGATGACACCGGCGAGCGTGGCCGCCCAGTACAATAAGTTACCTTCGTACTTGTCGCCGTCCGACTTGAATTCATCCGGGGTGTAGATCGGGGAGTATTCGTCGACGTTCGCCTTGCCGTTGCGGAGACCCAAGGAGTACACGTAGCCTGACTTGCCGTCACGTCTCTTCGGGGCGGAACCGGCTTCGGTGGAACCCTTGTAGCCGACGCCCGCTTGGCCCCCCTTGGATTTGGTACCCTGTTAATTACGCGGAGAGAGATGATGCGACGGTAAGTCACACGGTTTTCGAGTAAAGGTGTGGTGGTCCGGAAAAGAATCGCGAGACGAAATCCTTCCCCGCCCCTTTGTCCTTCTACAGTGATGCGATCGTCTTTTGTCCCCTCCTCGATAAGGACCTACACAAAGGCGAAGCGTATCAAAAAAAAGACAAAAAACAAATAATAATATTTCTCGAATTCCGTCGCGCGTCCGAGAGTGCACGGGGTTGAACCCCTGCGCGCGACGCGCGAGAGAACGCGACGCGGTGCGCTTCGCGCGAAACGAATATCTTCGAACGCATCGAGACCTCGCGCCCGGGTCGGAGGGCGCGAAAGAAACCCCCTCTTCGTTCATTTTCCGTTACCAAATTTTATTTGCTCTCAAAGACATCGGCCCCGCGAGTACACACCACAGGCGTACAAAAAAGAGAGAAAAAAAGAGAGAAAAATCTCGACTCGGAATTCGTACCCTCTTCGGTCCAGACGAGTTCGCTTGAACGGAGAACGCCGCTCTCTTGGAGACGGTGGTCGTTTTCGCGACGGAAACTTTCGCGCCGACGAACGTGGATGAAGTCAAAGCAGCAGACATGATGGTTGTAATATACGCGTGGGGTGATTTTTTATGAAGAGGACGGATGATTTCGATGTCGTCCCAAAGTCGCCCAAACCAAAAAAAAAGGGACTTTGAAAAAGATATCGTTTTTTTGGTCGTCTTCTGGACCAAAAAGAGAGAGAGAAAGAGAGAGAGAGATCTTTGGGAAAGAAGAAGATCGATCGACTCCCAAAAAAAAAGAAAAAAAACTTCGATTTTGAGACTTCCAAGCCACCCCCAAAAAATGTAATGGGGACAAAGGAAGAAAAAAAAACGACGACGCTTTTATTTTAATTCTTTCGAAAAAGAAGAGGCGTTTTGGTCGTTGGTGGTGGTAAAAACGACGACCAAAAACACAACACGAGAAAAACAGAATTCGCAATCAAAATTCGCGCGTCCAATTCCCATCGTCACAAAAAATTCTTACACGTACACCTCTCTCTCTCTCTCTCTCGCACCATGAGCGCGACGACGAGGAGAAGACAGGGGAGGGAGAGAAAGAGACGCGGGTCTTTCGTTCGGGACGACGGCTGCTGGAGCGCGGCGCGTCGATTTTTCGTGGTGGTCTCGATGACAAAAATTGCGATTTTGATGATGATGATGATGATGGTCGCGCCGCGTTGGGTGTTGTTCGATGACAATAACGAGAACGCGTCGTCGAGAATCGCGAGACGAACAACGCGTTCGACGAGTGCCGGGGTATTCGCGTTCGCGTCCGCGTCGGATGTCGGTGACGAAGATGACGATGACGACGAGCACGAAAATGCCTCCTCGAACGACGCGTTTCACACGGAAGTGACCACTTTGTACGACCCAAACACCTCTGGCGTTTTTGGATTCCAATCCTCGGAACAGTTCAAGGAGAAAGTGATGGAGACGAGAGACGTGTGGGTGGTCCAATTTATCGCGCCTGGGTGCCAACCGTGTAAAGATATGGCGCCATCTTTTTCACGAGCCGCGTTATCGTTAAAGTCGATGAATATTAAGTTTGGAGCGATCGATATCGCCGGGAATGAAGACTTGGGCCGGTCGATGCAAATATCGAGAGTACCGGCTATAGTCGGGTTTGGAGGGAAGAAGACGTGGAATCCGTACAGGAAAATTGCTCAAAAGTTATCCAACGAGTATCGAGGGGACGCGTTAACAGCCAGAGCGTTGAGAGAGTTTGCGGTCAAGAACTTACCGGACGATGAAGTCGAGCGAATTGATTCTATCGACGAATTGAAAAATGTCGTTTCTGATGACGTACCGACGCTTGTGTACGTGACGGATAAAAGCGAGACACCGTCCATGTTGAAAGCGTTGGCGTGGAACCAGAAGAATAGAATTCGCGTGGTGGAAGTGACGTACGACTCTTCAACGGACGATTTGTTGCCAACGCCGGTGCTTCCCGGGTTGGAAGCGCACGAAGACGAAGAAGATGCCGTGAAATTGGTTTTGTATAAAGACGCAGATTTGACGAAGAAACCAATCTTGTTCGACGGCGAAAGCATGAGTAAAGACGAAGTGTTCGCGTTCGCGGGAAAACACCTGGGACCGGAAGTTGGAGACTTGGAAGTGGAAGTAATTCGCAACAAGAAAGACGGCGAAAAGAGCTCAGACGGGGAGAAGAAAGAAGAAGAGGAAGAAAACAAGTATGATTCTTCGTTGTTCATTGAAAAGCAACCGAAAAGTTTCGAGCAAGACGTCATGGAAAAGAAAGAAGCGGTGGTGGTTATGTTTACCAAACGAACGGATGAGTGTAGTCTCAAAGTGGAGGAAGCCATTGATGCGTTTGTAAAGCTTCAATTTCAAGCGGAACTTTACGAATACGTCGTGAACCGAGACGGCACTGATATCTCAAACGCAGTTAAACTTGCCGAAACGCAAACGATGGGGAAGTTTCCAAACAAAGAGGATTGTTTCTCGTTGATGTATTACCCGTTCAGTGATAATAAGGAGGACGATGAATCGTACCCGTTCGAAGTTTCCGAAGACAATCCCGTGAACGATGCGAATTTGAAAGCGTGGATGTATGAAAACACGCCAGATATCGTTTTAAGACTCTCGCAGGATAACTTGGACCAGTATTTAGCCACGGATCCATTCACACCCAAGTGCGTTTTGTTCTCTCAAAAAGATGACACGCCTGGAATGTATAAGACTTTAGCGGCAAACTTTAAGGACGATTTCCATTTCGGCTTCTTCCAAGCGGAAGATAAAAACGACCCAAACTTGCAAAAGTTCAACATTCCAAAGTTACCAGCGGTACAATTGTTGTTCATTAATCCCGCGATCACACCGCAACAAGAGGCGTCTGGAAACGTCCAAATGAACTCAGCGCCGTTTCCTGGACCGATGAATTACATTTATCTTCGCCAATGGTTGATGGAAGCCAAAAATCAAATCAAGAAGAAAGACGAGGCGAAATCGCCCGGGAAAGTGGTACCGCCGCCGCACGTCGCGACGCAAAAGGAGTTTCACGATGAGTGCGAGTCCAAAGGAGGTTTGTGTGCCATCGCGTTTATTCCTGGGACAAGTTCTTCCTCGCAATCCATGTTTGAAGACCGCGTGGAAAGAGCATTTGAAGCGGCAAAACTTACGAGCGGACGACCGTTCACGTGGATCATCGTCGACCCGATTGTACAAAAAACGTTTGCAAGAGCCTTCGACGTTTTACCGCATAATTCACCAACCGTGACGGTTTTACAACCAAGGAAAGGAAGATACGCGACCATGAGTGGATCGTTCGACCCTCGTGAGCTCGCCAAGCATTGCGAATTAGTCTTAAATGGTAAAACGAGGACATTTATGATTCAAGACGTGCCGAAAATAATCGACGGCGGCGAAAGCGAAGATGAGAACGATTACGAACCCGAGGAACCAATCGAGGAAGAGTTTGATTTGAGCGATATCATGGGTGAAGAGACTGATGATGCCACGTTAGGACTCACGAGAGCGGAACTCGCGGAATTAGAGAGGAAGAAGGAAGAAGAGGAATTAGCGGAAGCTGAACGCATCAAAGAGGAGGAAAAGAAACAACAAAAGAGTAGCGGAAAGAAGAAAAAGAAGAAAGGCAAGAAGAAGAAGAAGAAAGAAGAACTTTAATCTATCTGTTCTGTAATCTATCTATTAATCTATATATCTATATCTGCGTATCTGTGTATCTATCTAGACGCCGCGTCCGTCTCAAAGTGTCCTCACCAGCGACGCCGACGATATCCTGCTTCGAAACGGTTCATATAACCACGCTTTAAACTCGCACGGTGACCCGTCTTCGTGTTCCCAGTTTTCCGTGAAGATAGTATCCTCCTTGAATTCATATATGTGAGGTACGTGTGGTTGTATTCGTATCACGTCGTCTTTGAAGTATTCAATCGTCCTTTCGCCTTCGCCGACGGCAAACGG
>Ga0115011_10002532_pt1 | contig 12666 bp, 10 predicted proteins | sample TroAtlMetagenome_2_FD_88705 | JGI IMG/M metagenome (GOLD analysis project Ga0115011, IMG submission 88705) | Marine eukaryotic phytoplankton communities from Atlantic Ocean - Tropical Atlantic ANT8 Metagenome | ecosystem: Environmental > Aquatic > Marine > Oceanic | place: Tropical Atlantic... | reverse complement strand
GCGTGAAAACGTTTACTGCTCGTTGCTTCTGCAAGGGTCAGGTACTCACCTGATGGATTGACGCTGACAGATGTCATAATTAACTCCCTTATAACAAATTTTTATGGAATGCTACGTTACCTCCAAAATTAATGGTAAGAACTTTGCATTAAAAACTCCACAAATTTGATAGTTTTTTTATCATTTTTTACTCACTTCTAAACCAAAAAAAGTATCTCATACTTATCGCAGGTATGCTAGATTAGATTTGTGAACTACTTTAATTTGTTGTTATATTAGGTCGAAAGTTTATTTAAAAATGACAATTAATATTAAGAATATTAATGAATTTGATTTGTACAATCCTCCAAAGGATTTTATATCTAACTGCTACCAATATTATAACCTTCTCAGAGAAAAAAATCCTATTCATAGAAATCCTGATGGATCTTATATTATTACCTCACACAAAGATATATGCGAAGTCTACAGAAACGCTAATATTTGGAGTTCAGATAAAAAGGATGAATTCTGGCCTAAGTTTGGTGATTCCTCTTTGTTTGAGCACCATACTAATAGTGTTGTTTTTATTGATCCCCCTGACCATTCCAGAATAAGGCGAATATTTCAGCACGCTTTTACTCCAAAGGCATTAAAGTTTCTGGAAAATGATATAGATAATTTGGTGGAGAATTACTTAGATGAAATGCAAGAAAAACGGATAATAGATTTTGTGTCTGACTTTGCTTTTAAATTACCGGTAGATGTGGTTTGTAATGTTCTTGGGGTTCCTAAAAAAGATAGAGTTTTAATCAGGGATTGGGCTCGTCAAATCTTAGGAGCTTTGGAACCAACTTTATCTGATCAGCAATTTAAAGACGGGTGTGACGCGGTTGATAAATTCAAAAGTTATCTTAAAGATGAAATTTCTTTTAGAAGAAGGTTTCCAAAGCGTAATAAAGAAGAGGAAATAATGTCGTCCCTAATAAATGCTGAAAAATCGGGAATAGCTTTATCCGAAGTTGAGCTATTACACCAATGCATTTTTATGCTAAATGCAGGACATGAAACTTCCACAAACATGCTTTCACATGGTCTTAATGAGTTTATAGAGAATAAGAATGAGCTTTGGCGTATAAAGAAAAATATAAATTTAATTGGTACAGCTGTAGAAGAAATACTTAGGTTTCAACCACCTATCCAAATAAATAACAGGAGGAACAAAGTCGAGAGCACTTTGGGTGGCATAAAGATTCCTGGAGGAACTTCTGTTCATATGATACTTCCCGCTGCTAATAGAGATCCAAAGGAATTTGTAGATCCTGAAATTTTTAACATAGCTAGAAAACCAAATAGACATCTTTCCTTTGGTCTAGGAATTCATATTTGTGCTGGAAATAGCTTGGCAAGGTTAGAAGGCAAAATAGCTTTTAGAAAAATAGTCTCACGGTTTAGAGATATAAATCTGATTTCTAAGGCTAAGATCGCTAAACGACTAAGGTTCAGAGAAATTGAAGAGCTAAAAGTTGAATTAATATCGTGATAATTAAATAGTGGATAATTCGTTTTTCGGAAAAGCTTATGGCTAATGATCTATTTACTCCTTGTCAGGTTGGCACTTTACAGTTGACCCATCGTGTAGTGCTCGCTCCAATGAGCAGATACCGCTGTTCTAAAGAGATGGCTCCTAACTCCTTGGTTGGGGAGTACTACGAACAGCGGGCAACATCTGGAGGATTACTTATTACTGAAGCTACCCATATTAACCCAGAAGGTACCCCAATTTGGAATATTTACCCTGCTATTCGTGAAGGAGGTGGTGAGGCGCCTGGAATCTGGACAGAAGAACAAACAATGGCTTATCAAAAAGTGGTGAAGAGTGTTCATGCAAAAGGCGCTTATATTTCCTGTCAACTTCAGCACTGTGGGCGCGTTGCTCAGGATAATATAAAAGATCATCCTTTTGTAAAAGAAAGTGGGTTGCCAATCGGTCCAGTTTCTGCTTCGGCCACTCCTATATCTTCTAGTGGAGAGCGAGGTAACCATTATAATTGGGATCAGCCTAGCTTACCCCCTAGAGCTTTAACAATTAAGGAAATTTCACGTGTGTGTGACGACTACGCTTCGGCAGCACGAAATGCTCTAAAGGCAGGTTTTGACTTTGTTGAAATTCATGCAGGGCATGGTTATTTGATCAATCAATTCTTGTGTGATTCCGTAAACAAACGTACGGATCAGTATGGAGGCTCGCTTAAAAATCGGTGCAGATTTCTTTATGAAGTAGTTGAAGCCGTATTAGATGTTGTTGGTTCAGATCGTTTAGGGGTTCGCTTATCGCCCACATTTGAGGAGCATATTCAATATTTTGATGTATCAGATTCTGATCCTGAGAAACTTTATGAGACAGCAATTCAGGGACTTAATTCTTTTCCACTCGCATATTTGTTGTTAACTGAGCCGAGAGCTGGAGGGCTTTCATCCCAGCAAATAATGAGCCTGCGTTCTCTGCTCCATTATCAAGTGCACGATTTAGGAGTGTTTATCACGGAACGTTAATAGCTGCGGGCGGATTCACTCCTTATTCTGCTGCACGCGCAATTAAAGGTGGAACTTATGATTTAATTGCCTTTGGACGTTGGTTTTTGGCTAATCCTGATTTGCCAGAGCGGATTCGACTGAATTCACCCCTTAATGTTTACGATAGGGAAAAGTTTTACAGTAATGGAGATTCTGGCTACACAGACTATCCGAGTATGGACAGTGAAATAGGTTTGATTGATAAGTATCCAATAATTGAACAAGAAAAGTTAGGTTAAAATTTAGATGAAGATAAAAATTCACTTGTAAACTTCATGGATGATTTATACTTGTTTTTCGTTATAGTTATTTCTTGATTCCGTATCTATGAACAGTTCTAGGTGGAACTTTAATAAATTAAAGTTTTGAGCGATTACTTTTTAAAACCTCTCTCCATCCAATTATTAAACAACTTGTGATTACTGTCACTGCTCCAAGAATTTCATTTATTGTCATTATTTCAGCGAATAGTAAAAAAGCTGTAATGCCGGCGAGTGGTACCTGAAGGTAGCGGAAGGTTGTTACAATCACGGCGTCAACGAAGTGATATGCACCAGTAAAAAAGACCTGAGAAATGGCACTTACTAGCCCTAGTAGTATTAAGTCACGCATTACGTTAAAATTTTCTAGATGATATTCTGACGGAAAAACGAATACGGCAATGGTCATCAAAATCGCTCCGGAAGTATTGTAAATTAAAGCCACAGTTAATGAGTGATCTCCCTTTCCTAATCGCCTCAAAACTATTGACAAAAAAGCGCCAGCTAATGCTGCTAAAACCCCATAAATAATGTTAAAAGATACATATCCAGAAAATGGATCTGTTAATAAGATAATTCCAAATAAGCCTAGAAGAACGGATGCCCAGCGATAAATACCTACTGGTTCAAGCAATAAAAAAGGAGATAAAATCGTTACAAAAATTGCTGAGCTTTGAAAGAGTGCGGATGCTTGTCCAAGAGGTAAATTACGAATTGCTAGAACCCAAAAGACCATTCCCGCAAAACCAAAGACAATTCTTAGCAGCATCATTTTTTTCTGAGAAACTTTTAGAGCCAACCTTCCACGTGCTAAAATAGCAAAGATTAGGAGAAGAGGTACCGCGAAAATAAATCTATAAAGAAGCGTAGTTATTAGAGAAGCATCCTGAGCAGATTTTTTAATCAATAAGCCTGCAATTAATCCGAAAATTACGCTTAGAATTATGAAAATTATGCCGCGTATAGGTCTTTTTTCGTGAACAAACATTAAACATCATCTCAGTTAAATTTATTATTTACAAGGGATAGGATTTTTTACCTAAGGGTGCATATACCCTTCTCTTGCCCGATTAAGTTTAATAGAGTAATTAAAATAGGTAGGTGAGTACCTTTTCCTTAATAAAAAAATTATAACAAAGAAATCTATATGCAACATTATTCACTTTTGTCACTAGCAAGAAATGCCCTCACGGGACATAAGAATTGGCAAAAGGCTTGGCGTAGTCCGCCGTTAAAAGAGAAGTATGAGGTTATTATCATAGGCGCTGGCGGGCATGGTTTGGCTACAGCATATTATTTGGCCAAAGAATTTGGAATTACAGATGTGGCTGTTTTGGAGCGTGGGTGGTTAGGAGGAGGTAATGTTGCCCGTAACACAGTTACTGTCCGATCCAATTACCTACGAGATCAGTCTGTGCCATTTTACGTAAAATCTGTAAGTTTATATGAAGGTTTAACCAAGAATTTAAATTTTAATATGATGCACTCAAAACGCACCATGGTAGATGTTGTTCACAATTACCCAAAGATGCGAGACTTGAGACGTCGTCAATTAACTATGGATATCTATAATTCGACTTATGAACAAATTTCTGTTGATCGGGTTCGCGAATTAATACCTGCTTTAACCGGAGGAGGTCCTGGATCAAGATTGCCAATAATTGGGGGTATGGTACACAAAGATGCGGGAGTTAATAGGCATGATGCAGTAGCTTGGGGCTATGCAAGAGCTGCAGATGCTCTTGGTGTCGAAATGCATCAGAAAACTGCGGTTACTTCGCTATTGAGAGCTAAAAATGGAGACATATCTGGCGTTGAGACGGTGAAAGGCACCGTTAAGGCAAAAAAAGTAGTAGTTGCTGTATCTGGACACACTACAACAATTACTGAAACTGCAGGTTTACGGTTGCCCTTACGCACTATGAATTTAACGGCTTTTGTATCAGAACCCATTAAACCAATTGTTGATGTGATTGTGAATTGTTCTGATCTAGGATTTTACTTTAGCCAATCGGATAAAGGTGAATTGGTTATTGGAGGGGCTCCAGACTCCGCTCAAAGTTTCAGAAGAGATATAAAACAACATGTATTTGAGGATACTGTGGGAGCAATGTTAGAATTATTTCCATCCTTTAAGAAACTAAAGCTTTTAAGACAATGGGGGGGTCATTTAGATATTACGCCTGATGCCTCGCCAATAATGGATGAAACGAGTGTTCCGGGATTATATGTTACAGCAGGTTGGTGGGGCGGATATAAGGCTATTCCAGCTGGTGGTTTAACGATGGCTCATCAAGTTGCTACTAATTCACCGCATCCGCTGATGGAAACTTTTTCACATAATAGGTTTAAAAATTTAGATTACATTCTAGAGACTGGCACCACTACAGCACGATAAAAGGTTTAATTATGTTATTGATAAATTGTCCATTTTGTAAAAACCGTAATGAAACGGAATTTGTTTATGGTGGTCCTGTTGGCGTAAAGAGACCAGATCCTAGTCTTGTATCAGATGAAGAGTGGGTAGACTTTTTAACGATGGTTCCAAATCCTATGGGGCCTGTTTATGAAAGATGGTGGCATGCAAGGGGATGCAATAAGTGGTTTATAATTTGCCGTGATACTGTTACTCACGAGATTTTGGAGAGCCCTAGTGATGAGCCATAATCGCCTTAAATCAGGAGGTAGAATTGATCGTTCAAAGAGCTTGAGTTTTTCTTTTAATGGAAAAATTTATCAAGGTTTTGAAGGCGATACTTTGGCATCAGCCCTGCTTGCAAATGGTCTGAATGTAATAGCTAGAAGCTTTAAATATCATAGGCCCAGAGGGATTATTGGATCGGGAGTGGAGGATCCAGCTTCATTAATCGAGTTATTGGGCGAGGAAGGGTCAGGTAATAACTTATGTACAACTGTGAAATTAAAAGAAGGCCTGAAGGCTAAATCAATTAACTGCTGGCCAAGTGTAGATTTTGATATTGGCGCCTCTGTACAGTACTTTGAAAAATTAATTCCCGCAGGATTTTACTACAAGACTTTTATGTGGCCAACTTGGCATTTGTTTGAGCCTTTTATTAGGATAGCTGCTGGCCTGGCTAGCGCACCAAAAACACCTCCTAAGACTGGGCATTTTGAGTCAAGAAATGCTCACACAGATTTTTTAATAATTGGTGCAGGACCAGCAGGCCTTTTGGCAACCTTGATGGCTGCTAGATCAGGCGCTAAGGTTTTCTTGGTTGATCAAAATACAGAAGCTGGAGGGAGCTTACTAAGTTTAAATTTAAATATTAACCAAAAGCCAGCTATGGTCTGGGTTGAAAGTGTGGTTAAAGAAATAACTAATATGCCGAATGTGACTCATTTGCAGGATAGTACTGCGTGGGCCTATAGAGAACATAATCTCGTTATTGTTAATGAGCGCGAAGTTGAAAATGTCTCAATCATTGAAAGAAGTTGGAGAATTCGTGCAAAAAAAACAATTATCGCTACTGGTGCGATTGAAAGGTCTCTTGTTTTCCCAAATAACGACCGACCGGGGGTCATGCTGGCATCAGCAGTTCAAACATTTGTTAATCGTTACTCAGTAAAACCGGGCAATAATTTGGTTATTTTTACAAATAATGATAGTGTTTATAGTTATATTAAGGATTTAACGAGAGCCGGAATTAATATCTTAGCAATTGTTGACTCACGGAAAAATATTGCGGATTCTGTTTTGGTTGATGCTAAAAATATTAGAGTTATTTCAAATTCAATTATAAAAAATGTTAATGGATATAAAAAAGTAAATTCAGTTGTTGTTCAGTCATTGGACGATAAAGAGGTGGAGACAATTTCGTGTGATCTGTTAGCTCACTCAGGCGGTTGGAATCCAATGGTTCATTTGCATTCACAATCTAGGGGCACTGTTAAATTTGATGATAGAATTGCATCATTTGTACCAGAGTATTCCGCTCAAAATTCTATAAATATTGGTGCATGTAACGGCACTTTTGCCTTAAATGAAATTTTTGATGAAACTGAGTTATTGCTATCTGGTGCTTCGGAAAATTCAAAGCCATTGGTTTACAAAGGTAAATTAGAATGTAGTAAACAGAGTTATTCCATTGAAGCTCTTTGGAGCCCTGACCTTTCAAAAGAAAAAAATAAAGCCTTTCTCGATATTCAGAATGATGTAACTCATGATGATATTCAGCTCGCGTTAAGGGAAGGTTATTCAAATGTTGAGCATGTTAAGCGTTACACAACTGGAGGTATGGGTTTTGATCAGGGCAAGACAGGCAATATTAATATTATTGGAGTAATTGCGAAGGAGCAAGGCATAGGTTTAGATGATGTTGGAACGACAACCTTTAGGTCACCTTTTACCCCTGTTTCATTTGGTTCAATAAATGGTGTGAGAGAGGGCTCTGTTGCCTTACCTTTTAGGCACACTCCGGTAACAAAGTGGAACCTTGATAAAGGGGCTTTCATGTATGAGGCTGGGGCTCGATGGCGTAGACCTGGATACTTCCCAATGCCTGGAGAGGGTTTTCAAGAAGCTGTGAATCGAGAGTGTCATGCAGTAAGAACAGGCGTTGGTGTATACGACGGCTCACCTCTTGGAAAATTTGAGTTAAAAGGCGAGAACGTTGGGGAGTTTTTAGATCTAATTTATACTAATATTATGTCGTCGCTTGAGCCAGGAAATGGAAGATATGGCTTGATGCTGACAGATGATGGTCTAATATTTGATGATGGTGTCGCTTTTCGAATTGATAAACATCGTTGGTTTATTTCAACTTCTTCAGGCCATTCGGATGCTGTAAATCAGCACATGTTAAAAATTTTAGCTTTTGATTACCCTGAGTGGGATGTTAAAATTACAAATATCACTAGCCAATGGAATAATGCTACTATCTGTGGGCCCCAAGCGAGAAAATTATTAAAAAAATTGGGAACCGATATGGATTGCGAGAACGACTCTTTTCCGTTTATGAGCTTTCGTGAGGGTATGATTGCGAACATTCCTGCAAGAGTCATTAGAGTTAGTTTCACTGGTGAGTTATCTTTTGAGGTAAATGTTTCTCCAAGAAATATGTTAAGGCTTTGGGAGAAAATAATTGAGGAAGGTGAAGAATTTGGCATTCTTCCTGTTGGCTCTGAAGCCAGTCATGTACTAAGAGTTGAAAAAGGATTTTTGTCGCTTGGTCATGAGGTTGATGGAACAGTGGACCCTTATGATCTTGGTATGGGCTGGCTAATGTCTAAGAAAAAAGTGGATTATATCGGTAAACGGTCAGTAGATTTGCGCCGTAGTTCGGGAAAAGTCAGAAGAGAATTAGTCGGTTTGTTGCCAAATGATCCTAATGAAGCAATTCCAGAGGGTGCCCCCATTACACCGAGTGGGAAAAAAGTTGCGACTGAAGGGTTCACAACGGCTTGCGTTTGGAGCGTAGTAAACAATCGATGGGTAGGTTTGGCTTTACTTGAAAACGGTCGTGCGCGGTATGGGGAAGAGGCTTGTGTGAGGATAAAAGATAGGATCATTAGTGCTAAAATAACAAAACCTGTGCACCATGATCCAGATGGAAAATTATTGAGATCGTAAAATGACGTATGATGTAAAGATTGAGCGAAAATTATTAAATGCGCTTTTTGATATTAAGGGGTCAATAGAGGACGTAAAATCTCATTTGAAAAAGCATATAAAATCAATTCCGATTAAGCCCAATTCGTGTATTTCACAAGGAAATTTGAAAATTCTTTATGTTGGACCAAATCATTGGATTTTAATGGCTCCGATTGCCGAGGAGCAGCAGCTGCTTTCCAACTTGAGGCCTTATGATTGTCCTGCTTCTATCAGTATTGTCCTTATTTCTGACACCATGACATTCTTTTATATCGATGGCCCCAATGCCTTTGACATTATGTCGATAGCATCACCTATGAATTTAAATAAAGATTCATTTACTTCTGAAACTGCTACATTTAGTGAGATTTTTGGATTAAAGGCACTAATCATTCGTCATGGCGACGGGTATCAATTTGCCGTTGATCAAAGTTTTGGCAATATGGTTTCGGACTATCTTGATCTGGCACTCGCTGATTAAGTCTTTCGTTATCACCCGCCGATAGCAAGCTTATTTGCAATCAATGCTAACATTTCCCCTTTTTTTACAATTCCTCTATTTGAATGCGCTAAAATGATTCCGCTATCTTTGAACGTAAGTTTGAGTGATGCTCTCTCTGGTTCTGCAATATAATGGAACCAACCTGCAGTTTGCCCTTTAGAAATAGTGTCTCCAGCTTTTACAATTCTATCAAATAACCCAAATGCTGGTGAATGGATTGATGCGCTAGGATCCCGAATTTCAATTGTTTCGAATTTAGATGCTGGCTCAGCATTACGGCCTTTATAAATTTTCAAATGGTTTAGAATATTAAAAATACCAAGTTCAGCCATATTTGTCATCTTGGGGTTAACGCCACCACCTCCACCAAGTTCTGTGGCAATCATTGGAATGTTTGCTCGACCAGCTGCCGAGTTTAGAGATCTGTTATCATTATTTTCACCTAACACCCAAATATTCGCTATTCCAAAAGCTTTTGCTAACGCTAAATTGTTCTGAAATAGCTTTTCGTCTTCTGATTTATACACTAAAGAACAAGGCATAAAAACTGACGCCTTCCCTCCTGAATGAAAATCGATTATAGCGTCAAAATTTTGCATAAGGTCATTTTCTAAATAGGCTGCTAACATTTCTGTTGGTGAACCGTCTGGGTTTCCAGGAAATGCTCTATTCATGTTTTTATCGTCAAGGGGGTTAGTTCTTCTAGATTGTGTAATTGCATCAAAACTTAAACCCGGTATTAGCAATATTTGGCCATTTATGTCATTTACTGAAATCTCTTGAGACACTCTCATTATCGCAGAGGGTCCTTCGAATTCATCTCCATGATTGCCTCCAATTACTAGGAGTTTTTTACCATTGCCGTTTTTTATATTGATGACTGGAATTGGATGGTATCCCAAAGGAACGGTATTATCCGACCATGGCATCATTAATTCACCAACTTGGTGACCGATTTTTTCTAAATCAATATTTGATCGAATTCTTGATTTAACCCTATCCATAAATTTTATCCTCCCACTGTTGACTAACATCTTAATTTATCAATGCTTATTTGCAAACTTATAACAGCTAGGTCCATTGGCGAGTTTACAGAGTAAATTGTCGTAATTTATACCCCTAATATAGCAATTGTTATATTTACCATGTCCTTAAGGAACAAGATCTGAAAAATAATATAGGGGGTGAAATTGCTAACTTTTAATGGATTCAAGGTAAAACCTATCTCAGGTGCGATGGGGGCCGAGATATTTGATATTGATTTGTCAGATGATATAGATTCTGAAACTTGGAGAGAGATACAAGACGCTTGGCATCATTATTTGGTTCTTATTTTTAGAGATCAAAACTTAACGGATGAAGAGCAATTCAAATTTTCCCAAAGATTTGGAAAAATTATTCCTCATCCTTATGTAAAGGGATTGCCAGACATTCCAGAAATATTTAAAATTATTAGGGAACCTGGTGAGTCATTTAGTTGGGATGGTTTTTATCATTCTGATTTGATGTTCCTAAAAAAACCACCTATGGGTGCCACGCTATATGCTAAAGAATGCCCTCCTTTCGGTGCTGATACAGCGTTTACCAATATGTATTTAGCCTATGAAACATTATCAGATGGAATGAAATCGCTTTTGAACGATTTAGAGGGGGAGAATGAATCTGGAAACCCTGAAAAATATAGTAACAAGTACCAGTCCATGGAAGAATTGGGCAAAAAAGGAGCTATGGGTGCAGTTCATCCAATGGTCCGGGTTCATCCAGTTACTGGTCGAAAGTCTTTATTTAGTTCACTTGCTTTTACAAAAAGAATAAAAGGGATGACTGACAGTGAAAGTGCGCCAATACTAAATTATTTGTATGAACATTCAATTCAAGCGCATTTAGGGTGTAGATTAGAATGGAAAAAAGGGTCATTAGCTCTTTGGGACAACAGGGTATGTTTACATCACGCAGTTGCAGATTATTTTGGTGAAGTTGCAAAGCACAGACGTGTTATGCAAAGAGCAACAATTGAGGGCGAAGAGCCAATTTCTGTAAAGTCTTATAACGAAAGAGGTATTCAATCGTTATAATGATATTAATTGTGATTTCTTAAGAGGTAAAAAATTTCTTGAATAATGAAATCTTAATTTCGTTTATTTAATTGAAATAATTTAGATTCTAATATTTACTGGTTAAAAAAAACGTAGGATATGCTGAGTATGACCACTGAAAGTCCAATAATTAAATTCCAAAATGTCGATAAGTTTTATGGTGACTTTCAGGCCTTAAGCGATATAAGCATTGAAGTTCAGCCTAGTGAAAGAATGGTTATATGTGGCCCTTCAGGTTCGGGCAAATCTACCTTAATTAGATGTATAAATGGTCTAGAGAGCCATAACTTTGGAAAATTAATCGTGGATGGGGTTGAAATATTTGATGGGTCCAAAGATATCATTAGGCTGCGTCAAGAAATTGGTATGGTTTTCCAACAATTTAACCTTTTTCCTCATTTGACCGTTTTAGAAAACTTAACTATTGGGCCAATTAAAGTCCGTAAAGTTTCAAAGACGGAAGCAGAAATAATGGCCCGAAAATATCTCGATCGCGTACACATTCCCGAGCAAGCTGAAAAATATCCAGCAGAATTGTCAGGTGGCCAGCAACAACGTGTAGCGATCGCAAGATCACTCTGCATGGAGAGTAAAATATTACTTTTTGATGAACCGACTTCTGCCCTTGATCCTGAAATGATTAATGAAGTTTTGGATGTGATGGTAGAGTTGGCCGATACTGGTATGACAATGGTTTGTGTTACACATGAAATGGGTTTTGCTAGAAAAGTTGCTGACACAATGGTATTCATGGATGAGGGAAAGATAATTGAGGTTGCTCCACCAGATAAATTTTTCTCTAAGCCAGAGAGTGCGCGCTGTAAAGAGTTTCTAGAGCAAATATTGGAGCACTGAATATTATGGAGCCTGACAGAGCAATATCTTTCAAAGGCTTGCCTGTAAGACAGCCTCCCGCCATTAACCGATTTTTGTCATCTACTCCTGTGTCACTTGTTATCTATTGTTTGATTGTCTATGCCATCCTCTATTCATCTTTCACAGGAGCACAAGCAATGGGGTATAACTGGCAGTGGTACCAGATTCCAAAATATATATATAGTTATACGGATAACGGTTTTCAATTTGGAGAACTAATGTTGGGGCTTTGGACTACAATAACTCTGTCTTTTACTTCTTTTGTTTTAGCTATGGCGATTGGGTTTTTGGTAGCTTTCTTACGCCTCTCGGGACTGCTAATAGGTACAAAAATTGCCGTATGTTTCTTGGAATTTGTTCGCAATGTCCCTTTATTGGTGCTGGTTTATCTTTTTTATTATGTTTTGGGGCCCGTTTTTAAGTATGACCGTTATACAGCTAGTATACTTTGTTTAGCCGTTTATCACTCTGCGCTAATTTCAGAAATTCTAAGAGCTGCCATAAATGCTGTGGCTCAGGGCCAATGGGAAGCTGCAAAATCAATTGGAATGAGTAAAATGCAAACTTACCAATATATTATATTACCTCAATCAATTCGTTTTATGTTACCTCCCATGACGGGGGAAGTAGTTCACATGGTAAAAAGCTCTGCAATTGTTAGTGTGATTGCGGTCGCGGAGCTAACTACTTTGGGCCAAAATATTATTTCTGACACATATATGGCTTTTGAAATTTGGTTCACAATTGCTTTAATTTACATGTTTG
>Ga0115011_10002530_pt1 | contig 12674 bp, 8 predicted proteins | sample TroAtlMetagenome_2_FD_88705 | JGI IMG/M metagenome (GOLD analysis project Ga0115011, IMG submission 88705) | Marine eukaryotic phytoplankton communities from Atlantic Ocean - Tropical Atlantic ANT8 Metagenome | ecosystem: Environmental > Aquatic > Marine > Oceanic | place: Tropical Atlantic... | reverse complement strand
ACCCCGGCATCGGGAATGGGCAACCCCATGTCCGCCGCTGGTGGGGGCGCGGGGGCACTGATGAACAAGTAGGCCGGTGGAATGAGGCTTGGGGGATCGTCTCCCCGTGCCCAGGCGATGGACAAGTGGTCTCCCCCGCCCCCTTCTTTCATCAGTGCACTCATGGGATACGCCCGGCCCGCCTCCAATGGAATCGGAGTCGAGCGTTGACTCGGCGTCTGATTCCAGGCCCGGTGAGGCGTCCAGTTGTCCACCCGCGCAACCTGTTCGGCCGCCTCACCATCGTGGCCGGACGCGATCCAAAGCTCGCCGTTATCGTCGCTGGCAATCCAGAAGGTGTAGTCGTCGGTCTCGGGCGGGACCAAGAATGCGCTCAAGCGCACCCCGTACTCGTCACCCCGGTCTTGGGGGGTTTCCATGGTGGCGACTACGGTGGAGTCATCGGGTTCATCGGGAAAGCCCGGGGCTTGCCGGAGGTCAGCGACCGCGTTCCCCGCAATCCCCTGCCAGGTGTCCATCCGTACCCCATGGGTGGAGACATCGACGACGACACTCGAAACATGCACATGGTCGGTACTCGATCGGACGCCATACGTGAACGCGTCACGGCCAATGAAGTCATCGTCGGGGGTATAGACCCACTGCCCATTCACCCGCTCGAGGTGACCGCTCTCGGGATCTGTCACATCGACCACGTCCGCCACCCCGTCGTGGGATAAAGCATTCCCGGCCAGATCGAACGTGAGCGACACGCCCGGTTGAGTACGCCATTCACCGGCAATGCCGCCGACAGCGGGCATCCAGTCGGGGAGCGCTGCTACTTGGGCCACGGCTTCGTCGGACAGTTCCAAACGCCAGACGTCACGGAAGAATCGGGTCAAGTCATGCTCCACGACTTGGGAGACCCACACCAGCCAGGTGTTTCGCTCGGCGGCGTTCCCCTGGGGCAATTGCGCATCGGCGGCGTTGTAGCGCCTAAAGACCTCTAAGAGGGCTGGCCATCCAAAGTGGTCGCGAAGCTGGAGGAAGAGCGCCAGCTTGAATCCGACCCCAACCTCGGCGTAGGGCCCTTCGGCGACCCCGTCTAGGGCCCGTCTCATGACGGTGTCCGCGGCGGCGGTCCAGGACCAGCCCCCTTGCTCGCGCAGGCCAAGCTGGTCATAGGCGTAGACCGTAAAAATGTTCACTGTGGCTTCGACTGAACCGTCGAAGGTGTATGAATTGTCCCAGGCCCAGGTCTTGTCCGGGCGGCGTTGCGCCTCATGACCCAACTCGTGGAACCATCCCCAAGACCCCGTCCGTTGGAGGTGGTCGAAATCGACCAGCTCTGGGGCCGCGACCAAGGGGCCTTGGGTGGGATACCCGGCATGTAAATAGCCCGCACTCACCTGGACGTCGATGTTGATCCGCTCCGCCATGTATCGGCGCGCAGCGTGGGTCCCCAGCTCATCTTGTAAACGAACGACATCGTTCCAAAACTGCATCACCTCGTTCGGGTTCTCGAGGGTACGAACCAAATGTGACGGGAGGCTCAGAGCAAGATGCTCACTGACCAATTCGGCGTAGGGGGCCGGCGCGTCGCGTAGCCCCTCGTTCCAGGCCGCATCAGTGGTCTCCCCCAACACGAAATAGGGGGCCGCCACAGCGCCACTAATGGTGACTTCGAAGGGCGCCATCTCACGGTGCTCGGTGCCCACATCGACATAGAGGGCCCCGCCAAAGGGGCTGGCACCTTCTACCCGCTCCGCATCCATCGAATAGGCCCAATGGACCTGGGGTGGCCGTTTCCACCCATCCCGTCTGCTGATGTCATCGGTGTGACCGCCAAAGCGGAGCACAAAGCCGGCCTCGCGGGCGCCCTCGGGGACGCTGATGGTGATCAACTCGCCCGGGGCTGCGTAGAGCCCGGTCGCATGCCAGCGCGTGCGGTTGGGATCGATGGCCACCACCCGCTCTATGCGGGGGGCGTCATCGGACACTGCCCCAAAAAGGTCTACTGCGGAGCGGTGAGCCTGAATTTCTCTAGGCCCCAAAGCGCGCAAGAGGCCAAGTTCACGGCGCAATAGCGCCTTGTCCCATGCCGACCGCACCGCCGCGCCGGGCAGCGGCCGAATCGCATCCACTGCGTTCCCAAAGCCCGCGTCGAGACGCCGAGTCAACGGATCATCCGGCGAGATGGCGTCGTAGATGCGCCCGAGTAACACGCCCGCCCGGTCTCGGTCAGCCTCGCCGAATCGCGCGGGATCGACCAGCATGGCCAGCAGATCGGTGGCACTCATCTGACCGTCCGCGGGGACAATATCGATGACGTCATTATCCCAGCGATGACCGCTCACGAAGCCGATCCCCGCCTCGCGGAGGAGCAAATTACCCGGCGCGGCGTAAATGGGCCGTCCCCACCACCAGTCGTAGCCGACCCCATATTCGCAAATGAATAGGCCCCCGCCAGCACGCACGAAATCGCTCACCGCCAGAAGGGCCTCATCATCCACATCACTGCCGAGCCATGGAGGGACGAAGACGTCGGCGTTGATCAACGCGGCCCCCAAGTCCCGCCGGGCGACGACATTGACGTTCTGGTAGCCCGCCTCGATCAACCACTGACCCACTTCGGCCGACAAGGTGACGATTCGAACCGCCGGTTCGGGCCCTCCGAGCCAGCCGATGGCGTTCCGATAGAAGGGACCGGATTGAGCACCATAGGCAGCCATATTGATGATCTGATGGTCGGGCATGGCCACGACTCGACCAGCCCCCCAGCCGGCAGCAACGATGACTGGCCCTGCGTCGGCGCCCTCGGCGTAGAAGGCGACATCGTGGGCGTCTTCGCCATACGCCACCATGAAGCCCGGTTGAACGCCGCTGTGAATCGACTCCACGCCGTTCAACAGGGCGTTGCGCGCGGCCTCAATGTCGATGGGTGCGTTGATGGTTACGCCCCATGACGCAGCCTGCTCGTCCGCCGAGAGGGAGATCTCGACCCGTCCGGCAATCCCCATGGGAGGGGTGTAGACCATCCCATCGAGGGCAGCGTTGACCGCCTCGGAGGTGCCCCCAAAAACCATCTCTCCGTCGGTGTCGCCGTCGCCCCTTTCGAATTGCAGGCCATCGACCCTGGACAAAGTGAGCGTACCGCCATCGACCGCCAGGCGAACCAAACCGTCCAAAACACCCTCGACGCGCGGCGCGTCGAAACCGGCAGTCGAGAAACTCACGGGCGTGTTGACGCGTGTGACCCCCATCATGGGCACGTCCAACGTCACCAATTGAGCCCTCACCGTGGTGGGCAAGAAGAAGACGAGCAGAGCCAGCCGCAACCACATAAAATGCCCCCGTATGGAATCTGTGGCTCCACCGTATCGCTCGCAACCCCCACAACCAAGGGCGTTTTGGCGGGGTTGGGGTGGGCCCTATTTGGGGTGAATTCTAGATTGGAGAGGTGCATCCGCGCCGGACGAGAGAATCGAGGCTGACGCCATTTCCCTCGACGGTGAAAAAGCGAAAGCGACCCAAGGTTCTCAGTGATGCCTGCGAGCCTCTGAAAAGGCGACCATCGGTCAATTTCAATCCACCGGGTCCACCCATCTCTCCATACCGCACGCAGCGTTATTAAAAAGAAAACCGACTCATGAGTGTAATAAATTCAAACGGCCCCGTCAGGTGAATCGACCCGCAACACAGAATGGAGATGGGAAATGAAAACTCTCAACAAATTGTATCTCGCTTTGGTCGCAAGCCTGTTCACAATTGGATGTGGCCAATCGACTGAAGAGGCTGACCTCGAGGTCGTAGAGATCAGCATCGATCACTATATGGAACCTTGCCGGGTTCCCTTTGCGGACTGGTGCCATCGAGTCGATGAAGGCGCGGGGTTTGCCCCGACTCCGCACTGCGTTTCGGGATTGGACCAATACGAATGGGGGACCCAATACCGGGTCCGTGTAGAGCGACGCGAACTGGATACCGGGATGTTAGAGGATGCGCGCTGCAACACCGAATACGCCGTCATCGAGGTCCTCTCGGCGACGCCGGCTCCAGCGGACACTGTGTTCACATTGCCGGGCATGGACCGGCTTTTCCTGGAAAACCTGGAGACACCCGCAGCGGTCACCTTGGGAGGGCTCCGGGAAGGGATGTCAGCGTTGCCCGTCACCGTCAAAGAGAGTCAGGCCGCGCTCATCGAGCGTCTGGGCACCAAGACCTTTGATCTCAAGGTCAGCTATGGGGCCGAGCGTGAGCGCTTGGCCACCGCCGAGATCATTGCCATCGACGGCGGCTGTGACAACGGCGAACTCGCCTTGGGCATCTCCATCCTTTGCGGTGACCCCTGTTACTGCGCTGAGTTTCAGCCCGAAGAAGAAGGCCCGACCTGTAACGAAGCGGGCCAGATCGTCTGTAACGGCGACCGCTGGGGTCCCGAAGGCGGCATCGTCTCGGACTGCGCCGATTGGGGCGACGAAGGATTTTCGGATTGTAGCGAGTAGTCCCCACCGGCCCTCATAATCAGCCATCCCTGCCTGCCCCAAAGCGTGGCCGGTCCCATAATCACGGGGACCGGCCGCCCGCTATTTCGACCCCAAAACGCACGACGGGAGCCGCGACAATCTGCCTCACCGGCAGCGACGACGACCGGCATCGAAAAAAACCAGTTGGGTCAAACAGTCAGGAAGACTAAAAGGGTGATCGATATGAGTAATTCACCTTTTCCATCCCTTCTCATCTCCGAATCCGGCTTCGTCCCCCAAGGCAGCTTTGCCGAAGCCCAGGCGGAGTTTCTCTCCCCCGATATGGAGAGTGTTGCGCACTTGGACCGTCTCTTCGCCGAGAAGAAGATCGGTGTGGTCGCCCACTTCTATATGGACCCCGAACTCCAGGGGGTCTTGTCGGCCTGCCGGTGGGAGCACATTTTCATCAGCGACTCCCTGAAAATGGCGGACTCCGCTGTCGAAATGGTGGAGGCGGGATGCGAGCACATCATCGTCTTGGGCGTCGACTTCATGAGCGAGAATGCGCGGGCCATGCTGGACGCAGCCAATCTGAAAGACGTCCCCGTCTATCGAGTGGCCAGCGCCGAGATCGGCTGCTCTCTCGCATCTGCTGCCGATGGCCCCACATATGCCGCCTGGCTCAAGAAGGCCGGCGCGCACCCCCGCGGCCTCCACGTGGTCTATATCAACACGAGTCTGCAGACCAAGGCCTTCGCCCATAGCGTCGTGCCCACCATCACCTGCACCTCGTCCAATGTGGTGAACACGATTCTCACTGCATTCGCCCAGATCGAAGACCTCAACATCTTCTATGGGCCCGACACGTATATGGGTGAGAATCTCGAAGTCCTCTTCGAGGCGCTGGTGGACATGGATGACGATGCCATTCGGGCCGTCCACCCAGGCCATACTCGAGAGAGTATAAAATCTCTGCTGACCCGCTTTCACTATTTCAAGCAGGGCAATTGCGTGGTGCACCATATGTTCGGCGCAGAGGTGGCCCGAACCGTCGAACGTGACTACCCCGACGCGATGATCACGGCCCATCTCGAAGTCCCGGGTGAAATGTTCGCCATCGCCATGAACGCCCAGCGGGCCGGTCGTGGGGCGGTCGGCTCGACCTCCAACATCTTGAATTTCATCGTCGACCAGGTGGAGTCAGCCATTGCGGCCAAAGCGGCCAAACGGCTGCAGTTCGTGCTGGGTACCGAGGCCGGCATGATCACCTCGATCGTTAACCGTCTCCGCGATGTTCATCAGAGCCACCCAGGGAATCAGGTCGAAACCGAGATCATTTTTCCCGTCGCGAGTGATGCGATCACCCATGCCCCCGAATCCGAACTGGCCATCGTGCCCGGCGTGTCCGGCGGCGAAGGCTGTTCCATCAGTGGCGGCTGCGCAACGTGTCCGTATATGAAGATGAACTCACTCGACGCCCTCATCGAGATGAGTGAGCGGATCGGCGTCGAGGCCGACAATCTCGAGGCCTATCACCCTCGCAAGTACATCAGTTTGATCGACGGCCAAACGGCGGCGGAGTTAGGCGGTCAGCCCATTCTTCATATGCGCAATTTTCAACGAGAACAGGCGATCCCCAAAGCCCTCGTCGAGGACATCCTGGGTCGCCACGGCGCGGTCTCCGACAACGCACTCTCTTCCTGAGCCGAGACCGGATGCGTCTTTGAATCGTGAAGCCTGGAAAAACCTGGGCTAAGACGCAAGAAGCGACTCTCCAGCGCCTTGAATGCTGCGGACCACCGATATGACCGCCCTCTCGGCCAGCCCGAGTCTGGTCCGCGCCGAGCGATTCGCCCCGAATCGGGCGGGGTTGGCAGGCGAATGCCCAGCCGAGACGGTTCAAGTCGTGCAGTTGGTCTGGGAAGGCGGAGTGACCGGGCCTGACGGTGCGCGACTCGGTGCCCCTCAACGAAACGGGATCTCCATCACCCTCGCCGATGGTCGGCGCGTCATCCCATTGGCCCTGGCCGACGACGACCCCGACAATTGCGTCCTGGCATGTCTGGCGGATGCGACCCCCGCAGAAAAGGCCGAAATCGAGGCCAAATGATTTCATGACCCTGGCAATGAGCCCAACCCCAAGACTTGGATCGACGGGGTACCGGGCCCGCTAAAGGTCGAGTGTGCCTCGGACAGTTCGAAACTACAGCGGGGATGGCGTCTACATTCACCATGGGATCGAGTGAGGCGCTCGGAGCGATCTCTGCCTCGCCCCATCGGTCCTCTCGGCTAACCACGACAAACAGGTGACAAGCGTAATCGGGGAGGCCATCGAGCGCGTCCGCTCCGCTCGACCAAACGGGCTCGTTCCATTTGTGCAGCGCATCAAATGCAGAATCTCGATATAGAGTCTCTGTGGGGGGCGAGAAAATTCGGTAACCCCACACCGCTGAAACCGTTTTTCCTTTTTCCGGTGATGCGAGTCATAGACACCGAATGCGTGAACGACACTCGAAGAGTGGTTCCGGTGGACACTCTGCATCGCATGTAGGGGCAGAACCAACGGATGAGGGAGACGAGCTGATGAAGTTATTTCGGACAATGCTATTTGTGGGCTCTGCTGGCTGGCTCCTGTGCTGCACGCCGGACCTAAACGATAACGAGTGCAATACAGACGCTGATTGTCGGTACAAAACCGGCACGGTGTGTAGTCCAGACAATTGGTGTGTACTGCCAACGCCCACCCCTTCTACGCCGACCACTCCCATGGACGCCAACCCCACTCTATCCACGGACAGCGGGGTCACCGATGGCACGGTCACCCCGACCGACGCCGCCCCAACGACCGTCGATGCCACCGCCCCCAATCCCGATGCGGCCCTCATCGAGGACGAGTGGACTCGTCTACTCGGACCGTGCGCGCACGCACCACAATACACCCCAGATCCCCAGGGCCCCCCGCGGGCCGATCCGTATATGGATGCCTTTCGAGAATTGGATTTCGATCAACTCCCCACACGCTGGCGGACCGAAGCCCTTACGCCCATTGAACGGTCAGTCCTGGTCTACGCCTTAGGCATCCGCCCCGAGACTTTCCGCGACAAGCTCGTTTTGGCAGATCTCTTGGCCCAAAAGCCGATGGGCGTCGTCGTCGCTGCGGCCTTTGCCTCTCCAGGCAATCGATTGAACTACGACCTTCTGCTGACCGGGATGGCCCGATTCTATAATTGCGACCGGGCACTGCCCCCGACCCTCGAGGCGTTTCGCGAGACCATTTTCGACTATCAAATGATGTCCGAGATCGATTCGGCTGCGAAATGTAGCCCCCGCCGACTCTACGAAGATCACGAGGTGTACGCCTATGTGGCCGAGACCGTGATCGATGGCGAAGTCCGTGAGACAGAGATCATCTTGGGTCCGGATGGTACGGGCGCTCCCTTGACGTTTGCGGTGTACGATGAAGAGGGCCGGCTGAGCGATCGCTCTACTTTTCCTACGGTCGGCGGGAGCCAACGCACCCTCGGTTCCCCGCAAGTTTGTTTGGCGTGTCACGTCAATTTCGAACGGGATCCGAATCTTTTCGATTATGATGACCTGATCCCGCAAGGCACGGGCGTGTGCGCCCAATAGACGCATTCTCGTATTTGGGACTCTTCCCCGGTTATTGTCTGGGCACCTCGAAGGTCGGTGTCGCGAACGCTTTACCCACACTTTCTCGCCCCCACCGCGACCCCTTCCAGGACACCTCATGCCGGTCTACATGATCGTCGTATTCCTCAGTATCGTCAGCGGCATCGCCTTCGCGCTCAGCGGCTACACATTGAGTCGACTCCATGCCCTGTGGGAAGCGGCCTGTCCCGGATTCGACCAATCCTGGGCCCTGATCTGGCTCGAGAAACCGCAAATATGGGCCCTGAGCGCAGCACTCATCGTCAGCTACTTCACCATCGGCAAGCTCCTCCCCACCCGACCGTTCCGCTGGCTGGGGTGGGTCAGTGGTCTGTGGATGGGCTATCTCGCCCTCTGCCTCTTCTTGATGGGCCCGATTCATCTCATCGAGTTTGTCCTCGCCTCATTTTCGCTGATCCAGAGCACCCCGCCGCCGGTTCTTGCGGGCCTCCTCTTGGGCACAGTTCATTTGGCATTCGTCGTGGGGGTGTGGACTGCTCTCCGACCCCCGCGAGTGTGCGCCATTGAAATTCAAAGTCCACGCATCGGTCCGGGCCTAGACGGGCTCCGGATTCTTCAGTTGAGCGATGTGCACATCGGCCCCACGATCGGCCACGGACTGATCGAGCATCTGCATCGACGCTGCGCAGAACTCGCGCCCGATCTGATCGTGATGACCGGTGATCTCGTCGACGGAGAGCCGCGTTTTCTGGAGGCTGAGGTAAAGCGGTTCTTGGCGCTCGAAAAGTATGCGGCGCACGGGCTCTACTTCATCACCGGCAATCATGAGTACATCTCGGGCGCGGCCCCATGGGTCGAGTTCATCCGTCGGCATGGCATCCGAGTTTTGGAGAACGAGCACGTCACTCTGACCATCGATGGCGACGCGCTCCACCTGATCGGGATAGAGGATTGGGATGCCCGGCGTTTCGATCCGAGTCGAGCACCCCACCTCGAAAAAGCACTGTCAGGCATTGAACAGAGCTCAGCCTTCAAACTCTTACTCGCCCATCAGCCAAAGGCGGCCCGACAGGCCAGTGAACTCGGCATTGATCTCCAGCTATCGGGACACACCCATGCCGGCCAGCTCTTCCCCCTCAACGTTCTGATCCATCTCGATCAGCCCTATTGTCACGGTCGCTATCAACTCGATGCGCTCACCCTCTACGTCAACGCGGGCACGGGATATTGGGGCCCCCCGCTCCGCTTGGGTACGCGGGCGGAGATGACGATGTTCACCTTGCGGCACGCGCCCGTCGCACCGTCCGGACAGTAAGACAACAGCGGATAGGCTCGACGTTTCCAAAGAGGCCGGATCGATGCTGAGCCGTGCGCTGGGTGCGACGTCAAAGCGAGCCGATGACCTGTTGGGCAAGCCGGCGGGTATAGCGATGCACCTTCCAGTGACCGGGGCTCCACCCCTCCAGAAACCGAAAGAAGTCCGTCCACGCCACGGGGTATAGAGCACGCCAGTTACTCTCCAAGGCATCGACATCGATGGCCACTGCCCGTCGACTAATGCCCTGACGCAATGCCTGGAAATAGAAGGCGAGGAGTTCACTCTCTCGACGCTCGCACGCGTCTTCGTCGAGACAACTGCTGAGGAAGTACGCCACGTCCTTCATCCCGCAGCCGCCGCCCACATACTGAAAATCCACCGCCGCCACTGCCGACCGATCCTCAGCAAAGCAAAAATTGGCCACCTTAGCGTCACCGTGCACCCAGGTTTGAAACGGACTGGCGCTCAACATGGCGTCCAAAATGGGGGCTGCGTCGGCGATGGCCGGGGCGCGGTCGCGCAGGACTTGGAGCTCGTCGGGACGCGTCGCCAGGTGCCAATAGGTGCCCGTTTCCCAGAGTCCCACCGGCTGGACCTGCATGAATGTCGCGTGAAAATGGGCCAGCCAGGAGAGGCAAGCCAACAGGTCTTCATCGGACAGATGCCGACGCCTCGCATCGAACCCGGCCGTGTTCAGATCTTCGAGCACCATGAAGACCTCGTCCCCGTCGTTTTCGAGTCCGAGACATCGCGGTACGCGGCAACTGTCGTCGCATCGGTCTGCGTACTCGCGATACCACGCCGACTCGACTTGATAGGAGCGTGCCTTTCGCTCGTGGGAGCGACTCGTGCTCCACCCCCGCGGGTGCCGTTGAGTCGTCGGCCAACGCACATGCTTGACGATGACACTGGCCACATCCGAGCCGGCCAGCGCACACCGCACGATCTGTCCGTATCCGCTCCAAAGGCTTTGGACTTCTTGCCAATGCTCCACGCGTGACGCGCCGGTGACCTCCAGCACGAAAGGCATCCAGGCAGGCGCATTCATGGGCAAGACATCCTGGTGGCGACGGGGGTGGATGGCCGCGAGTCAACGCCGCTCCAATGCAATAGACAACGCGTCATTTTGTGGCCCCTCGTCTACTCGTCGTCTGACCCAATGGTCAGAGGGGACTACGCTATCGCCCCGGCTTCTCCGCCACAATCCGCCAATTTAGATCAGCGATCTTCGCCTTCTCCGCCTCGGTCCAGGCCTCGCCGCCGGTTTGCAGCAGATCCAGTGACTCTTCGACCCATGGGGGCATGAGGCGTAGCGTTTCCAAGAATCGAATCGCTTTACGCGCCATCAAGATCAAATCGCGTTTTTGCTCGCAAATCGGCCAGGCAGCACTCTTCGACGGCGCCGACAAAATCACCTCGAAGCCCGCCCGTTCGAGCGCGGCGCAGACATCGGCGGGGTACATCGATTGGGTCGCGGCCAAGGTCGGGAGATACGCCCTTTGCAGGGCCACGTGCTCTGGGTTTCCCCAGTCAAAATGAGGGGTCAAGAGATACTCGGAACACGCGTAGCGCGCGCCGGGTTTGAGGACCCGAAACATCTCGCGGGCATGTGAATCCAGCTCTTCTTTCTTGAAGAACGGCCACACCGCCTGCACCGAATAGCAGCCGTCGAATGTCTCTGATTCATAATCGAGCGGTTCGTGGTGATTGCCCACTTGGTAATGAAGCTGATCACTCATCTCGCATTCGCGGGCCCAGTCGATGGCGTTTTCGAGCTGGTTTGCATCGATGTTATAGCCCGACACGCGACCCCCGGTCAGGGTTGCAAAATAGTGGGCAATCCGACCCCGACCACACCCCATATCCAAGAGGTGAGAGCCCTCGGGATCTGCAAGTTCGAGAGCGTCGAGAATGGCCTGCTCACAGAGGAGCTGATTGCCATACAGGCCCTGATTTTCGTCCAATTGGGGCGGGATGTAGAGCTTCTCGAGATCAAAAACCGAGAGCATATTGTTGAGGACTTTGTAGTACGCAGCAACGGCCCGGGTTTCGTCCTCCGTCTTCGTCTCTTCACCGGCCTGCATCCGTTGGAAGAACTTGTATGCATCGATGCAGGCCTGCTTGTCCTCCTGGGAGAGTGTGGTGAGCCGCTTAATGCCCGTAAGAGAGGTCTTTGCGCGGTACCAATTGGCCCTCAAGCCTTTGTTTTCCCGTTGGATATAGTTCCGGATTGAAAGCGCCATGACATTTCCTTTGTGCGGGGCCATTCTCGACCAGCCGGGTTTACAACTTAACAGATTGTGTAAATGTGTAAACACATGATTTACTGTCCTCTGACACATGGAGGGCAGTTTCGTGGGCACAGCCGGTGAGTCCGATAAACCGATCGACGTCGAAGCCGATACCGAGGCGCGGATTCGCTATGCCGCATTGGCATGCTTTCACCGGATTGGCGTGGAGCGGACGACGATGAGCGACATCGCCCGACAATCGGGGCTGACGCGACCGACGCTCTACAAGTACTTCAAGAACAAGACCGAGGTCCTCTTTCGGGCCATCGACATGGAGGCTTTTGTCTTTGCCCAGTCCGTTGTGGCCCATGCGCGCACATTCGAGACTGTCGAAGAGCGGATTGTCGAAACCATCGTGTACGTGGTGGTGACTTTCCCCAAAACCCCCCATTTGTCCTTGGTCTTGGGCGACGACATGGGGGAGAGCCTACGCGCCAGGGCCTTTTCCGATGACGCGACCCTCGTCTTTTCCCAAATGACGGCCGCCCCCCTCATTGAACTCCGGCCGGACCTCGCCGACAGTGGACTCGAGATCAGCGAGATTATGTCTCGGTTCGCCATCTCGATGATCCTCTTTCCCGGCCGATATGCTGACGATCAGCAAGGCCTCCGGGACTTGATCTACAGACGCGTTTTACCCGGCCTGGTGTAGCGATCGCGCCGCCTCTGCGCGCCTCCATTCCGAGACGACGTCCTCTCCCCCACTGACCCGTTCGAGTCGGGGCTGGAACGGCCAGTCATGCTCATGGCCAACACGGTCTATGGGATTGTCGGCGCGAGCACTGCGTCACAGTTGGATCCTTCTCAGTTCCCCACCAAGCCTGGGTCCCTGAGCGGTCGACATCGGGATCGTCCCGTGCCATGGCGTTGAGCGATTTGGGCGTTCGGTGGCACGATACGGGCACGGTGGGCGCGGCCCTGCTAGAGTGCCGCGACTCACCCCAAGACAAAGGAAAATTTGATGCGCACCTTTCCTCTCTGCCTCTCCTT
>Ga0115011_10002529_pt1 | contig 12680 bp, 6 predicted proteins | sample TroAtlMetagenome_2_FD_88705 | JGI IMG/M metagenome (GOLD analysis project Ga0115011, IMG submission 88705) | Marine eukaryotic phytoplankton communities from Atlantic Ocean - Tropical Atlantic ANT8 Metagenome | ecosystem: Environmental > Aquatic > Marine > Oceanic | place: Tropical Atlantic... | reverse complement strand
TGAGCGACATCGCCAACTCAGTAAACCCGGATCACAAGGTCGAGTTTTTTGCCGGCTACTCCGGCTGGGGTGCGGGGCAGCTTGAGAGCGAACTTGCCCGCAAGGCGTGGCTCATCCATCCAGCAAGCGCTGAGCTGGTTTTCAGCAATCCGGACGAATCAGCGTGGCGTGACACCCTTCGGCAGATGAACTGGCAGCAACGCCTCCTCGCAGACGGCCCAGACGATCTGTCGTGGAATTAACGCCTCCCAAACGCAGACCAATTGCCCCCTGCCCTGATCGCCCTGAAAGGGCGAAATAATATAGCCCGAGGTAACGCCCCGGGACTCAACGCCATAAATCAACCAGCCCTGAAGGGGCGGCACAAATCGTCGACCAAAGGCCCGTTCCGTGTATTCCGTGGTCATTCCATCGCTTGGCCAAGCGCACAGCGAAAATAGCCGGACGCAGATTAACGGGATTAAAAATGATCTGTGAACATCCGTGAAATCTGTGTCTCGTTTTGAATCGCCGATACCGAAAGCCCGCCCGAGGACGGCTGGGGACAGCCGTCCCTGCCCCCCGCGTCCGACATTCAATCTCGCTCGACTTTTCCTCTCGCCAAGGGTGAGTCGGTTGCCTAGCGTTTGCGGACGCATCGATCGTTTTTGACTATGAGAGGAGTGTGTTATTTTCGATCCATTTTTTTGTCGCTTGGCGGACTGGCCACGCTGGCACTGCCGCTTGGCCAAGCGGAGACGGCGGCTTTCCCTCCGGAGAGCATCCAGTTTTTTGAAAACAAAATCCGGCCGCTCCTCGCGGACAATTGTTTCGAGTGTCACGACGCGAAGAAGCACAAGGGCAACCTGCTGCTGACCTCCCGCGAGGAAATCCTTAAGGGCGGCGACTTCGGCGCGGCCGTCACGCCTGGAGACCCCGACAAAAGCCTGCTCATCGATGCGGTGAAGCACACCAACTCCGACCTGCAAATGCCGCCGAAAAAGAAGCTCGGCAAACAGGCGGTGGCCGATCTCGAGCAGTGGATACGGCTTGGCGCCCCTTGGCCAAGCGGCGGCCCAACTGCAGCGACTGCCAAGCGGGAGCATGGGGTTTCCATCACGGAGGAAGATCGCAAGTATTGGGCGTTTCGCCCCATCGAACGCCCGCGTCTGGCCAAGCGCAACGGTCAGTCGCCGATCGACCAGTTGATTCAGGCACAACTCAAAGCCAAGGGCATCGCCGCCAACCCGGTTGCCGACCGGGCTACGTTGATTCGCCGCGCGTACTTTGACCTGATCGGCCTGCCGCCGACCTACGACGAGGTGCAGGCGTTCGTGAGCGACGACTCGCCCGACGCCTGGCCCCGGTTGATCGAGCACCTACTGGGCCTGCCGCAGTACGGCGAACGCTGGGGTCGCCACTGGCTCGATGTCGTGCGCTTTGCGCAGACCAACGGCTACGAGCGAGACGACGAAAAGCCACTCGTCTGGAAATACCGTGACTACGTAATCCGCGCCTTCAACAAGGACAAGCCGTACGACCGGTTTGTGATGGAGCAGATTGCCGGGGACGAGTTGCCGGACGTGGACGACGACAGCCTGATCGCCACCGGCTTCTATCGGCTCGGTGTCTGGGACGATGAACCGGACGACAAACGGCTCGCGGAATTCGACGGACTCGACGACATGCTCAAGACGACCTCGGAAACATTCATGGGCCTGACCGTCGGCTGCGCCCGCTGCCACGACCACATGTTCGACCCTATCTCGCAGCAGGACTATTATGAGATGCTCTCGTTCTTCCGCAACGTCCGCTACTACGACAAGCCAAAGTACGAATGGGACTCCTCCACCTATTCCCCGTTGATCCCGCCGCAGGCCGTGTTCGCGTGGCAGAATAAAAAGGACAAACCGAAGGATGCCAAGCCACCTTGGAACGGCCGCGAGTACGCGATGACCGTGCGCGAGCGCAGTGCCAAACCGATGGATACCCACCTGCTCATCCGCGGCAATGCCGGGCGTCCCAGTAAAAAAGTGGAACCGGAATTTCTCAAGGTATTAGCCAAGGCCAAGCCGGCGATCGCCCAGTCGCCCAATCCCTTCACCACCGGACGCCGCCTCGCGTTGGCCAGATGGATCGCCAGCCCGGAGCACCCGCTCACCGCACGCGTGATGGCAAATCGCATCTGGCAGTTTCACTTTGGACGCGGACTGGTCGCCACGCCGAACGATTTCGGAAAAGCCGGCATGCCCTGCCCCAATCAGGCGCTGCTCGACTGGCTCGCGGCAGAGTTCATCGACGGCGACTGGTCGATCAAGCACATGCACCGCGTCATCATGAAGAGCGAGGCGTATCGCCGCACTTCGTGGCAAAACCCGACCAATCAGGACGCCGATCCCGGCAACGAACTGGTCTGGCGCCAGAACCTCCGCCGCCTTGAGGCCGAGGCTATTCGCGATGCCATCTTGAAAACCAGCAACTCGCTGAACAACACGATGGGTGGCCGCGGATTTTTCCCCGACTTCGGTGGTGAAGTCATCGCCGGGGCATCCAAGCCGGGACGCGGCTGGGGCTACTCCGGGGCCGACGAGCGTTCGCGCCGCAGCGTCTACGCCTTCGTCAAGCGCACGATGATGGTGCCGTTTCTCGAGGTTTTCGATTACAGCGGCACGGAGGGTTCGATCGGCTCGCGCGCGGTGACCACTGTCGCCCCGCAGGCACTGACCCTGCTCAACAGCGACTTCGTCTCGCGGCAGGCCGGCCGACTCGCGCACGAACTACAGACCAGTCAACCGGCGCAGGACGACACCGCACTCATCAACGCCCTGTTTCGACGCACCCTCGCGCGCGATGCCCGACCGCAGGAAATCGATTTCGGCCATGACTATCTCGAGAAACAGACCGCCAAGCATGAAGCCGTTCGGCATCAACTGATTTTTGCACCGGACGTCCCCGCCTCCATTGAGGGCGGTTTCCTCAATAGTCTGCCGCAGGAAAAATTCCTGATCCCACCTGCCGCCGGTTGGCGTGCCCACTCCGGAAAATGGGGCGGTGGCTATGAGGGCATCAAAAACGTGGTGCCCGGCCGTGGGCCGTTCGTGTTGATGACCACCGTCGCTCAGGCCGACTTCACCGTGAGCGGCCGGATGCGGTTCGGCCAAAGCGTCGAGCACGCCGGCATTCTCCTTCGCGCCACAAACAAGGGGGCCGAGGATAAGGGCTACGAGGTTTACTTCGACGCCACAAACCACGAGTTGCAACTCCGGCGACACGACGGCGACACCCGGACCTTGGCCAAGCGCGAGTTGCGGAACTCATTCGGTTGGCGCGATGTGCGGGTTGAGTTGACCGGGGGCACACTGCGCGTGTGGCTGGACGGAGCCGAGGCGCCGTTCCTCGCTGTCACCGACGAAAAACCGATCGAGGGCAAAGGGCACATCGGCATCCGTGCCTGGGGCGGTACCGTGCGCACCGACGAATTGAAACTGCACTTGGCCAAGCGCACGCTGCTCATCGACGAAATCGATCCGGCCAAGTCCGCAGCCGACGAGCCGATTGCACAGGCGCAGCCCGGCTTGGCCAAGCGCCGTGCCCTGCAGGATCTCTGCTCCGTCATGTTCAACATCAGCGAATTTATCTATGTCGATTAACCTGCAGACCGCACGGCTTGGCCCCATTGACGGGGTTCAGCGATTAACCTAGCTTTTGCCAACCGATTTTTGACGATGGATCCAAACTTGATACAGCGCTTTAGTCGCCGCGAGTTCGTGCAGCGTTTCGGTACGGCCATGGCCGGCGTTTCACTCTCCGGGATCTTCCAGGGGGACAAGGTCTTCGCCGCCCCCGCCTCCGCGCTGGCCGACTACACCAACCCGCTCACCCCGCGCAAGGCACACTTTCCCACCAAGGCCAAGGCCTGCATTTACCTGTACATGTACGGCGGGCCAAGCCAGATGGACCTGTTCGACTACAAGCCGGAACTCGTCAAGAACCACGGCAAGACCATCGACATCGAGATGCGGCGCCGGGCGATCCGGAAGGAAAAAATTCTCGGCCCCGTTCGGGAATTCAAACGGCGCGGCCAGTCCGGCCTCTGGTGCTCCGACGCCTTCCCCCACCTGTCGCAACACATGGACAAGATGGCGGTGATCAAGTCGCTCTACATGGACTCGTTCGCCCACGGCTCGGCCAACATCCAGATGAACTCCGGCCGCGTCCTGCAGGGACACCCTGCGCTGGGTGCATGGATCGCCCACGGCCTTGGCTCCGCCAACAAAAACCTGCCATCATTCGTTGTGATGCTCGACCCGCGCGGCGGCCCGATCCCCGGCGCGGCCAACTGGACCAGCGGCTACATGCCGGCCGCCTATCAGGGCACCGTCCTGCGTTCCTCCGGCAATCCCATCCTCAACCTCGCCTCGCGCTCTGTGCGCACCCGCGAGATGCAGGGCGAACGCATCGATGCCATCAACGCCCTGAACGGCCTGCACATCCGCAGCCGAAAGGGCTACAGCGAACTCGCCGCACGCATTGCCAGCTACGACCTTGCCTACCAACTTCAGTCCACCGCCCCCGAGGCACTCGACATCTCCAGCGAATCCGAAAAAACACGGGAGATGTACGGCCTCTACGACAAAAAACCGGATCACTCCATCGCCATCTCCCCGGCCCACTTCGGGCGGCAATGCCTCGTCGCCCGGCGGCTCGTCGAGCGCGGCGTGCGTTTCGTGCAACTCTACTCCGGCGGCGGTCACCAGCAGCAAAACTGGGACGCCCACAACGGCGTCGATGAAAATTTAAAAATTCACTGCCCCGAGATCGACCGCCCCATCGCCGGGCTGTTGGCCGACCTCGAACAGCGCGGTTTGCTTGAGGAAACCCTCGTCATCTGGGGAGGCGAATTCGGGCGACAACCGGTCTATCAGGGCGGCAACGGAGGCCGCGACCACAACCCCAAGGGCTTCACCTATTGGATGGCCGGCGGCGGCGTCAACGCCGGAACGGGCTACGGTGAGACCGACGAACTTGGCCACGAGGCCGTCGTCAACCGACACCACATCCGCGACCTGCATGCCACCATCCTCCACCTCATGGGCTTGGATCACGAACAACTGACCTACCACTACGGCGGACTCGACCAACGCCTGACCGGCGTCGTCCCCCCCCCCCCCACCGCCCCCCCCCTCGCGTAAGCAAAACTTCCGTTTTTCGCAGATAGGAACAGCTGTCCGAGCCGTCCTAAAGATTGCTTGGCCAAAGGAGCGGGGACATTCCTGTCACCGAAAGAACCGCTTGACCAAGCGACAAAACAAACCGATCTCACTCCGAGGCTTTCGCAGCCTCAATCACCTTCGAAAAATTCTCGTACAACAAATCCCGTACCGGCTTTTCAAGCTTCCAAATATCCAACTGGTACTCAAAACTTTCCAGTTCATATTCCGGTTTGCGTGTAACCAAATCCCTGTAATATCTCATTGCAGACTGTTGATCACCCTGAATCCAATACAACGCCGCCACCATCGGCAAACCCAACTCGGCATGATTCGTGATTTTGTGTGAATTCTCCAATGCTTTGTCATACTCCATGTTCGAAATATAATACGTCGCCAATCCCGAGTAATACCAATGTTGCGGAGTGTCATTCAATCGTAGGGCCGCTTCGATTTGTTTAAAACCCGCCTCATAGTCCGCCCCTGTCAACGCGTTGAATGTTCCAGCTGAAGCCAGCACCAAAGGCTCGTACGGGTTCGCCTTCATGGCTCGTTCAATCTGCAATTTCACAGCCACCACATCCTTTTCATACCATGAAATCCATATCTGTTCGATGATCGCTATGGCATTGCTCGGTTCCAATTCAACCGCACGCCTTGCTGTCTCCTTTGCTTTCTCAAGTGCATCGGGAGTTTTATTGTAACGGCCACGTAGATCCTCCAGATACACCTCACTTAATATTCCGTATGCCGTTGAAATATCTGGGTTCAGTTCGATGCAACGGTTTAAATACTCAATCGCCTTAACAGTATTTTCACTGGTCGCATCTTCCCACAGTGCCTTACCCAACTGAAGTAACTCCATCGGCGTGAGGTCTTCCTCTTTTCTGACCAACGCCTTTTTCAGGATATCGCGGTGGATGGCTCCGTCGTGGCCGGCGACGTGAGCAGCGATAAAACCAGTGGCCTCATCGATAAAATCCCCTTCACCGACCATGTCGTTCTCGTGAAGGGTCTTCGACCAAAAGTTTTGGCCGTCCTCGACGTTCAGCAGCTTGGCCGTGATCCTGTTTTTATCGCGGTTGATGGTGGCTTGAAGAATGAACTCTGTGTCGAGCACCTTCGCGGTTGCGAGCAGATCCTGTGGGTGACATCAGGTGAAACCGCCTCTCCCTGCTTAACCCGGTAATCTTTGAACCGAGCCAGCTTGGCGTCGAGTTCGTCCCGCAATTCACGATTGCCCTCGGACACTTCCTTGGTCGACTCAGACTCGTACATCGTCACCAAACACAAATCCGTCGTGGACTTGTAAGTTGGAGCGGCAGCCGGCTTTTTCACATCGTCAGGAACAGTCACCGCCGCCTTGTTCCCGGATGCATCAATCACTTCCTTGAATGCCTTTCGTAACAACACCCTACTCACTTCACCCGTGCTCCACACATCATGCTGTCTCTGCATCGTTTCCAAAGTAAATTTAGGATATTTCTCCTTTAATTGGCTGTAATAAAGCTGTGCCGTATCCTTCTCGCCGTTTATCCAGTATAGAGCCACAGCCCGCGATAGATGTTCCTGGTTTTTAGTCCCCTGTTTCAATGCGAACTCCAACGCCTTGTCAGGCTCATTGCTTGATAGGTAATAATTAACATACCCGTAATAGTACCAGCCTTGGGGGGTTTCGTTGTACCTCAACGCCCGATCCAAGTACTCTTTTCCCATCTCCAAATCTTCCCCTGTCGATGCCAAAAACGAACCCGCCGACACCAACACAAGTGGCTCATAGGGATTGGCTTTCATTGCCGCTTCAATCTGCAGTTTGGTTTGAGTGAAATCCTTTTCATACCAGGAAATCCAAATCTGTTCGATTAGTGCAATCGCGTTGCTTGGATTAAGTTCAATAGCCCGCTTTATAGATGCCTTGGCCTCGGCCTTGGCATCCGGGATTCGATTGTAATCCTGTCGAATATCCTCCAAGTACACCTCACTCAAAATCGCGTGGGCCGTCGAGATATCCGGGTTCAACTCAATGCACTTTTCCAAGTACCGAGTACCAGTCGCGGTGACGTCTTCGATCTGCTCCTCCCAAACAGCCTTCCCCAGCTGAAGCAGTTCCATCGGGGTGAGGTCTTCCTCTTTTTTTACGAGGGCCTTTGCCAGGATGTCGCGGTGGATGGCTCCGTCGTGGCCGGCGATGAGGGCAGCGATCAGGCCGGTGGCTTCGTCGATGAAATCGCCTTCGCCCTCGACGTCATTTTCACGGATGGTTTTCGACCAGAAATTTCGGCCGTCCCCGACATTTAGCAGCTTGGTGGTGATCCGTTTTTTTTCGCTGTTGATCGTCGATTGGAGTATGAATTCAGTGTCCAGTTCCCTGGCTACAGCGAGCAGTTCCTGCGTGGTGGCATCCGGCGAAACCGCCTTTCCTTTTTCCACCTTGTAATCCTTGAACCTTGCCAGCTTGGCGTCGAGTTCCTCCCGCAATTCACGATTGCCCTCGGACACTTCCTGCCCCGTTCCCGAGGTGCTCACCGTGACGATGCAGAGGTCGGTGGTGGATTTGTAGGCCCTGGCTGTTGTCGGCGGTTCCTCCGGCCCCGGCTGCGGGTCTCCCTTCATGAAGAAAAACGCCAGCACAGCCAGCAACGCCACGGCTGCTGCGATTGCCAACGGTGCCTTGGAAGCCGGCTTGGTTCGCTGTGGCGCGTGCGAGATGGTCGGCGCGGGTGGTGGCGCCTCGGTGGAGTCAATCTCAAGGTTACTGAGCGTCCGCAGGATGTTGTCGATCGTCTGCTGCTCCTGGCTTTTTTGATGAATCAGGTGCTGGATGCCGGCGAGCTGATATTTCATCGCGGCCGGGATCGGTGAGTCCTCGAGGAACACCGGCAGGATTTGTTTCCGCGCCTCGGAGGCGAGTGCTAATTCCTTGGTGACGTTTTCCGACTGAAACGCCGTGCTGCTGGCGAACAGGATGAACACCTTGCAGCCCTCAATCGCGTGAACGATTTCCTGGCTCCAGAGCTTGGCCCCGTGGATGCCCTCCTGGTCGATCCAGATGTTCAGCCCCTTTTCGCGCAGCTTTTCCACGATCGGGAACACCTGTTCCTGATCTGATCGGGCATAGCTAACAAAAATCTGCGGCGTCATGTTTACGGCAAAACCAAGCGGCCTTGAACTCTTTGGGCAAACGCTACGGATGCTATGAGTTAAAGCAAGATAGAAAGTCATTAAGGCTTGGCCAAGCGAGGAATTGAAAAGACAGCACGCAGATCAGCGCAGATTTTCGGGATAAAAAATGATCCGTTAAAATCCGTGAAATCTGTGTCTCAATTTGAATTGCTGAATCGGATTGCCCGGCCAAGGACGGCTGGGACAGCCGTCCCTACCTTTGTTTGACACAAAAAAGGCCAAGCGGAGTGCGCTTGGCCAAGTTTGAAAATGGATGTTGGCGTTAGTTGTCGAGGCGCCAGGTGATCCGGCCCTTGTCCAGATCGTAGGGAGACATTTCCATCTTCACCTTGTCGCCCACGGCCAGCCGAATCCAACGGCGCTTGCGCATTTTCCCGGCGATGTGCGCCAGCACTTCGTGGTCGTTCTCGAGTTTCACCCGGAACATTGTGCCGGGCAAAACCTGACTGACCACACCCACTACCTCGATTGATTCACCTTTTGCCACTTGGTTGTCGTATCTTTACAAAACCACCCTTCCGGGCAGGTGCGCGAGGTTGCCTCAACGTGCATGATTGGCAAGACAATAAACAGCCACACCCGGCGCACGCCGTGCCTGTCCCCTCTTGATTCTTTACCGGCAATCGCGTTTCATCACCGCGCCACAATGGATAGAAAAATTGCGACTTTTTTGTGTTTGCTCACACTGCTCAACGCGGCACAGGCGAAGGAGGCCAAGCCGAACACAGTGGATCACGCCGGGTTGATGCAGGCGTGGGACGAGGCCAGCCTCAAGCGCGGCCAGACGATCTATAACAACCTGTGCGTGAACTGCCACGGCGCCGACGGCAGGACGCCCTCTCTCCCGGTCGCGCGCGCGTTCGGCACCGGCGAGTTGAAGTTCGGCACCGACCCGTACTCGATGTTTCGCACGCTCACCGACGGCAGCGGCCTGATGGGCCCGCAAACGTGGATGACGCCCCGCGAGCGGTACGACGTGATTCACTTCATTCGGGAACAGTTCATGAAGCCACTTCACCCCGACTTCAAACCGCTCTCGCCCGGATACCTCGCGGGACTACCCAAGGCGGAGGCTGCCGCGCCCGAGGCAGGCGACAAAAAGCAACGCGACTTTGGCCCGGCGCTGGCCTCGCAGCTGGGCCGCGACATCCCCAGCGTGCTGAGTGTCCGGCTCGGGGGCGAACACACGATCAGCTACAATCTGCACTCGATGGATCAGGCCAGCGTGTGGCGCGGTGGATTCCTCGACCTCAAGCAGACGCAGCACTTCCGAGAGCGCGGCGAGGGCGTGGCACTACCGGGCGGCGAGTTGATCCCCGGCCTGCAAATGTGGCGCTGGGCACACGCCAAAAAGCTCGATTACCCGACCGACAAACTGCTCCCACGTGGGCCGATGCCGGCCAAGTGGATGGAGTATCGCGGCCACTATCTCCACGACGACAGCGTGGTGCTCTCCTACACGATCAATGGCACGGAAATCCTCGAGAGCCCCGCCAAGGCCAGTGGTTTCGGGGCGATCGTACACAGCCTGCAAGTCGGCGCTGTGAAGAAACCGCTCCAGCTTGCCGTGGCTCAGTTGCCAGCGGGCGATAACAAAAACGGATTCCTCCGCCCCGACGCGGCCACGGCCCAACTGGACGCCACCGCCAGCAGTCCGGCCGATCGAATCGTGGTTCTTGAAATCAACAAAAATGGCCAGCTTGGCCAATTCGCCGCCGCGGCAATTCACGGCCAAGCGCAGGGACTGAGTTGGAGCATCGATGACAAAAACCGGGCGGTGCTCACCATTCCGGCCGGCAACGAGCCGCGGCGGTTTCAGGTCGTCCGGTACAGCGGCAACTCGAAGGCGGAACTGCTATCGCTCGCCGGCTACGTGCGGCTGCTCAAGTTGAAGAACACGATGCCGGACTTGGCCAAGCGTCTGGCCGGAGGCAAACCACGTTGGCCAAGCATGGCCACGACCAAGGGCGCGCTTGGCCAAGCGGACGCCGCCTACACGCTCGACACGCTCACCCTGCCAAGCGACGCGCCCGGCAACGTGTGGTTCCGGACCACGGCGCTCGCGTTTTTTCCAGACGGCCGCATGGTGGTATCCACCCACGGCGGTGATATCTGGATCGTCTCCGGCATCGACGCCGGCTTGGCCAAGCTGCAATGGCGACGGTTCGCCGACGGGTTGTACGAGCCGTTTGGCCTGCAGGTGATCGACAACAAGATCTACGTCACCTGCAAGGATCGCCTCACGCGACTGCACGATATGAACAACGACGGGGAGGCGGATTTTTATGAGAGCTTCAGCGCCGACACCGACGTGTCTACGTTTTTTCATGCATACAACTTCGACCTGCAACGCGACTCGAAAGGCAATCTCTACTACGTCAAGGCCGGTCAATACACCTCGCACGCCCTGTCCGGTGCGGTCATCAAGGTTTCAGCCAACGGCAAAAAACGCACTGTCCACAGCACCGGCTTCCGCACGCCGAATGGCATGGGCATCCTGCCCAACAACCGGTTGACCGTGAGCGACAATCAGGGTAGTTGGATGCCGGCCTCCAAAGTGAGTTTGCTCAAACCGGGCGGTTTTTACGGCTACGTGCAAACGCACGCTCACGGGAAACGGTTTTGGGCACCGGACGGAGGCCGGATCGATCACAAAAAAGTCGTCCCGCCAACGACGTTCGACCAGCCGATCATCTGGATGCCGCAGCATTTCGACAACTCCTCCGGCGGACAACTATGGATCGATGACCAACGCTGGGGCCCGCTCTCAGGACGACTGCTCCACACCAGCTTCGGCAAAGGCTGGCTGTACTACATGATGCTGCAGGAAGTCGATGGCCACGACCAGGCGGCAATTGTGAAATTGAAAATCGACGCCCTCACCGGCATCCACCGTGCCCGCATGAATCCCAGTGACGGGCAGGTCTACGCCGTGGGCCTCAACGGCTGGAATGGCAACGGTCGTAGGGGCCTGTCGCAGGGCCACGTCCACCGCTTCCGCTACACTGGCAAGCACTCCAATCTTCTGCTCAACACCACTGTGCTGAATTTCGGTATCGAGCTGAAATTCAACTTCAAACTCGCCCCCACCACTGCAACCGACCCGGCCAACTACCGCCTGCTGCAGTGGAATTACAAGTGGTCCCACGGTTACGGCTCCAAACAGTACGCCCCCAAGACCGGCGAGGTCGGACAGGAACAGGTGACCATTCAGGCCGTGCAACTCGCGGACAACGGCGAATCGGTCTTCCTGAAAATCCCGGATATCGCACCGGTGAACCAGATGGAATTCAACCTGACGCTCAAGGCCGCAGACGGGAGCGATTTCAACGAGCAAGTCTACCTCACCATCAACAAAGTCCCGGGCAAAGAATTGGCCGCAAAAGTGAAATGATCAGTTGCAACAAAACTGACCTGTTTTGAATTTTGGCACACAAAAACCGCAGAGATTCAACGATTCCCCCGATCAGGCAGTTCGATTCCCAAATACCTGCCCCAGGCTCGATACTCCTTCCAAATCTGTTCGGTACCCTTGAACGGCTTGACCACCACACGGGCCCGGTAGCTGTAGCGTTTGCCCACCTCGGGGTCACGAATGACATATTGCCAGTCCCAAGCTGGACTGTGCGGGTCAGGATCACCCGCTTCGTTCTTAATGAAATTCCACATCGCAAAACGGATCGGCTCGGTTTGGTCGAATAAAACCAGATATAGCAACCGGTCATCAGTCGTATTCAGATCATGATCGCCATCCACAATTCCATAGTAAAATGGGGTGATAAATTTCTTCCCGGGATTCTCGATCAGGTTAAGCGTCTGTGCCCCTTTTTCGTAAGGCAGGTCTTTCGTATTCAAGTGAGATACAGTGCCCACCTCGAATGTTTTCCCTTTCCCCTCTCCGAACGTGACCCAGCCCGTGCGAGCGCCCTCCTTTCCCCAAAAGTGAATCCTACGGTCAATCGTCCGGTTCATGTACGACGCCCACATCATCGCGACGTATCCCTGCGAATAAAAATCTTTCGTTGGTGAACACTCGAAGGCCAGATCGATACAACCCACATTCGACAAGTCGTAGAGCATCCGGGCTTCCATACCCCACTTGGATCCCTCGCTTGGCCAGCGGATTTGTATTCGACCGTCACCCAACTTTTTGAGCTCACACGGATCGCGGCGCGGGGTAAACATGGAGATTCCACGCTGCTCTTTTGCTCCGTTAAAAATGTGTTCGAAGTTGATCCCAACCGCATCATCACGAAACAGGTTCGCACCGGGATGGGTTTTTAATAATAGCGGAGTGAATCCGCTGCC
>Ga0115011_10002527_pt1 | contig 12685 bp, 13 predicted proteins | sample TroAtlMetagenome_2_FD_88705 | JGI IMG/M metagenome (GOLD analysis project Ga0115011, IMG submission 88705) | Marine eukaryotic phytoplankton communities from Atlantic Ocean - Tropical Atlantic ANT8 Metagenome | ecosystem: Environmental > Aquatic > Marine > Oceanic | place: Tropical Atlantic... | reverse complement strand
TAATTCTGGGAGAACTTCGTTGATCTCAAGACCTAAGGTACCTTGACCCGTAATTATATCTGGGTGATCGAATGGAGGAATTAAGGTCATATTCTCCTCTCTTACTAGCCTATCTACTTCTTCTTGAGCATCATCTTGATTTTCTCCAATAATACGCACTTCGGCTCCTTGTGCTTTTATCCCATCTATTTTATTTTTGGGAACTAAGCTAGACATACAAATAATACATTTAATTCCATTCAAACGCGCTGAGTACGCCAGACCTCGTCCATGATTTCCAGTAGATAAGCCAACAACGCCTCGAGATTTTTGGTGTTTATTTAGATTCAAGATAGCATTGGTAGCACCTCGAAGTTTGAAGCTTCCTGTTAATTGCTGATGTTCTAGCTTCAAAAAAATTGGTGTGCCACAAATTTGTGACAAACTTGTAGATTCGATTATGGGAGTTGGATGGATTGTTGAAGCAATATTTTTTCTAGCCGTTTCAATCTTATCTAAAGTTATTTTCTCTACTGACATAATTTGGATTCAAGAAATTAAAAAATAGTTTTTAATAGGGACTTTCATTGTTAGTATTATTCTACATTTTTATTTGCTGTAAAAATAGATTTTTCGAAAAATTTGTTGGTATGTTACTCTGAAGAATACTTAAGTTAAGAAAAGGTTTCCCTGCCATGTTACAGAAAGCTATAGAGATTCTTGAAAAACTAGTCTCCATACCGAGTATCTCAGGTAAGCCGACAAAGGAAATAGTTGATTACATAAAAGATTATCTGGAATCTTACGGCGTTGAAGTAATTCTTTCCTTTGATGAGACAAAGGAAAGAGCCAATGTTTTTGCATCTTTTGGCCCGAGAATAGACGGGGGTGTTTTATTAAACGGCCACACGGATGTCGTTCCTGTTGAGGGACAAAAATGGTCTACAAACCCTTTCAAGCTTACAAGAAAAGAAGAAAAGTTGCATGGGCGAGGCGCAGTGGATATGAAGGGTTTTTTAGCATGTGTTTTAGCATGTGTTCCGCATTTTCAATCTAGCAAACTTTTAAAGCCAATTTATCTAGCATTTACCTTTGATGAAGAAACTGGAGGGTTCGGTGTCCCTTATCTGTTAGAAAAAATGAAATCTGACGGAGTAAATCCTGATATAGTAATTGTTGGCGAGCCAACTGATATGAAAATCGTAACTAGCCACAAAGGTGGTGACGAAATGAGAACTGAGGTTATTGGTCATGAAGTTCACTCATGTGATCCAAAAAAAGGGGTGAGCGCAATAAATATTGCCACAAAATTAATCAATAAAATAGAGGAAATAGGGGTTCGTTTGGCCTCAAATCCTTATAAAGGATCTTCTTTTGATCCTCCTTACTCTACTTTCAATGTTGGAACAATACATGGTGGTACTGCTCGAAATAGTACGTCGGGCTGGTGTAATTTCGACTGGGAATTTCGACCCATGCCTGGAGAAAATAGTAGAGAAATTATTTCTGAAATTGAAAATTATGCTGATAAGATACTTTTACCTCAATATAAAACTCCCAATAAAAGAGCAGAAATAAATATTATAACAGAGATATCTGTGCCACCACTTGACGATAGGCTCTCTGAAAAAGCAGCGAGTTTTGTGAGCAAAGTTACGGGTAGAAATAGTAGAGAGGTTGTCTCCTTTGGAACAGATGCCGGTTATTTTAGTGATGTTGGGTATTCAACAGTTGTCTGTGGGCCTGGTTCTATATCGAGGGCTCATGCACCAGACGAATACATTACTCTGAACGAGCTAAATGAAGGGTTAGTTTTTATAAAAAAGACAATGGCAGAGCTGTCCCATTAAAACTCAGAGAATAAGCGCCCAAGGTTAGGAGTTTGATCACTTATATTAGCAAGCCTGAGCAAATGCCATCCGAGAGCATGATTGCTTCCTGTTACAGGCTTTTGCAAAACTTTTTCTGCTTCTTTTATAATATTGGTAGCGCGTAAAGCTGTGCAAGAGATAAAGACACCATCGCAATCTTTTGATTGACCGACAGAAACGGTGGATTTGAGAATAGAGGATTCATCAATTTTACCGACGTTCAAATCACTTTCTTCATAATAAGATCCTACAACTGTAACAGGGAAGCCAGCTTCAGTGAATTTTCTTTGAAGAGCTTGGGTGACGTCTGGAGTGTAGGGGGTAACCAAACCCAATCTCTTTACTCCTAATTTTTTGAGAGCTACTTTAGCGGCTGTTAAGGGATTTGTAGATGGTATATTTGGATGAACTTTCTCAATAATAGCTTTAACTTTCTCCTCACCAATGATAGTGGCGGCGGAAGTGCATCCATAACCTATTGCTTTTAGCCCTAAGTATTTTGGCAACAGTTTCGCAGCTTTAGGAAGTTCCTTTTCCATATTTGAGAGTGTTTTTGGTGTGACAATAACGTCATTCGCTAGTCGTGCATGATAGATGGCTACTCCCGGAAAATTGGTTAGCAATCGAAAATCTTCTTCTATTGTTTGATCTGACTCTAGAACTAGTAAGCCTAAACGAGCACGCTCTCCAATACCTTGATCTTTTGAAAATTCTAAGCGTTTGATCAATGGTTGTTTATCCGTTTCAGGCATCTCTGCAACCATTATTTCTTTTTTGCTTGTTGAGCAAAGAAAGAAGTCTCTTTTGGAAACTCAGGGATTTCCATTTCAAAAGAGGAACATCGCACGCGTCCAGACACTTTGCCTCTTATCAGGTCATGTGTAAATTTACTTGGAACATGGTTTTGACTTAACTCAATTGCGTCTTCAGCATAATAGGTCGCGATGTAAAGCGTTCTAGGTTTTTCTGATAAGTTCGGAGCTGAACCATGAAGTAAACTGGAGTGCATAAGACAAACACTACCTGCTTCTCCGGTACATCGAACAATGTTATTTTTGTGCTCTTCATAAATCTCATCAGCTACAGATCCAGTAAAGACTCCCTCATGCCAGTGCGAGTATAGGGGACCTTTATGAGTCTTCGGAACGACTTCTAATGGTCCATTTTCTAAAGTCACCTCATCCAAGAAAAGAAGAGCGGTTATTAAATCGTCATTGGACATTGGTTGGAATAAAAAATCTTGATGGAAACTTACTTTTGTTGCTGTGCCCGGAAGCTTGGAATTTACCTTGCCATGGTGAAAACGAATAGAGGGGCCAATTAAGTCTGCCACATAGTCAACCATTTTCGAGTTTCTCATTATATCATTATATACCTCTGAGACTTCTTCAGGTGACTGAACTCTTCTTAATCCAGGGGTGTTTTTATTATGACCAGGTTCAACGTCAAAACGAAACCTACCGTCTATCGTTTTACCAAAATCACCGGACTGTACACGACTTTCATCAACCCAACCTGAAAAGACTTTGTTTAATTTTAATAATTGTTCGCTAGTCACAGCGTTATCAATGGTTACAAATCCGTTCTCCCAGAAGTGGCTTTTTTGTTTTTTTGATAAAATTGGCATACATGATTTTATCATCAGCAGGTATCAAGTCCAACAAAATTTAAATCAGAGTTTTAACTGAAGGAATGAGCAGGGTGTTTGCGTGACAAAAGTTAAAATGTCTGATATTTATTTTGTCTAGGTCATTCAAAGGGTAAAAGTTTTTAGTAAAGGAAATCTGAATTTTACCTAAAGACATAATATGATTTGGAGAAATAAAATGGCACCAGCTTTCCCAAAAATTGAATATGAAAAGCGAGTTGAACGCGTCCGTAAGTCTATGCGAACAAATGGAATAGAAGTTTTAATTATAACTAATCCCGCAAATATTAATTGGCTGACTGGATATGACGCATGGTCTTTTTATACGCCTCAGTTTATGTTACTTGATTTAAATTCTGGTCCTTTTTGGATTGGAAGGGAAATGGACGCGGGAGCCGCAAATTTCACTACATATTTGAAACCGTCTGAAATTTTGGGTTATCCAGAAGAGCTGGTTCAACGTTCAGACATTCATCCAAGTGAATTTTTAATAAGCTTGATGAAAGAAAAAGGCTACAAAAAATCAGTTATTGGTTTTGAAACAGATACATATTTTGCCTCTAAGAGATCTTTAGATATTTTGCGTAATGGCTTAAACGATGCAAAATGGATGCCCACAGATTTATTAGTAAATTGGGTTAGGTTAGTAAAAAGTGAAGCAGAGCTAGTGGTTATGAAACAAGCAGGACAGATAGCAGAGTTAGCTATGCAAACAGCTTATAAAAATGTAAAAGTTGGTGTTCGGCAATCTGACCTAATGGCTGATATCCTAGCCTCTCAGATAAAAGGCACCTCTGAGTTTGGAGGAGACATGCCTGCGTTACATCCACTTATTCTTGCCGGGGAAGCAGCATCTACTGCGCATCCTATGTGGACAGATGAGAAGCTTAAACCGGATCAAACGGTTGCCTTTGAACTTGGGGGCTGTCGAAAAAGATATAATGTTGGTCTTGCTAGAACGGTTCATCTAGGCACAAAAAAATCCAAAACTCTTTTGGAGACCACGAAAGTTGTACAAGAGGGTATGGCAGCTGTTATCGATTCCTTGCGTGCAGAAGCTTTAGCTTCTGAAGTCCATTCTAGCTGGCAGAAAGTTCTGAATAAATATGGGATGGAGAAAAAAAGTAGAATAGGTTACTCCATTGGAGTTGGATACCCACCAGATTGGGGTGAGCATACGCTTAGCTTCAGACCAGAAGAAACTAAGCTTGTGCCTGAAAATGCTGTAGTTCATATAATTCTTGGCATGTGGATGGATGGATGGGGCATGGAGTTAAGTGAAACTTTGCACGTTAGGGCAAAAGATTGTGTTAAATTGTCGAATTTTTCCCAAGAGGTACCCTTAATATCTTAATTCGTAGTATTAACCAATTAAAGGAGAAAAAATTGGAAAAAATGATAGTCGGACATGTAGATGAGGGTGAATGGGAGCAGAGAAAAGAAAATGGTAATTTTCGGTGGAAATATTTGACTGATAGTACAAAATTTAACAGCCACGGATTGTCTTGTGGGGTTTTAGTGCTTCCATATGGCGAGGAACTAGAGCTTCATCACCACGTTCCGCAAGAAATTTATTTGATAAGAAAAGGAGAGGGGCATCTTCTACGTCATGACGGTGAACCAGAATACGTTAGAGAAGATAGCTTTGTTTATATTCCAAAAAATTGCCCGCATGGCTTAAGAAATACTGGAAAAGAAGATCTTGAGATTCTGTGGATATTTCCAACAGATTGTTGGGAAGAAGTTGAATACATTTTTGAAAAATCTTAATTGATATTGATTATTATTATTTTACTTAGTCAATTTTATAAGAGTGTGTCTCTATAACGCCATTTCTGGAAATCTCACTTTTAATTATAATTTTTTCATTTGAAAAAAAGAATTCAGAGAGCTCTTTAGAGTGCTCCTTTTTTTGATTGATGAGAATACCTCTATTTTTGGTTTTCCAAATTACTTTATAACTATCCACCCTTGTATCTCGAACGGTTTTTGAGTTACTGGTTTTTTGTAAATAGATTGAAATGGTGAACTCAAAAATATTATCTGAAACCTTCCTAATTTTTAAATGAGCATCGTGATAGTATAAATCTCTATTGGTTAAAATAGGCGAGCCATTTTTTTCTATCGAGAAACTAATTGCTGGGAATGTACCAATTGGTAGCTCCTGAGCGCTTGCAAAGTTCTTAAAAAAAATGACCAAAATAATAACTAAAAGTACTCTCATTGAATGGCCATTGCCGGTTCATTTTTTTTTGCTTCTAAACTACACATATAAAGGTTGTTCTTTTTAAAGTTATGAAGTGTATGATATTGTAATAAAATGATTTTCGAAACAGAGAAAAAGGCATGTGACAATAGCATCGGTATCGCTGGCTGTGGAAATATGGGGCTCCCAATGCTCCAGACGCTTTTAGCTAATAACATTAATGCAAAGGGTTACGATATCAGACATCAGGATAATTTTCTTCTGGTTAAAGATCATTTCATGGAGTCAAAACTTGAGTTTATTCTGGATAATCAAATTATCTTCAGCATAGTCAGAGATGAAGAAGAAACACTCGAATTGTGCGAAGGCAAAAATGGTTTATTTAGTCTTAAGGAAAAAAAACTAGTAATTATTTGTTCTACCCTTTCCCCAAGATTTATTGAGAGTCTAAAAAGAAAAGCGCCTGTTAATATTGAGCTCATTGATGCTCCCATGTCAGGAGCGTCCATAGCGGCAAAAGAAGCAAGACTGACTTTTATGGTTGGATCAACGAGAAAGCAGTTCGAATATATTTCACCACTATTATTCATAATGGGTACTAATGTCTTTCATTTAGGCGAATTTGGCTCTGGTATGGCAATAAAAGTATTAAATAACTTCGTTACTGCTTCCACTGTAGTTTCCGTAAGAAAGGTTATTTATCAAGCTAGAAGGATGAGTCTCGATGTTGAAAAATTACTTAAAACAATTGACTGCTCATCAGGTCAAAATTGGTTTAGCACTAATAGAGCTAATATAGAATGGTTCGAGGAGGTTTATGAAAAAGACAATACAATAGGTATTTTAGATAAAGATGTCAGAGCTTATGCAGATGCTTTTGAAAATGGTTCGGATGATATAACAGGAGCAAGAGATTTTTGCGATGCTGTCTTAACTGGGTTAAATAATTTAGAGAAGCTTAAAAAAAAATAAACTTTTTTAAGTTCGAGAAGTAAAAATGTTTTATAAATCTTGGAAGAGGAAATCAAAATGGATAAAATAAAAGCGCTTACTTTTGATACCGGCGGAACTATTCTTAATTGGCACAGTGGTTTTAAATCTGCTTTTGAAAAAGCAGGTGAAAAAAATAATTATTCAAAATCTTGGGGGCTTTTAGCCAATGAATTAAGACGACGCAGTTTGAAAGCGATGTTAAATTTAGGGGAGAAGGAACCGCCTCAATATAATTTTGATGGAGCGCACGAGTTCGTGCTGAGAGAAATTATTGAAGAAAATAATCTGGAAAAGTTTTCTGAAGAGGACATTCATAACATTGCTTTCAAAGCGCCACATAGTTTCATTTGTTGGGAGGATTTCCCTAAGAACTTACCTAAGTTAAGAGAGAATTATATGGTGTGTTCTTTTACAATCCTTAGCTATCGAATTATTATAGATACCGCAAAGAAAAATAATCTATCTTGGGATTGTGTTTTTTCTTGCGAAGGCATCGGAAAATATAAGTTGCTACCGGAAGCCTACAAAACGGTAGCTAAGATGTTGCAATTAAATGTAAGTGAGTGTTTGATGGTAGCCTGTCACAACTTTGATCTAGATGCAGCTAAAAGTGTTGGTTTTAAAACAGCGTTTGTAAGAAGACCGGATGAGTGGGGAGAAGAGGGTCCACCGGATCCGAACCCTAACCCAGATCATGATATAATAGTTGATAATTTCAATGAGCTAACAAATGAATTAAAGGCCCAATAGGCTAACAACTAATCTGCCAATTTGGAAGTTTGTAATAGTGGTTTTATCACTTTGCCTTTCAAATCTATCCCAACTCCACATTTGCATCCTGGGCAATCCAAGCAAGTTTCTAATCCCAGTTCTAATGCTGCACTCACTGCAGCCTCTTTTCGAGCTACTGTTGAAACAGGATCTGTAGCTATGGTCTGCAATTTTAATAGAGAAAATGGGTTTCCCCATTGAAAGCAATCTTGGTCACTTTTTGTCTCTGAAAAGTTTTTTTCGTGCATAGGGCACTTATCCAAACAAGCGTAACATTCGATACAGGAAGTTAGTTCATGATAGTCCTCAGATGCCTCAAGATTAAGATCATTTTTTCGTCCACCTTCATAAATTTTTCCTTTTAATTGTCTTGATATTTGATCTCTTCTAACGATCAGATCCGTAATCACAGGAAGAGTTGACATTGCCTTTAATTCATCGCCCTCTCTTACAACAGCTCTGCAGGCTATTCGTGGCTTGCCATTTATATCAATTGTACATACTCCACAGTTTCTTGCTCTACACCCATATCTGAAAGCTAAGTCAGGCAACTGCTTTTCTTGTGCTTGTAACAAAATATCTAAAGCCATGGGCTTTTCTTTTTGGCTTCTTTTTTTATATTTGAATTTTGTAGGAAGATCTGTTCCTTCCTTATGGGTTATTATAGTAACGTTCAAATACTCTAAGCTATTCTGCAGCCTTTCATTCATAATACCTTCTGTTCTCCTACAGCAGCTTCTATACTTCCAGGTTCAATCGGAGGAGCTTGGTTTTTTGATCCCATGATTTTTTTGTAACGCTTTTCAATAATGGCGTCTTTAAATCTCATAGGAAGCAGCCTAAGAAGTTTTGCCTCTAAGAAACGTTTTTGCTCTTTGAATTTGAACTCAACTAACTTTTTCAGTTCTGTTCGTTTTCTATCTATTTTTGAAACTTCTATGTGTGATTTCCTTACTTTAACTTTGGTAGAATAGGGCTTTGAGAATATAGATATATCTTTACAATCTGCTCTCACATGACCACCTACGCTACCGTCTCTCTCAAGAGCAGCATATGTCATCAATTCAGCCGTATCGATCATGTTTACTAGCTCTAAATATTCAATAAGACTTTGGTTCCAAAGAAGGTTTTTCCCAATTCGAACTTTTTTCAAGTCTTTTCTGCATCTAGAAATAAATTGTTGTGTTTTCTTTAAACGTTTTTTGTCCCTTATTGGTCCAAGGTTATTCCAACATTCTTTTTGCACTTGAATTTTTAATTGAGAAGCATGGTTAGTGCCCCTTTGTCCCAATAGGTCATTGAGTTTATAGGCTTCTTTCAAAAACAAGTCTTTGTTTATTTCATTATTATTAAAATTCCGAGAATATAAAGCGGCTGCAAAACCTGCACGACTGCCGAAAACAGCTCCCTCAGTCAGCGAAGTAGAGCCCAGTCTATTTGCTCCAAAAAGCCCTCCCATAGCCTGGCCTGCGGCATATAATCCTTGCACTCCATTATTGCTGTTCTTGTCACCAATAGACTGACCATTTTCGTCTACTCTTATTCCTCCCATCATGTAGTGAGCACTTGGTCTTACTTCCCACAATTCGTCACATTGCGCTTCTTTTTTATTCATAGCCTGCCTAACATTGTTATAAGCAGAAGGGAGGCTATTCTGTAAAAACTTCATAAAATAGGTTCCCGATTTTGGCGCCTTTTTGTTAGCTCTCATATCTAGATATGCGCCGCCATTTGGCGTGCCTCTCCCATTCTCTACAGCTTTCATTATAGCAGCAGAACATTCGGCTCTTGTTCTCAGGTATACGCCATCTAAAATTACTTTGTTATTTTTGTCTCTTAGAACACCAAGATAACTGGCGGTAACAGGCTCTCCTCCTAAAAGGCCTTCAAAAGAGGGAGGCGAGGTTAAACAAAAAGGTAAAAACTGTGTCTGCTCCATATCTACCAATTCAGCTCCGGCTCGAGCTGCGATTGCGTAGCTGTCCCCCGTATTTCCTCTCATGGTGTCGGTTTTAGGAAAGTATAAGGTAGAAAGACCACCAGCAGCCATGACTACAGAGGGTGAGCGTATTGCCAAGATTCTCCCTTTTTGAGCGTCATAAACTATAGCTCCTTCAACAGTTCTAATGTCGTCACTATTTTCAGAAGTAACAAGGTCAATTACCCAACAGTCTTCTAAATATTCTATCTTATTTTCTTTGACGATTGCATTCCAGTTTGCATGTCCAAATGCCAAACCACTATTTTTATGTCCCACACTTCTTCTTCTTGTATGACCGCCCATTGGTAGCGGCAGAGAATTTGGACCTTTAGTAATTGAAGAGATTTCGGGGCGAAGGCCATTTTCCCTATACTTGTCGTAAGCAGTTTGGCTGTCCTTTGCAAAAGCAGAAGTTATTTCTTCAACAGGTAAGTCTGAACCTGCTATTTTAAGGTTTTCAGAAAGAGCTTCCTCGGTATCATCCTCTGATCCAGAAGCGCGAACGGTTGCTATCCCTTCAGATATCTTTGTGTCTGAAGCGCTAAGAGGATCCTTAGCAACCAAAAGAACAGATGCTCCTGCTTTCGCGGCACTCTCTGCGGCGTTAGTGCCTGCTCCACCAGACCCGATGACTAAAACGTCAAAGTGTCTCCATTCTAAATCTATATTCATTTAAAAGATCTTCTCCTAACTTAAAAAATATCATAAAGAACTGGATTTTAAAATAAGTTTAATTTAGAAACTTTATTAAGTGGCAAACTAGACTTTGCATTAACTTTTGGAGAGAAAATGAACATAACATTGATATATTTTGACTTCCCTTTTTGGAGAGCAGAGGTTTCTAGGATTGCACTATTTATAGGTGGCGTGGATTTTAATGATAGACGGATCGGTTCAGAGGAATTTCAGAGAGTCAAAGCTAATGGGTGTTTGGATGATGGAACCTTAATCCCTTTTAGGCAGTTCCCTGTATTAGTGGTTGATGGATTTTCAGTTACTCAGACAGGTGCAATCGCAAGATTTTGTGGAAAATTAGCTGATTTGTATCCCAAGGATGATAGTTTATTGGCTGCGCGCATAGATCAGTTTATCGATTTCTTAACTGATCTTAATAGCCTCATATCGTTCTCTGGAAAGGATGTTTCAGAAGAACAGAAATTATTAAATAGAAAAAACTTAGCCTCAGGCGAATTTAAAAGAAAGTTAGGCATTTTAGAAGACAATATATCTGAATCAGACCCTTGGGTAACAGGTTCTGAAATTAGTATTGCTGACATAGCTATTTGGAGAACTATGGGTTGGATGGTGTCAGGGACAGTTGACGGGTTCCCCAAAAACCTTTTAGAAGAATTCCCAAATATAAAAAGAGTTTGTAAGTCAGTAGACACACATCCGAAAGTATTGGAATGGATCTCTCTTACGTATCCAAAAAATTACTCGAGAGGTTCTTTTTAATAAAAAGCTCTAACTTAATTTTTGGATTACGTAAACCGTTGCTTTAAGATCTAATTTCTTAATGTGCTCCCCATAAATTTCTTCTAAAACTGTAATATTTTTATTTTTTTTTACTTCACTTATTTTTGCCATATAAATATCGTCTTTCAACGCATGATCATTGAAAGAAAAAACCATTATGCCGCTTGGCTGTAAAGCTGATAGTCCTAGATCTACAGTCTCTGCTTTTGCATGGCTTGGACTGATAATGCCAGCTGCAAAAATAGCTTCATAGGGAGCAGTTTTTATTTCTGCTAAGGCATTCAAATCCTCTTGCCACAAATTTCTGTATGTTTGCTTTTCTCTGGCATAGTCCAACATCTCTTCTGAAAAATCTATTCCATCAATATTTTGATAGCCAACACTTCGCAAGGCTTGTCCCGACATTCCGGTGCCACATCCTAAATCAAGAATGTTACAGTTTTTGTCTGAATTATATCTTCTTAACCCTTCGGCACAACGGTTAGGTGTTACGTATTCGTTGAAAATCAATTCTTCTTCATACGACTTAGCCCACTCTCGATAAAGAGCTTTTGTGTCCTGATCACTCTTTTGATCATAAACGCTATTAAGAAATTTTTTTCTATTGTTAATTTAATTATCCTCAATTTTTAAATAACCTTTAGTTTATCTGTAAAAAAAATCAGATCAATAATTGAGTTTTCGTTATTGAAACTTGTAGATATCAGTAATAGTCTCTTTCTCTAATCGCGCGAGAAATTGTCGGCCATTCTAAGAGAATTCATAAATTCTAAGCGCCTCAAAACCAAAAAGAGTGTTAATTGGACAAGAGGGGTCTCTTTTTCTATCTCCCTTTCTAGAATATTGTCATCGATAACTGTTATTAGACAATTTTCCATTGCTAAGGCACTATTATTGTGCTTTTTCCCCCTTATTAGAGTACTTTCCCCAAAACACGCCCCCATTCCTAAAATAGCAAGTTCCCGATTGTTACGAGTTAGCAACTGAACTCTTCCTTTTTCCAGGAAGTACATCTTATCATTCGAGAATCCGCTTCTAAAAATCCATGTTCCTTCTTCAAGTTTTCGTCGTTTTAATTCTTTTTCGTTTGGGTATAGGAATTCTTCCTCAAACATTAGTGGTGCTTTAACAGTTTCTTCTTGTGAATCAAATATTCTCTTGAGGCTGTATTTAACTATTGATTTTACTAATGCCCCAGATTGATTAATTTCTTTTCTAATTGCTTTCCCATCAAGACGATATAATTTTATTTCGCCATATCGCCTATAGCTAAGCATATTTGATTTGCCGACTATTGTTTCTGCTAAACCAACTGGATCATTTTTTTTTAACAATTGAGTGAATTTGTTCTCAGCAAAACTTAATATCTCTCCCTCTCTAATCAAATGACAATAATCTCTTTGATTTAAATCAATTTCCTCTGTTGAAAAAACATCAATTTTTTCGATGAGGTTTTTGGGTATGAGTTTTAATAATTTATTTAGAGACAACATTGGGTAATGAAAAAATGATTACAAAAACAATTAAGTTTGTTGATCAATAAATTCAAGGATTAATTTCGCTAAAAATACCTCATCTGCTTCAAGCTCCTCAGTTGATAAAAAACATATTTGATACTTAGATCAGATATAGGGTTGAACTGATATCGTTTTTAACGTCTTCTTTTTCTGATTTTTTTTTCTAAATTTTGGTCTAGACCTTTCCATGGTTTGCCTAGTTTTTCGAAATGCTCATTTTCAGAGTATAGTTTTTCACTTGGC
>Ga0115011_10002526_pt1 | contig 12686 bp, 9 predicted proteins | sample TroAtlMetagenome_2_FD_88705 | JGI IMG/M metagenome (GOLD analysis project Ga0115011, IMG submission 88705) | Marine eukaryotic phytoplankton communities from Atlantic Ocean - Tropical Atlantic ANT8 Metagenome | ecosystem: Environmental > Aquatic > Marine > Oceanic | place: Tropical Atlantic... | reverse complement strand
TTCTTTCCGTCTCCCTTTCCATTAAGTTTATCTAACTTCGCTTTCATTGCGTCTAAATTAAGTGCCATTTTATATTACCTCCTATGGTATGTTGTTTTTTTGCACGTTTGGCTATAGCAGGTCAGCAAATATCCCGACCAACTGTTTATATAATACTATATTTTCTATTCTGTGTCAACAACTATTTGTTGAATTTTTGGTGAGAAGTATTCTACATAAATGTAGTCATCTTCATACTGTGTTGGGTAAATCCCAAACGAAACTTTCGCTTCATCGGTGATTCTTGATTTTACTTTGTTTGTGATTGTTCTAAACAAGTTTTCTTCCGTCTTTAACTTTTCTTCGTTGATACCATAATAGTATACCACTTCTACCTCCTGATTACAAGGAAAAAACATTAAATCGTCTTTCTCTAATGATCCTAGGCCGATAGTGGTAATTCGACAAGATTCCTTGGGTCGTTTAAATGTAGAAGTTATTGGCTTTGTGTTCCTAAAGACATCCATCATGTAGTAAGTGCTTGTAAATACATGGTTTATTTGGCTATAGTAGTCAAACACATTCGTCGAGCCTGCTATTTCCTCCAACCGAAGGTTGGATACGAGACAGATTTTTTCAAACAAGCCGCTTCGCGCATAATTTTGCAGAATACCACGGCAGGCGCGCTCTTGCAGGGTCTTCTCTTCAGAGAGCACCTCGGTTTCCGGCATAAAATACACAACTTCCATCTTTACACCTCTTTGGTGTAGGGAATGGAGCGCTCGTAACGTAATCCCCGAGGAATTGGACGCCCCACAGACAAAAACCGTACAGCTTTTCTCGATTGTGCCCAGCCATTTCGTTAGCTTTGACATGTTCATTTCTTCATACTCTTCTGGTCCGTCGAGTGATGGTAAATTGAAATGATATTTCGTAGTTTTTTGGTTTTCTGTGCAAATCGTATATGGCTTGTATGTTTTATACTCTCCAAGCTGTCGTACGACGTTACTTCCTGCTGTACCTATGCCCACAATTGTTTTCAAACTTTTAACTCCTTTAGGCTTCCAAAGTTTTTCCCTATCTTGCACGTACTCAGGAAAGGGCCCCATGGCGTTTCTTCGAATTGTTTTTTTATCTCTTTTAACATTATAGCATCTTTTCTGTCCATGTCAATAATAATCGAATCGTGTAGCGTGAACGCTATTTGACTTTTTTTGCCTTTTAACATTTTCATGATCTTGTATGCGTTTTGCATAACTATATCAGAAGTCGTCGATTGAAGCAAGTAATTTTGCGCTTTTCTTTCGTCTACCGCCAAGACTCTACCAAATGGGGTCTTCAGCGTCTGGTTTTCAGGGGCAAAAAAATCTCGAAAAATTTGCCGCGAAAAAAATTTGTCGAATTGAGTTTTTGAATTCGAAGGATTATATAGCCATGCAAACAACTCTACCTTCGCTTTTGAGCGCTCTATCTCTCCGGCAAACACATTCTCTACAACCCACTCGTGAATGTCCCCATGGGGCTGTTCTCGGCCTGATAGAGCCATTAGCGTACGTATCTCTGCTGCGTTTAAATCTAGTTCTACAAAAGCATCGTTCTGAGGGGTTATCTTGTGCCTATCTTCTTTCTTTAGGGTCATGATAGGTACTGAGCCCTTCTTAGTTGTTAATCTTCCTGTTGCCGAGCCAAAGATGTTATATTGTACTCTGCCTTTCTTGCCCTCGAACATTAAGTCTTGAGTAGCTATTTCTGACGTCAAAACATGCGCTTTATGCAAAATGTCATAATCATCTTCTAGATCTCGGGAGTGATGTAAATTCTGCAATGCAGATTCACGGAGCGAAAACCACTTACTTAAATGGTGCTCTGGCACCACATCAAAAAAACATTCGCCTGTTAGATCAATTTTGGCGGTGATGGAGGCGGCGCGCTGGGCGGACATGATCCTCCTACATTCCTCAAACCGGTCTCGATCAGGAGAAAACCTACTTAAATCCTCTCCTTTCGACAATAAAAATAAATATTTAAATCTCTCATCTTCTAGGATGGGTGAATGTTTCCATGCTAAAGAGTATTGTTCCAACAAGTTCTCATAACCCTTGAACTTAAATTCGCAAGAGTGGTATATTCCCTGGCAATTGCTGTTGATGTCTAGTGTTTGAAGTATTTTCATTCTTTCTCATTTTTTTTAAAATTTGCTCTGACAGGAAGGAGTTGATGAACCCCAATGCTCCTGCACTAGATGTTAACCCATAAAGCATGTTAATGTCAACTGCTTTTTTGAGTGTTTTGGAAAAAAGGGGAATGTTTTTCCCTTCAACCTCATGTGTAAGACCCAAGACTTTAAAATGACACGTCAACAAAAATTCTAAAAACCGATTTATAGACGCGTTTTTATTCATAAGATCAGCAGACTGTTGTCTTTGTCTGTAGAATTCTATATAAAGCTTTTCGCTAAAAGCCTTCAGCGACCAAAAGTCATCGTGGGCGACCTTGATAACATACACATCACCATAGAATACATCAAAATCTTCGGGATCGCGGCCGTTCATTATGTTGTTTTTTGTTACAGTCGAATCGAGATCCACCACCAGCCTCCATGGAGCGTTGGCATCGACGAGAAACCCATGCTCATACGCTAATGAACAGAAGCACTCGAAGTTAGGGTCCGACAAGATTTCGGCTTTCTGTTGATCCAAGTTAGTGTCCTGTCCTGTCACGATGTCAACATATAAACCCGTGTGATAGACACTTGAACGACTCGAAAGCGCATATCCAGATCTAGTGATTGAGTAGTTTGTTAACTCAGGCGAGAAAATTAACGATTCAAGCTCAGTTAAAAACTGATCTAAAGAAGGGGATTGCTCATCTATTTCCTGTAGTAATTTTGGCAACATTTTGTTCGCTAGGAGGATTTCATGTTCATTATAGTTTGACTCAAACCTCTCAAAACTCTTTATAGGCTGCAATCTTTCCAGTAAACGAGGGAATTTTAATCCCGGGGAATTGACATAGGTTTTCCGGAATTTATTGAATAAGTCTACTACATAATTGATTCCACTGACTGTGCCCGAGTCTTGTCCGAAACGTTTCGTTATTGGAGTTGGCACCACTACTTCTCCTCGGTGGTTGACCAAGCCATATAATTTCTTATCATACAAAGAATCAAGCAACGGATATTCGCTCTCCATGGAAAGGCCAATGAACTTTTTCCGTTCCTTAAACTCGACTCTCAAGTCTTCAGTTGTGCCTCCCATGTACTTTTCTTCTGACATTACTTCAAATCCTTTATAGAGTTCTTCACAGACGCCGGCAAGTTCGGCTGGTTCTTTGTCTCAGGGAAACAGTTGAACCATAACTTCATTGATGTTGTTAGCGACCCTGCGGAAAAAGTTGTCGTTACGGCCTCTGCCGTGTAATAACCTCCAAACCCAAGGCGGCGCGCTGCGGAGTTAACGCCGCGGGGGTCGCCGAAGCCCAAAGTATCAGGGTTTATGTATACCTGAGTATTTGGCAGGAAAAGGTTGTTTCCATACATCTCTACAGTGGCGTGATGGGGAAATCTTAGCTCGTCATACATGTGCCCGTTTCGAAACATCATGTATGTTTCTCTTGCCGGTTGCGAAACTTTTGAGAAACTAATTGATTTTACGAAACCCCTATCCTGGGATGCTCTGATGTGGAAGATGCCATTTTTTAGGTCTTTCTTTTTTTCTCCCGAGCCTGGGGCTCGGGCCCAAGCAGGCGCTTTTTGGTGTATTATAAAATATTCTGATGTCTCTTTTAGCGACTTCTTTGTAACTCCACCTGTGGGCTTGGGGAGATTTGCCAGTCTTAAGACCCCATCTTTGATCTTCCTCTTGCATGGTTGTGCAGTGAAATTTGTCATGACAAAAGTAACACCCCTTATGAAGTCAGCTCCAGGGAATTCCCCGAAAGATCTTGATAAAAGCGCAGGGACGAAGTCGTCCAAAAATTCTGCAAAATCCAGAAAAGGCTTTCTGGCAACTATCAACTTTTTATACATCAAACCGTAAAGAGTATCAACAGAGATTGGCACGTCTGCTATGTTCATTACTCTTTTCACTTCTTTGCTCTTGTTTTCTGCCTTTATTGCGTATTTAAAATCACAAGTCAAAACGTTGACCTGCTGCAACCTCAGTAACTCCTCATTTAAATCCTTGATCCACAATTTTGCACCGGCGGCGCGACGTTCAGACTCTGTCATCTTGCGCGCTTCAGCCATTAAATGATTCTTTGTTTCCTTGATACTATCTCCAAGTACCTTGAAGTACGAATCCAAAAAATCTCCAAATGTTATGTAGTGCATCAAGTTTTCGCGAAGAGGTATATATAAGTTTTTAACGTCTTTTGACTCCAAGTCAAAGAAATCATAATATTTTTGCTTTATACCTTCCGGGGAAACACTAATTGTACCATGTTGGGCAGTTCTTGTCGATGGCTCGATTATCTTCTTTTTCCCATAAGCATTCATAAACTGGGTCGTGTGTACTTTCTTATTGCTAAACAAGCTTCCGAACATCTTTGCAAAACCACTAGTCACCTGAGCTATTCTGATCTTTGTGACCTGTTCCTCCATAACCTTCTTTGCTTTCTTTTCTTCCTCACTTGACTTGCCCGTCGCTGATTTTATGGAGGCTTTTGATTTTTTCTCCGGTGCGGTCTTTTCCTTTATGAGTTTAGCCTTTGATGCCGTTGGAGTCAATGCATCCAAAATAATATCTCCCTTACTAGCGCTGACGTTCCCAGTATAAGACACTGAAACTGTAGCACTTCCGTCTGCATTCATGCTCAAATCGTGGGACCTATAATACATGTTTACCACTATTCTGTTTTCGTTTATCATCCGCAGTTCATTCGCGCCAAGAACATCTGTCTGGTGGTTTGCATAGCCCAAAGTAGCTACTATGTTACATGACTTGCCAGCTTCCAAAGCTGATGGAGGTCTGGACTTTTCTGACCCTGTTATTTTCTTTGATTTTCTAGCAGTACGTATAGTGAACAACTCAGCAAGAGGGACATATTGGCCCTGTGGGCCTGATGGGACATGAAACAGTCCGGAAATGTTGTCCACCTTTATTTTTAGAGTTGCCTCCATAAACTTCCTACTAGCTGTGTATGGATTTTTCCCTGTATATGTGACTGAGAAGCTCTCAATCGCTGCACCATTAGCACTGAATGGTTTTGATAAATCCACCTTTGTTCCACCGTCGAAATCGAAATCCGAAGTCATGGGAAAGTAAAAAGGCGTCACCGTGCCACCTTCTCTCTTATATAACCTAACCTCAGGAGTCAAAGATGAAATCTTATGATTAGGTAAAGACATAAAGAACTTGTCCATGTCAAGGCCTTTCTTCTTTGCTAACACCTTTGACAGTAATGATTCTGGAATATAAGATCCTTTCAATTTTGCCAAGTTGACGTATTTTTGCATCCCCATATCGGACTGTACCAGTTGAGTTGAGGAGTTGATTTTGTCTGCTGGTACAGGTACAGCTCGGGAAGCGTGATACAGAAGCAGGCCTTGAGGGAAATACGAAATTTGTTTAGTCATGTGTCATCTGCCCTTTTCAAGGCTTGGTGCAAAGCCTCATCCAAAGGATGAGGTGCGTAAATCCTCTCCCCTATCTCTATGTGCATGTCGGTTGGTTTAGTGTTGAACCAAGCCAAGACCCACCATAGACGCGCGTCTCCATATTCTTTAAAGGCGATCTTGCTTAAGCTATCGCTGGCAGAAAAAACATGTTCAGATGTCGAAATCTCATTCAAAAAATCTTCTTGCATTGGGTCCCCGAAAATCATCAGTCCATAGTGATCGATGTTTCTTGTACCTGTTTTTCTTAGAAAGTTTTGATAAATTCTATCATCATTACTTAATAGTTTACCGCTTTTTGTCCATTCTGTCAAGGTAAATCCTCCTATTTATTTCGTTGGGTCTCCGGCTGGCTGGCGGCCTTGTGGTGCCAGCGCTGTGCCCTGATTATACGGAAACTTGCCAGTCAGGAATTGTCCCGACTCTGCAGAGCCGATTGGCGTCTCGTGTAAAGGTTCGAAAACAAAACTTATACTGTACACCAGAGGTATCAATTCTCCGTCTTCCGCCAAGATGTGACCTGATTCGAATTTAGGTTCAAAATTGAAACCTCCGCAACACCCCAGAAGACCATTTTCGCTAGCATCTGATCGTATGTAGTTTACATATTTAATTCTCATCATAGGTGCTGCCCTGATTGTTCTTGATTTGTTGTTTGGACCCACAGGATCACTATAGACAGGGTACAGCATTTGCACTAGCTTTGAGAAGTTGAAAAAATTTTGCTTTGCTGTGTTTTCGTCTTTTGCTAAAATATCAAAAGCTGCATTGATTCTTCTGCTTGTTGATTGATAATTTTTTATTGGGTCGACGCGGCCGAAGGGTGTCGAACCTCCCCATGCCACATTATAATTGTCCTGAAACTGCGTTACAAAAGCAGGAAAACTAACCTGCTGTCCAGTAGCAACACTAGTGAACGTTATTATTTGACTTGATTGTTTCGCTATTTCTTCAAAAAATGCCATTCCTTGTTCTCCTTATCTTGTTCGTCACTCAGTCACTCTCGAAAGGACTTCATGTTGCCCCTTGACCATGGCTGAGGCTAAAATTGTATCATTCAACAAAAAGTTGATAATTGTATTTCCGGAGGAATCCGTTGTGGGTCTCGCGGAACCACTCTCGTCATCCAGGGTATTCCTTTTTTCGTTACCTCTTCTTCTTTTCTTCTCTGCTTCCGTGAGCGCGCTGGCGCGGGCTCGGCCGAACGTATCTTCAAATTGTGGGCCGTCTTTGCCCATGGCGGTGTTGAAATCAGTTTTCAATTTTTGAATTAGTGAGCGGCTTTTGTCAGTCGTACCACCTTCGCGCATGGTTCTGCCCATTGAGTCTTGGGCATCTTGCACTTTTTTAGCTTGCGTGGCGGTCTCTGAATCTTGATATTCTTTCGCCCATTTCTCTGCAGCTTCAGGCGATTGTCGCTTATTTTTAAAGTGATCTATATATGCTTTGATCATGGTGCGGCCGCCGTATTCTGAAAATTTTGCAACTCGGGTAATAACTGACATGGACGTAGGATCCAAGCCATCGATTTGACGAAGACCCTCTTGAGTCATTGACGGCTCGGTCTTCAAAATGTTGTCAAGCTGAGCACTGGCCTTCTCTCTAACGGAAGATTCATCTGATGTCAACCCCTTTACCAGTTGCTTAAACTCCTGAGAACTAGTGTCATATAAGCCGGCTTGGCCTCTTTTCACTAGCCTTTCCAAGCCTTGAGCGCCGGGTGATAGACGGATCGCTTGATTGAATTGCTCTTTTGTTAATTGATCTGGCATCGTGCCCAGGCGCTGGAAGGTGCCTATTCCTTCAAGTTGAGAATATTCTCCCCTTTGTGCCTTTTCCATCGTGATTCTTCTGTTTTGTATTGCCATTGCCATGCTGGGGTCTAGAGTTTTCATAAATTGTTCTGTCAATTTATCCATTGCCTCTTTTAGATCTGAGGTGCCAGTAGTGAAGCTTGAGATAACGCGAGACATGTTTTGATCTCCAGGGGTGCCACTTACTCCTGTTCTTGCGCCGATCTCTTTTTCTAGTTTAGACTTGACAGAGTCTCCCTTTTCGCCGGTTTTAATGAAGCGACGCGCTTCGTCGCGGCCCATTCCCAAAGATTCGGCCACTGATATCATAGCGAACTTTCCCTGGGCTCCGCCAGCGTCAATGTCTGCCATAAGTTGACTATCTCCTTGGATAGCTGCGCGGATTGCCTCTGCTCTATCTGCTTCTTCCATTCCTAGAAGCTCAGTTGCAGAAAAGGCATTTCGACCCAAGAGTGCATTAATGTTGGCTGCAGCGCCCGAAGCGCCTGAGATGGTGTCCATTCCCGATCCGAAGCGGTTGGCAATTTGGTCAGCTTCAAGTCCGGTTTTTTGAGCCAGAACCTGAAATTTGACAAACTGAGACTGTATTGTTGCTGCATCGTACATCAAGTTTTTGGAGACTGCTTGAAAATTTCTGGAAACCTCGTTTGGGAGCATCTTTAAATCATCCGCGAGAGTCTTTATGCTTAGGTTGAACTTCTTTACACCTTCTTCGTTAAGTTGAAGCGAGTGAATTGCCATGTCCGTATTTTTTGCAAAGGATGAATAGTTCATACCCAGAAGCTTTAGGTGTCCTGCCTGTTCTGCTAACGCAGCCGACAGGCGACCGCTGTTGTTGAAGGCGTCCTCGCTAAGATATGCAAAAGCGGTAACCTTTTCATTAAGGGCCGTGAACGATTGTGCTCCAAGGTTTATCATTCCAACCTTGGTGTTCAGAGACTTGGTTACTTCTGCGATGCCCTTTGCTACATTTCCATTAAAAAAGTCTTGGCCCGAATGAGCCATTCCTCTTAGTGCTTTTTCGGTGGCATCTGTCTCTCTTGCCAGTGAAGTCATGACATCAGAAATTGTGCCTAGATCTTCCTCACTTGGCAGACCCATACGCGAAGGTTCAGTGTTTTCTGTTCGTTTCCTTACACCTTCCGTCGCGCTTTTCATTCTATTCACAATTTTGGTTTTTTGTTCAGATGAAAGAGCGTTAAACTTTTCTTTGTCGTGGCCTTCTTCTTTAAGCCTGTCTCTGATAGCTTGGGTTAGTGTGTTCCAATTCATCGTACTGGTATTCTCCTTCGGTTACTTAGCCGAGAATATAAAATCATACATAAATAATTAGCACAATAACTTATTTTATTCATCCTCCGGGGAAATGTACTTAATCAGTCGGTCGACAAACCAGTTGCGGAGCTTGACGGGCAGGTTGTATGCTTCAAGGAAGGAGAAGTTATTCTCTTTCATCAAAAGAAAAATCTCTTCATAGGTAACTCTTTCTATATATTCAGATGTCAGTGCGAAAAAAGGCCCACGAAAGGGGCGCCTCTCTTTCAAGTATCGTTGTGCACTTAGGACATTCTACGTCCTGTGCTGTACTTATCTTTGGTATTATTCCTTTGTCAAAGTTTAATAGGAATTTTGCATCTGCAGCCGGCATTACATCATAAAGTTTTGACAGCATGGCTTGGTCTACTATTCCGTTTGCAGAAATTATAGTTTTCTTCAAGATTGCAATAGTTCGGTTGAACTCTATATTCAAGCTGTCCTTTTTTTCTTTATCTTTCTCGATGTCTGATCGGTCAGCTTCAGTTAATCTTCTTATTTTTATTTCAATATCTGAAATTGGAAGTTTCACTACGAAACAATCGGTATCCGGATCATACTGACCCTCAGTCGCTATTGACGTAACCTTTGTTTTTGATAAATCAAAAACGACATCTACCTCTGTGTTACAGGCATCGCAAAACACTGTTGATTCATATTTATTACCGTAGCCTGTTTCTCTGGCTTTTAACAAAATTGCCATCTTATCTTCATCTAGTAGTTCTGAAGGGTCTATTGATTTATCGGTCAGAAGGCCTGAAATCAGGGTGTTGAACACATTTTGATCCTCTCCTCCTCCAACCGTAGATAAAAGATCTTCTTCTTTAGCCGTCATGTGTTTAATTTCCAGAGATTCTGTGCCAAACAGGTTCGAACGCCTAGGATAAAAAAGGCCCTTGGTCGGAAGTTGAACCTTTGTTGTTGAGACGACGAAGGACATACCAAAGGGATTAGCCGGGTCTGCATTTTTATTTTGCGCCTGGCTTTTCACCTTAACTTGTTCTGTGCTAGGGTCGTAATCTGGTTGTGGGGATCTCTGAAGTTTTCTAGAATTTCTGGTCACTATTTACTCTCTTTCTTTTTGTAACTTGTAAGTTTCTTTTGGTGCTTAGACTATTGTTCGTTCCAAGCTGATCCTGCTTCTGCTGACAATATGTCGTTATTCAGTTCTGCCCAATCATATTTAAGACCTATCTGGATGTTGAGAATCTCATCACTTGAATAATCCAAGGAATCAAAATTCACTGAAGTTATCAGAGGGTTGTTGAGAATCCACGATTCTATTATGTCATCTGCTCCTCCTGCTCCTATGGTGTCTATTCTGACATTGGGACCAAGGGACTCGATCATTCCAGCCTTGGTGATTGTTGCTTTGCCTTCCGGGGTCGTGTTAACATCAGTCGGCAAAACGTATCCCGACTTCTTCAAAATGTTGTAAAGACTCTGTGTCGCATCGGGCTGAATCGGATCGACAATAGTAAGACTAACATCCTGCCAAGTAACTCGGCCCGGGAAATTAAAATTGTGTTGCAAAAAACTATGAGTCGTAGAGCCTACTTGAAATGATGGCTTTGTCACTGTTTTTGCCATAAATTGTGGCATCCCGGCAAAGTAAAGGAGGTATCTAAATTTCCTCTTTGGCTCTGAGTTTGCTTGACTCCAAAAATTGTTTTCTGACATTTTATAGTTCTCCTAATATTATATAGTTGCGGTGCGCCTTTTTTCTAGTCATCGAATGACGCGCCGGTGTTTGTTATAACGAAATCAACTGCAATAAACTCAATTGACCTTGCTGGCTTCAGGAAGATCTTAGCGTACATGACGTTTCGATCGACAAGATCTGGCGTGGTCGTAGTATTATCTAATAGAACCTTACAGTCTGTCAGGCCAAATCGTACCTTAACACTATCCAAGAAATTCTTTACTTGGCCATGAAATCTTGCCCAAGTTGCTTGAACATTTTGCTCGAACAACAGAGAGCTAGAAATTCTAGAGACCTCTTTTTTAACAAAAATTAACAAACGTCGTACATTGATACGATCAAGTGCAGACTGCGAGGACTGCAGGGTCTTTTGGCCGAAGATAACAATACCCTCAGACACGAAAGATGCGATAGGGTTAATGTTGGCTTGGTAAAGAGTGTCTCGATCTTTTGAAAGAAGTTGCTCAGTTACCTGAAGCACTGGGACGCCGGCATTGCCTTGGTTTAGGCCGCCGCGGTTGAATCCAGCTGGTGCAAACCACACCTCTGAACTCTTCTCTGTGTTGGCCATTACACCTAGTGCTACAACAGAAGGTGGAACCCAGACATCTCTGTTATACTCTTCATCCTTAATCTTAACCCATGGATAGTAAGCTGCGCCATAAGAGGAATTAAGCTGACGACTGGTCAAGCTCTTTGCTGCTGTCTCTGGGTTTGCAACAATTCTAGATTGAAAGTTGTCACACTCTTCTTCAAATGGCGGCTTATAGACGTCTGGGAGGTCAATAATAGCCATGGAATCTGCGCGCGTCTCGCATGCGTTTACAAGCTTAGTCGTGAGTGATTCTTCAGTGATACCTGGCATGAGAGCTAGATTGTGCTCTACTGCTTCTGGATCTTTTATTAATTCTACCGCTCTGTCGACTGATGCGTAGGCATAGCTGTCCGCGGTGGTGCCATTATTTAGCACTCGGGCGTTAAACGGGTCTGCTTCCACGACATCAACTCCATCAAAACCTCCGACGAGAGGCATGTGAAAACCATCGACGATGTCCAACAGTGTTCGGAAATCTCCAGAACCACTAGCAATGTGCCAGGCGTATGATTTCTCATTATTCTTACCGTCAATAGCTGTCCATGCTACGCCGGCACCGATCCGGGAACCTGGCTGATAGTATGCCGCTTTGACATCACCTGCTGAGGAGATGTATCTAGAGTTCTGCTTTAATGCAGTTGGCGTTAAAACCACTTCGTCTAAACTGAAGATAAAACTGTGTTGTGTCTTTCCAGGAGTTGCAAGACCTGAATCCTGGCTTGAAACCAAAGCACTACTATCGTAGTCTGGCATTCTTCTTACGTAATCAACGTAACCCTTGTTTATCTTCGTCCCTGTCTTCGTTCCGTTATCCAACCCGGTTGGTGCAAGCCCATCAGATGAGAATTTGTAAGGTGAGATACCTTGATAGAAGTCCTGAGTCGCTGAAGAAGTGTTGATCAGCAGAGACTCTGGCCACTTAACATTAACTGTAAGTGCTTCTCCGTTGGCGTCCTGTCTGTGGTTATCCAGGTTCAGAGTTGCGTTGACCCAACTAGTAAGCCCAATCTGAAGATCTTGTGCTCCGTCTGTACCCGAATCCAACCCTCCAGAGAACTTGGCTGGAGGATTTACGCTTGTTGCGTTGGTTAAATTTCCAGCTGTGACGATGTTTGTGTCACCGGCGATGCCGTCTGCGGCTTGAGTTATCGTTACAACTCCTGCGCTGGCGTTTGCAACAACCGTAAACTTCGAACCGGGGGTGCCGCCGTTGTGGCCGCCGGCAGCATCAATTGCTACCTTTAGCTGTGCTGCAGCGGTGGTTGCATAATTTCCGGCGCCGGCGTGAGAGCCGCGTCTAAATTGAACATTTCCACCTGAGACTGTACCGGATGCATCTCCATCGTCATCGATGGCAATGTAAGTTTTTGTGACTCCTGTAGAGTCTATTAGTGTTATTGTTGCTCCTCCGACAGGGCTAGTGCTAAAAGTAAATGTGGCCGCGGACGCGGCGCCTGCGGTGGTTACATCAGTGTCAACAGAAATCGTCGCAGGGACGATTGGGCCATAAAAACCAAATGGTACGTGCTCAGTATTTACTGGTCCACCATTACTTATTATGTCCTGGTTCATTTCAACTCTAATGTGTTCTGACAAATTAGGATTCTCTCCGTAGAGCTTGTTTCTCTTCTCACTAGGACTCCAGACGTTGTATTGGTCTCCGATCTT
>Ga0115011_10002524_pt1 | contig 12687 bp, 13 predicted proteins | sample TroAtlMetagenome_2_FD_88705 | JGI IMG/M metagenome (GOLD analysis project Ga0115011, IMG submission 88705) | Marine eukaryotic phytoplankton communities from Atlantic Ocean - Tropical Atlantic ANT8 Metagenome | ecosystem: Environmental > Aquatic > Marine > Oceanic | place: Tropical Atlantic... | reverse complement strand
AGCTCTACTAGTGTCATCTATTCCGTCCATTCCGCTGGGAGTACCAGAAATATAGGTAATACCATAGGAAGCAGCCAACAAATTCTCAATTAGTGAAACCAAAAGAGAAACTAAGTCTAAATTTAGAGGTCCATATTCTTTTGCAGCATAAGGAAGCTGTTTTGCTGGTAAAACCGGCACATGAGGAGTAGGCGTTAGTTGCGGAGCAAGAGTTGGACCAACTGCTTTAGGGTCGCCTAAAAACAACTTACTCCCCACAAGCTCTGTAACGCCTTGCTTCTGCGTGAAGTTCTGTAAATCAGGGCTAAGGCCAGCTATTACTACTGCCGAGCTTAGAGGGCAGATATCGTTTGATACAGGGCCAAAGCCTTCCCCTGCTGAAGCCCACTGAGTTAAGTCTCGATGTGCAAAGCCTAGAAGTACGCTATCCCCAACTTTCACCTCATAGCTAACACCCCTATCCCCCATGCGAGGGAAGGCTACTTTTACATTGAAAAGCTTGGCAGGTGGGAAGACCTTGTTGTTTATACCTCTGTTTATTGAAACTACTACCGTTGCTTTTTGCGTTGTGCTGTCGTAGCTTTCAATTTTAGCCGGTATCATAGTATGCAAGTCTAATAGCTGCTCTCTTATAGCAAGTCTTATTAAATCTAATTCTGTATAGTTCCTAGACATTACGAACCTATTCTTAGTGAATTTTGCGCCAACGGTATGACAGTATCATTAGTATTAGGGAATATTGATGTATCTTTTACTATATCAGCAATACACTCATTATACCAATCGCCACTAAAACTATCACCCTTTATAACCATAGAAGTAACAATTACAGTCATATCAATAGTTGCTTCATTAAAGTTCCATGTTGGGTCGTCCACATCTTTATTGAATACCCCAGAATTTAATTTTATTCTTGTGCGCAAGTTAATATTAGGGTCAAGCAAGCACTTAAATCTAATTTGATTAGTAACTGCTGCTTGGTCTTTTTTATCTACAATAAATTGAGGCCTTCCAATTAATCCACTTATTTCAGAAAGCCTTATAACTTTACTACTCTCGAATCCCTGTAAAGTCGTTGCAGGCTTAACATATAAAATACCTGAAGTAACAAAAGTGTAATAACCCCAGGAAGAAGTGAGTTTTTGTAGAACACTTAAGGCATCACCAAAGACAGGGTATTCTTTACCCACAGTGACAGGTAATGGAAAGTCTATAGAATACTGATCTAAAACAATACTGTTTCTCACAAGGTATGTAGCTAAATGCTCAATGATATCAACAACTTTTGTGTTGCCGCTAAACTGTCTAGCTATCCATCTTGTCGCGTATGTAGAACCTAGTTGCCCTATATCTATTGTTAAAACTTTATCAACGCCATCATCTCTAAAGTCAGAACTAGCTATTGAACCTGACATTAACAATGAATCAGTCGTTGCAGGGTCGCCTAGATATCCGCAATAAAACTTTAGTATAGCCCCAGGCTCATTAACCATATCAACAACCTCTTTTGGAGGATTGAATACAGTTATTCGTTCTATATTTTGGTTTCCTGAGTCATTTTTATTAGATGTAAAGGTTACTCGGAATCCTAAATCTTCTTTCTGCTCTATTATACAAGACTTAAGATAATAAGGCGCGCCTATAACTTCAGCATCAATAGGGGTAATATCTGTTGTGCTAGTGATGTCATAGCTACCACCAGAAACATTTGGCACGAACCTCCTGCTTTCAGGGTTTGTAAACTCAGGAAATAAATCATCAAACTGAACGTATCTTCTAGATATCTTCGGAACACCCACAACAAGCTTGTATGATCTTTGAAATTTATATACATCTTTTGTTTGTTGCTTATTAAATGTATCCCTAGTAACAAAAGGGTTTTTACTTTGATCACCACCATTTATTACAGTGTCGTGAAAATATTTAACAAAATTAGACATTAATAATACCCTTATAAATCATCCGCTATACTCATGTAAAAACATTCTATTGTAGTATTAAACGTAAGGAAATTTGGGTCTTGCGTTTCATCACCACTAGTAGCTGCTATATAGATATCCCCAAATGGTAATATTTCAGTCATAGCGTACTTAGTAACCATGAAGTCTATATAAGACAAACAGGGTATGTTAGCTATTAGTGTGTTACCTAAAAAATCTAAAACACTAAAATGATAAGTATCACTTCTTTTATTATAACTAAAAGAAAAGTTATAAACTCGACCATCAAGATTCGTTGAAAAACTATATGATCTAGGCTGCTGCTTCTCAGCAGGTAAATTGTATAATTGCATACTTAACACCTTATTTAATATTGTAGGCCTTTGCGATCTCTCAGCCTTTTTGCAGCTTCCTCTGACTTATCTTGTTTAGAATTAGGGATTTTTTTAGGGTCTACTTGGTTTGAAGACTTTTGCCCCTTAGAAAACGAGTATAGCCCTATCTCTTCTTTTTCAACCCTTGCAAACCGTACAAGCTTTAAAGTCATATTCCACTTTATAGCTCTTGAGCCTATTTCAGAAGTTCTAGGTATAGATACATTTTGGATAATAAACGCAGAAGCATCGTAGTTTACATCTCTTAATCCCCCAACATCATAAGCGCAATCTACAGCTAGTGGAGTGCCTTTTTCCCACCAAAACTTAAGCTGTTTAAACACTTGTTGCGACTTGGAAAGGTAGGCATCAAGTGAATCTTCATCATTAAACGCAGTCCTAATAATACTGCCCACATTTGAATTAGCTACAGAATCTATAGTATCAAGATAGCTCATCGAGGCGTCAGAACTAATAGCAGTAATATTAATTATAAAATCTTCAGGCCTTGCATTATCTGTTATGTCTGTACTCTTGTGAACGGGATGTGATGTCACGTTTGCTGCAAAACTATAATTCTCAGAAACAGTACAGTCACCTCTCAGTGTGACTGCATTTTTTTCATTTATTGTTCTACCACCGTAAGTACCAAAGTATTCTGTAAACTTCATTATGTTGGAAAACTTTGAATAAACCTGATTACTTGCAGAATCAAGTGGATTAAATAAGTTTTCTGTAATGTCTATAGCCATTAATAAAGCCCTCCTACGCCTGCAAGTGATAAGACTTGGTTATTCAAGTTCTGATTAACCGCAACAGCCGTTTCCGAAGTGTAAATGTTATTTCTTTGGTCGATAATTATTTTACCACCTCCAGGCCCAAACATATTCCCCATTCCATGTCTGCCAGGAATACCCATTAAACCTAGTGAACTTTTGTCAAAATTAAATCTTTTGTACTCAGATTCTTTGCTTGGCCCATTTTTCTCAAGCCTCTTCAACATTTCAAGAAATTCTATCTGTTTTAAAATTTGCTTTTCGTCTAGTTGTTTCTTTGGTAATCCCATAAAGTTATCAAAGTCTTTATTTCTTTTTGATCTGAAGAAGCTTGTAGTTCCTTGTCCTAAGAAGTCGTCTGTGATCATAGAATCGCCTCTACGATCATTTTCAAACTTATTAAATACACCTATAGCTTTTTTCTTTTCGGTTGGACTCATAGCCATCCAAGAAGATTGAGCTAAACGAAGATAAGTTCTTATTCTCTGCCCATCATCATTTAAACGGTCTTCAGATAATTCTCTAAACTGTGATATTGAAAGAAGTCCAGAAAGTATTCCTATAGCCATTAAAGGCCCGCCGCTACCTCCACCTTTGGCTGCCAGAATACCAGACATAACAGCACTAGCAGCACCAGCGCCAATACTAGCGCCTTGCACAGCATTTTGAGCGAATGTTTTTTCTTTCTTGTCAGGGAAATTGCCTAAATTATTTTTTCTTTGTAATTCAAAACCCCAGCCTGGCCCAGAACTTTTTGTTACTCTATACTGTGAAAGTCTACTTACTATTGAATCAGCGATAGCCTTTGCAAAATCAGGGATTATTTTATTTGCCCATATACCAAGTTTATCTACTAAATCGCTAAGGAATCCTTCTTGTAAAGATGCGTCGAAAGCCTTTTTAATAGCGTCAGCCGCTTTACTTAATGAAAACTCAAAAAGACTCTTCTTTGTACCACCGCCAAGTTCTCTTGCAGCAGCAGAAGGCTCACCCATTGCCCATAGATAGAAATCTTCCATCACAAGCGCAGCTCTTTCAATAGACTTAGCGAATGATCTTGTTTTTTCCTCTACGGTACTGCCATCAAAATTAAGGCCAAACATACGAAGACCAACAAGACCTGATCTTGTTAGTGCTGCGCCTAGCTCTTTTACAGCGTCTTTCATACTTGGCTTAGCAAGTGTTTCATTAAGATTCTTTAGCCAAGGGCCTAATGTAGCAACCATTGGACGGCCTAATTGTTCCATAAAGATATCTAGTATATCTTTTAAGTTGGATACAATACCGTTCCAGTTTCGCATCTGCCTGTCCATAGCACCCGACATGACACCACCACCAGTAGTGTAGCGTCTAAAGGCCTCTATCATCATTGCAGAATTAACAGACGTAGCTTTTAGAGTTTCACCTTCTGCCAAGCCAAGCATGTCTCTGAGAATAGGCTTAAGATCAACTAGGGAGTTTGCTAGTTCTCTAAAGTCCATTTCATTAGCTTTGTTTCTCGGTAGCATCTGAGCCATTGTTGTAGTAACACGATTCATTCTGAATTGATTACCACCAGCAGCATTACCGAAAGCGTTCATCAGGTCGAATACATTCTCAAAGTTTTCCCCCATTGGCATCTTACTTGCGTTCATTACCTGAAGAATCTTGGAGAAGTTTTGACGAGACTGCGTAATTGAGAACGGTGTTTTTGCCGCCCAGCTACTAATATCGTCAATAAGCTTTACTGCTGCATCGGGATCTCTTGTCTGTAAGGTCAAGAACTCTAGCGTAGAGTTTCTATCGCCAGCCATAGTCATTGATTTATTAATAAGTCCTGGTATGGCTCTTACTCCACGACCTACTAGATTTATAAAGTCATAAGTAAAGAAGGAGAATAACCTACTGTTTAATGTGCCTAATGCTCCAAGCATCTTTCTAGGAATAGCAACTAAACCATTACCCAACATTCTTAAAGGCTTAGACATCTTCCATAAAGCTTTTACAGTAAACTGAACAGATCTATAAATAGCCATGAAAGTGTTTCTTAGCATCTTAGCTCTTGCTGCTGATCTGCGTAAGGCTTCTTCACGTTGTTCTTCTAAAGTCTTAAGTTGCCTAGCAATCTGTAGTTCTTTATTCTTTTCTTTGACTACTCTAAACTTTTCAGCTTTCTTTTTAGCTTGCTCTTGCATCTTTCTAAGATTATTAGCAGCAACAAGCTTTTTCTTTTCCATTTTCTCAGCTTGTGCAGCAGCAGCTTTTTGAGCCTTTGCTAGTGAAGCATGAGCTTTTTTCTTTTCAGCTAGTGCTTCTTTAGAGGCCTTAGTCGCTTTTCTTAAAGCTTCTTTTCTAGCTTTCTCTAATTCGGCAGCAGCTTTCTTTTGTTGTCTAAGAAGTTCAGCCGCTTCTTTTCTTTTTAATTTTTCTATCTCAGCAGCAGCTTTTTTCTCTTCACGTAACTTTTGCTTAGCAAGTCTTTCGGCTTCTTTTTCTTCCTTAAGTCTTGCACGCTCTTTATCTTTTTCAGCTTTAAGGCGAGCTTTTTCAGCGTCCTTTTGCTCTTTAAGTCTTTTCTTTTCTTCGGCCTTAGCTAGTTTCTCTGCTTCTTTTTCGGCCTTTGTCATCGTTGCTAGGCGTTCTTTTTCTGCTTTTGCAGCAGCCTTAGCTTTTTCAGCAGCAGCTTTCTTAGCTGCCTTTTCTGCCTCTTCTTCTTTTCTCTTAGCCTCAACAAGCTTATCTTGTGCTGTTTTTTGTCTAGCTAAAGATCTTTCAGCCCTTCTTTCTTGTAATTCTATTTTACGTAAAAGATTAAGCGCTGCTTGCTTCTTTTCGAGTAAAGACGTTCTAAGAAGGTCGTTTTGTTTATTTGTCTTAATAGCATCAGTGTCTTCTATGAAATTCCCCATAGAAGTACGCTTACGAGTTGGGAGATTCGTAGGTACAGCATCGTAGAGCCTATTGATTTCGGCTAACTGCTTCTTAGCAAAGTCTTTGTTGCGAGCTATAATACCCATCTTGCCTTGCTGTTTAGCTATTCTCTCGTTTTGAATAGATAGCTTATCGTTGGCACTTATTAGGCTACTCTTTAATTTTACCTCTTCTGCTAGGAACCTTTCAAACGAAGCGGAAACTCTTGCGCCTTGTTGCTTTGCTTTGTTTAGCCTGTCTAATGCACTACTAGCATCAGCAGCAGCTTGAGCGTTTTTTACCGTCTCGTCACTAAGCTCTTTTTGAGCTTGTTTCAAAATCTTTGAGCTACGCCCAAGATTCTTCATGTGTTTTTCAAGTACAGATGTTTGTTTGTTTAGTTGACCTAGCAACGGCAAGAGCTTAGGTAGCGTCTTTGCCGTTAAGGTAAGAAAGGTTTCTTTAGCCATTTTCATCCTCTATTTAAGCTAAAATCTACCCATCGGCAGATGCTTCGGCGATAGATGAAAGCTGCTTAGACTTAATATAATCCTTAAAATTTATCATCTCTTGCAAGTCCATGAAATCTTCCAATGGCATGGTGCAAAGATCAGCATATGTAATATACCTTTGGATTATTGGTCGCCAAAGGTATATATCAGCTCTAGTATCGGGGATTTCAAAATCCCCACCAGAAGAGTCTACTCCACTTCCATCGTGCCCAAGAAATCTCCTACTTTTTCCTGGACTAGGGTAAAAAACTCTTCAAAGTTGGCTTTAAGAACTTCGCCAATTAAATCCATTGTGAATTTACTCACACCTAGATCTCTCTCAAAGTTTACCTTATGGCCGTCTATAGTAACGCTTGATGTTAAGTCTAACATTAAACGCATAAATTCTTCTTCAGAAAGTCTATCAAATAGTGTGCCGATAGCCTTTGATATTGCGTCTTCACCAGTAGTAAACTCACCCATAACAGGGCCTAGAACCGACATGATTCTTCTCATAAGTTTCCAGCCTTTCATAGCTCCAAACTTATATATTACGACTTGCTTACCTTCAATAGTGACTTCTACGTTGTTTTCAACAGAAACTAGATTAGACATACGTGTTTTACCTCTTTTTAGATTAAATACTGTATCTAGTTATACCATTTTTAGCATAACCAGATACAGCTTTTTTTAACTACTTATAACCACTGATTAAGAAGATCAATAGGGTTATTTTGAACACCAACAGGGTCAAGAGCTGGTTGATTTCTTTGTTGGTAAGGAGCAAGTTGCTCAGCAGATGGTACAGTACCATGAATGTCGTAAGGTGAACCACCAGCGAACCATCCAAGATTGTCACATACAAATACCCACTGCATAGTGTTGTTTGTGTTAGACAAAGTTTGATCAGGTGTTTTAACGATATATGCTGAAGCAGCATATAACTTAGTAGAACCTGAATAGTCAATTATTGTCATAGGCATGATACCTAGATTTGCTTGTCTATCAGCAATCGCCATGTATGAGAATACATCGTTAGACTGACTAGTTTGTTGTAGCGTTAAAGTAATAGTAGCTGAGTTGTTGTTCTTACGAACACGACTTGCTTCACCATCACAGCCAATAGCTAGATCGAAAGCATCGTCTTGGAAAGAAATAGTTACTTTCTCTTCAGCGAAACCTTCAACTAGATGAGCACCCCAGTTGATTGTAACCATTTTAGGGTCAAATGCCCTGATTGTACTTGTAGTTGCCATGCTTTAATTTCCTTATACAGATATTGTACCGTTAATTTTAACAGTGTGAATCGCACCAGCAGTTTCCGCCGTAAATCTAACGTCAGGAAGAACTCTTGCGCTAACACTTGTTGCTGGAATTTGATCTAATTGAATAGGTGCTACTACTGGAGCAGGAACAGCTTTTAAGTATCCGTCACGAACACTTTCATTTAGTCTTGTAAGTACAGCAGTAGTTATAATTTGTGCGCCAGCATTTGTGTAAGGAACCTTACCAACAGATGCTAATTGAGCAAAAATATCTTCTTCTAGTCTAGCTTGCAGATAGATTTTACCGATATATGTATCAATAAAGCCTTTAACAGATACATTCGCTGTAACGCCTTCCCAAGTGATTCCTCTACCTGAAACAGAAGAATATTGGTTAATTCTATGAGCAGGTGTCCCATCAGTAGGTCTTAATAACTTCTCTTCAGCAGGGCTGTAAGTAGAAAGCTCTACGCTTTGAAGACTTTTGAAAGCAGCAGTGTAAGAACCTGGCTTAAGAGCTAATAAAGCAGAAGCTACAGCTACGTTCACATATTTTCCACCAGCAGTATCAGTAGACTTTGTGTGCCATAGAGATGAGTAGTCGCTTAATCCGTCAAGTCCAGCAGGTATTGCATCTGGAGCATCTTCGATTAGATAGAAGCCATACTTAGTTGAACCTAAAGCATCGTTTTGTCTCTTGATACTTAGTGGGTCGTTAAACTCAGAACAGTAACCAAACCACTCATTGTTAGTAGCCATGATGTCTAATAGGTCTGAAGTTTCTATTTGCTCGTCTGGGTCTGATGTTGTGTCCTTTGCGTAAGCAATATAAAGAACACTCATTGATGGCGACTGTGCAAATGCAACTTGAGCCATCTTCATGATCTCACCGTCAGCAGCAATAGCAGCATCAGCTTGAACTTCAGATAGAGTAGTGTAAGGCCTAACGTCACCTACTTCAAAAGGTGTTGGCGCTCCACCAACAAAAGACGCTGATTTACCAGCAAGCATAAGACTATTAAAGCCCCTTACTGTAAGCGCCGAACTTTCTAACGTGATACTCACGTCTACGATTTCTTGCAAACTTGGCATAAAATTCTCCAAAAAAATTAAGGTTGATTATCCCAGACTACATTGGCAGCATTAAAATAGCCAACGTCCTCTGTGATCTCTCCATTCTCAAAAACAACATTGAAAATAATATCTACAACTGCTCTTTCCTCATAATGAGAATTGACCAACTGATAGTCATTTATTACCGACAAAGCCTCAAGAATAGACGTGTTTGCTTCATTATATAGTGTTTTTCTATTATTTTGCAAAAAAAGTTGTGATTGCATTGTATTAGAAATATCCACAGCTCCATCACCATAAATAGAAACTTGATAGCGCATTGTCCTGATACCAAAAAGCCCTAACTTGCCCGTATATTGATCCATACTTTGCCAGTCATTTATCACTTTTGATGTCGCTATTTTTTGTATTGCTGCGTAAGGCATTTCTGGCCTTGGCGCATTAGGATACATGAAGATAACTCTCTCAAGTCCAGAAGCAGACATCACTAGGTTTCTTATTGCAGGCTCTAAAGTATTTCTTATGCTTATTGTCATAAATCAATCCTCGCTATAGCTTCACTTGTAAGAGAAGCCGACTCGTTAATTCTACACGCAATAGACTCCTGCAACTGTCCAGTGTCGAGCAATGGCTTTCCATCTGGAGTTCTACCGTTTCTTGTAGGACTTCTAAGAGGCGCCCATCTACCGTACCCTTCGGTATCAAATGTTCTCTTCATTTCTGTCCTTAGATACTTACCAGTTTTAATAAAGGCCTCTTCTACATTGATTCCAAACACATCACCTTGTTTTAACATTTTGTCTAAGTGCATATGAAATTCACGTTTAGTAAAGCTATCAAATCTTTCTGCTGTAGATCTAACGAATGATCTAGCTGGAACCATACTCCCGTTAGGTTGTGTAAAACCAAACTCTTGTTTCCTAGCTACGAGGCCAACTGTAGCGAAGTCTGATTCTTCTCTAACTGTACCGGTCTGAGTTTCGTCCCAAGTCTCTACTAGTTTAGGCCTATCAGCAGATACGCCCTCCCCAAAGAAGTCTTTTAAAACACCAACGTCTACAGACGCTTGTTCTGCGAACTCACATTGATCGTGAAGATGCTCTATCATCATCTTGAAAATAGAGAGCTCATGAGAAATATGTGCAGCGTTGTGTATGTCCTTAACCACTAAGGCTCCTTCTCAATTACTTGGACTTTAGTATGTTCAATCAATTGGTCCCAATGCTCGGTAGCCATTTGTTCGTATATTTTACCATTAATTGTGAATGTGGACGTCCTAGTGGTATCCCCCATTTCTATCTCTTTAAAAGCTTCGGGCGAAAAGTAAAGCTTAAGGGTTTCACGGCCTCTATAGCCTTCCTTCATAAGCTGCTTCTCTTTCATTGAGCAACGCATAACCACGGCCTGTATAACCTTAGTTTCCGTTACTGCCTCTTGATATCGACCATCTACGTAACCACTGTCAGCATAAGTTGTGACAGTGACCGAAGTTTTTCTTATAGTCATTCCAGCGTACATTTATTTGTCCTAAACGATTATCGGTCTATTGCCGAATGATTTTAGCAAGCGTAAGTATTGAAGCCCGTAGATGGATTTCTGGAGCCAAGCATGACGGTCAAAATCGTTTCCGCTTCCACCTGTCCCACCTGATGATGAATTTCTTTGTGTGAGGTCTGCGTAAGTAACCTCGATGTCACCTACGACTTCTTTTACGATAGGGCCTCTAACGCCCTCAAGGTCGCCACCGCCTCCACCGCCATCGTCGATCTCTTCTGGGTTTACCAGAGAGCCAATAGCGTAGTAGTGGCAAATAAGCAAAGCTAGGCCATGAGTGTATTTGCGATCAGGAAGTGCTTGTGTGTCTGTACTACAATAAACGCTCATCATTTGTTTGACGGCGTCGAAGTTTGCTTGGTCAGCAGTTTGACCAGCATATTTATTGTAAGACACAAGATTAACATAAGCAGGAGTTACGTCTTCATAGGCCATAGCTTTACCTCATATTTAAAGCCCTAACTCGTCTTTAAGGCTTTTCTTTGGTGAACTTAAATCCCCCAAAATCAACTCAAGCTGAGCGTCTATTGCTTTTAGTAAAGCAGGTGACTTCGTTTTGCTTCTCATTGCTTTTAAGTCGTCTGGAAGATAACAATTTGTAATTATCTTTTTAGTTATTTTACCACTCTTTGACCTGTGAACTCGTATTAAATTTCGCTTTTCTGCAAGTTCAACTTCACCTTTTCTATGTTTCTCTAGTAGCTCCCATTTGTCTTCGTCTACCATATTCATTCCACCTTGAAGGTGAATCATAGTTTCTCTGCGACCCATAGTAACGGTGCGTGGTTGTAATACTTCTACGTGAATCATATTAATCTCCATAATAAGTGAAAGAGCCTAGCCCGTAGGCTAGGCGAAGCGCGAAAAATCGTAATGATTATACGCCCTTAACAATACATACAGACTTAGGGAAAGGGCAGATAACGCCAGCAGTTTTCATGTATGCTGGAACTTGGAACATAAGTGCCTTTTCTTGAGCTGGTAGGAAAGTTACGTCTTTAACAACTTCTAACCATAGCTTGTCTGGAGAACGGTCATACATCATTGCATAACGGTCGCCGTCTTTAAGTCCACCAACTTTAAAGTTAGGTACAGAAAGAACAGTGCTGATGTAAGCAGAGTTGTCTAAGAAGTGTTGTAGAACAGTCTTATCAACACCATCAGTGTGGATAGTCATTGCTAGTGTAGCGTAAGTTTCTGGGCAAAGAACTAGAGTGTTCGGAGCTTCAACGCCGTTAGAGTTCTCAATAATTGATTGCTCCATTGCTAGAAGATCGTCAATGATATCTGCACCAGTAGCAGTACCTTTAGTCCACTCAGCGTCAATTGTAAGAGTGTTTACGTTTGGATTCTCTAAGAAAGATGGGATGTCTGTAGCAGAATCACCATGGAAAGCAATTGTGTCTTCTAGCTTAAGAAGGCCACGTCTTACAGTCTTAGCTTTCATGTCGTTTAGAGGCTTGCCAGCCATTCTAGCAGCATCAATATCGTCGATAGAGTAGTTGAAACCTAGAGCTTCAGTATATACTTGGCGAGTATATCTGTTACCTTTAACTTCTACCATCGGGATGTCCGCAGCGTAACTGTGTAGAATCTTTGCTTGTCCTACAAAATCAAACATTTCGTAAGTTACAGATTGTGCGCCTGGAGCTGAAAGTTGTGCAGCAGCAGGGAATACAGTACGAGCCATTAATTGTGGGTACTCAATTTCGTATGCACGGCTTTTTACAGCTTCTAATTCGTGCTCAAAAAATACGCCAGCATCAGCGTCGATATTCTTGTAAGTCATTTTTACTTCCTTATTATTTAGTGTGTTTATACTCTGAACATTTCGATGATACCAAGACCATTTGTATCAGCAGCTCTGTGAACGATACATTTGATGCTTCCGTCAACAGCGACAACGCCACCATGCGTACCAGCAACGAAACCTGAACCTGAAGGTACAACTTCTAAGCCTACTTCAGTAGAATCAAGCTCAACAACTACACGACCAGTTTTCATGATTGCTAGAGGAGCTTTGTCTTTGAATCCAGCTTCTGCTTCAGCGATTGTATCTTCAGCACCACCAAGAGCGTTAGAAGTACGAGTAACAACTGCATAAGCATCTTGCTCAGTACCGTCTACAAGAACAGAAACACCACGGAAAACACCAGAGTCTAAAACTTGAACTTGCTCAGCTAGGTAGTGTTCAGAGATAGAAACTAATTCAACTGGAACACCGAAAGGTACTACACCTTGAGCTACACCAGAATCAATCACGTGAGATTGGAAAGGCTCAATGTGTTGGCCTCTATAAAACGCATCCATTTTTTCGCTATATT
>Ga0115011_10002523_pt1 | contig 12698 bp, 10 predicted proteins | sample TroAtlMetagenome_2_FD_88705 | JGI IMG/M metagenome (GOLD analysis project Ga0115011, IMG submission 88705) | Marine eukaryotic phytoplankton communities from Atlantic Ocean - Tropical Atlantic ANT8 Metagenome | ecosystem: Environmental > Aquatic > Marine > Oceanic | place: Tropical Atlantic... | reverse complement strand
TTTATTGTAATGTTTTATAACTTTTGCAATATTAGATTCTGGCTCATTAGCCGCTATCATTTTACTTACAATTGTTTCTAAACTCATTAAGAATATTTTTTAATTAAATCAGCAGCAGAAAGTGCTTTCATTTTTATTGGAGTTGTTTCTACTGTTTGATCAGAAATAACTTCTTCAACAGGTTGTTGAACTGGAGTTAAATCTACACTTTTTCTAGGAACTGGTATATTTGTTACGTCTTCAATTGATGTTTCAGCTACAACACCTTGTGGCGTTTCCATTACTTCTGTTTCTTGTGCTTGAATATTTGGTTGTGCTTTTTGCGCATCAAAACCAGGCTGACTTGGAAGATTAACACCTTTACCACTTGCTATATTAGCCGCTTCATTAGCTGCGTTTAAAGCAATTGTATCAGGATGTGGTCTTTTCTTTCTTTGATATCTATTTCCCATATAATCTATGATACTCATATTAGCCTCAGACTCAGCTTCATTGTTCCAAGAATCACCTATTTCATCAGTGTAATTTATATTTTCAACTAATCTTTTTACTTCGTTTTGAGGTAAATTCATGTGATCTGCTAAATAAGATCTTACTCCATCTGGGCCTAATGCGCTTAGAGTTTCTTGAGTAAATTTTAAAATATCTGCTCTATGATCTTCAAACGCTCCAGTATCATAAACTGGTTGTCCATTCTCATCAATTCTATATTTAGGCATGCCATTTTCGTCTATACCTAAACCTTCTATGTGAGGATCTAAAAGTAAATTTATAGGAGGTATTTTATTTACTACTTTAGGTATGTTAATAAAATCATATATATTAACGTCAAAATTACCTTTAAATGGATGAACTGCTTTTCCTTCCATTTTAACCCTACCTTCTTTGTCTAAAGCTAATTTTACTTCTCCTTTATCTATAGCTCTTAGAGTTGCTTCATCATGCTGGTCCATACCATAAGATAAACTGCCATTTAATAAGCCATCGTTATATGCAGCTAAAGCAGATTCAGTATTTTTAGCAAAATTACCTAAATTATCTACCATTTGATCTACCATAGCCATGTCAGCGGCAAAATCAGCATTACTTATGTCTCCTTTTTTCTTTTTATTAACTAAAGCATTAGCGCCTTCTACTATTTGTCTAGCTATAGCTTGAGTTTGAACTTTAAAGTCACCCTGCGGCGTTGGATTGTCTTGATCAAGTTTGTCTTCAGCTGATTTTTTAAATTTTCTATCGTATTCAACATTTCTTGCAGCTGTAATAATTTTCTGTTCCGGATTATTTTTTTTAGCTGCTTCTCTTGGGTTATATTGTTGCATAATTATCCGTTTATTTGCTGATTATTATTTGGATCGTAAATTGCTTTTCCAGCGCCGGTTGCTTCACTTAAACCTAGTGTACCAATTTTAAAAAGTTTTCTCCAAAACCTTCCTTTTTTATTTTGAGTATCTTCAGCCGCTGATCCTGCCGCTAATATTTGTTCATTAGCATCTACAGTTTCTTGTATATTATTCAGGTTTTCAGTTTCAAGGCTAGCTATATCCATAAGTTGTCCATATTTAGCTTGATCTTGAGAGGCTAACCCTGCAGCCTGACCCATATTAAAACTATTTGTCATCGACGCATTTTGAGCCATAGCATTATTTATTGCTCCTGCGTTTGCTGCATTTGCATTTTGTAGTGCACCAAATTCAGCCATTCTTTCTGCATTAGCTTGTCCAGCATTAAACTTGCTAAGATCAATATCAGCACTAAATTGAGCTTGTCTAAATTGATTTCTTTGACCAGCACTAAATTGATTTGCTTGATTTCTTGCTTGTGCTCCAAACTGCGCTGCAGCATTCTGAGCACCAACATTAAATTGACTTTGTCCTAAATCAAACTGTGAAGCTAAATTACCTTGAGCAAGCAAATCTCTTTGTAAAGACTGCTCACCCTGAGCTCTTAATTGTTCATTTGCTTTAACTTGTTTGTCTATGTCTGCAGAAATACCCTGTTTAGCTTTCGCCGCTGCTGCGGCTAATGCTGTTGCACCACCGGCTCCAGTGCCTGCTTGAGCAGCTAAATCTTGAGATGCAGCAAGTGATTGATCTGCTTCTTGAGCTGCCATTTCTGCGCCAGCTGTTGAAACTTGTAAGTTATTAAAAACGTTACTAAGACCAGTGTTTGCGCCTCGTTGAAGTTGACCAACATTTGTTCCTTGAGCTGTATATCCTTCTCCAGTATAACCTTCAGCTGTTCCAAGTTTTTGTACTCCTTGACCAGCAATAGCTCTTTGACCACCTAATTGACCAAAAGTTTCTCCCTCTCGCATTGATAGTTTTGAAGGATCTATAGTATCTACCTTTAAATTTGAATAAAAATCTCCAACTTCAAATCCTTTTAAATCACCGATAGCTGCATCATATAAGTCTTGAGCTTCAACTAAATCCTCTCTTTGTCCAGGTAATGTACGTTGAGCTGCTACGCCAGCCTCTATTCTATCTCGAACTCTTCCCATTTATAATTTTTTTAATAGTTTATTGTCTTTTGTTAATTTATTCACATAATCATAACCTAATTCTTTAGCAAAATTATTAACAAAATTTATTAAAAGATTTAAAGCTTTTTCTTTATCTTCATCTTTATAAGATAAATCAAATATTGTATCTGTAGAAATAGCACATTTTGAATTAGTAATAATTAACCAACAAGCTGCTATGGGATCATTTTCTTTACAAACCATAAAACCACCTAAACCAGATCTTTTTTCTTCATAGTCACCTATTTGAAAAGAACCTGGTAAAAAATCTCTAAGATTTTCTATAGATTTATTTTGTTTGTTAGAACTCCACCAATACGGTAAAAAATCCCAATCAGATTCTTGTAATTTTCTTACTTGTAATTTCATATAATATAATTTAATTTATTTATTCTGAAGAATATACAGCTTCTGAATTAAAAGCAAATAATTCTTTTTTAGTACTAGCATTAGCTATTGGTAATGTTAATTTAATTGAAGCAAATGCACCTTTTATTCCACTTACTATTTTATTATCTGTCTGTGTTAAAGAACCACTAACAACAATATAGTTTGGTTCTGATGAACTTATAGGTGCAAAATACTTGCCTTCTTTTTCTTGAAAAGGAAATGTTACTATTGTTGCCATATTATCCTGGTTGAATTACGTTTATTATTTGTGGTGCTACCGCTGAACCTGTTACTCTATTATTTGCTTTTGTAATTTCAATAGTAGTAGTTCTTTGAGCTCCGGTATTATTAGCTGGAGCAGAAACTGTAAAAGAAACTCCTGGAGATAACGGTATAGCTACGCCAGAAGCAGCAGAATTTAAAGATAACCAAGATGCAGTTGGAGTACCTGGTGAAGCAGATCCATTAACATTCCAAGTACTAGCTATATTTTGTAAACCACCAGCTTGAGGTAAATTTATTGTAGAAGTACTACCTAATGTTGCTGTAGCTGCTCCTACTGTTGAATCTACAACTGGAGTTACAACTGTATCTTGAGTAAGTATAGGTATAACTTGAGTTATTGCTAGTTGACCGCTTTCGTTACTTAAAACAGGAGTTGGTGTAGTACCAGTTGGAAAACCAGATAAAACATAACTATTATCAACAAGTACTTCAGTTGTTGCACACGTATATGTTATAACAACTGTTCTAGTGCTTGCTAAATCAAATGGAGAATTATAAAAAGGTGTACCTATAGCTGTTGTTGATCCGTCTGATTGAACTGGAGTACTATAATTAACTGTTCCGCCTGTAGGCGCTGCTACATTACCTTGATTTAATTGTAAGGTATATTTTAATGTTGCTGATCCATTTACTGTTATAACACCAGCCGTTGCTGTATTTGTAACAGTAACAGGTAAAGTGTATCTAATATTATCTCCTACACGATCGCCATTAGGTGGCGTTAAAGAACCAGGATTTACACTAGCTGGAACACCTGAAGTATCAATTGTTATGTTTGCATTATCAACATAATAATTAGTAAAAGCTGCTGTTGTGAAAACAACATTATTACCTCCAGCTGTGGTAAACACTTGTGAAGCTGGAGTTATTGAAGAATTTGAAACAGTATCTATAATATTTACAGTTAATAAAGCTACAGTAAATGCTAAACTAGCACCTGTACCTCCTATGTTTAAAGTTTGTACACTATTAGCATTTCCAACAATATGTTCAACCAAAAATACTAATCTTCCATCTGTAGATTCAAATGGAGCAGTTCCAACAGGGTTTGTTACACTTAAACTACTTCCAGAAGCTGGTGTTAATGTTACGTTGTTTACATTATCAAAAGCAAATTGAGAGTTTAATGGTGATACAAAAATAGCCCATTGAATATTTTCACCTTGCTTAGCTTGAACTGTGTTAGGTCCATTAAATACAGAATTAGGCGCAGCGCCATTTAACTGTAGTGTTGTTGTAAAAGATGTCGCTAGAACCGGTAGGGTTCCTGAAGTATTTATGTTTGTTTCTATATATTCTAATTCCCAACCAGAATCCCCTTCATAACTTAAACTGTTAAATTGTTTAACTAAAGAAGGGCTGTCATTAAAAACAGGTATAACATAAGACTCTTGAGTTCCTAGACTATAAAAATTATTTCTAGTTACATTAGCACTATGATGTTGCCATAATTGACCACTATTAAAAGTATAGTATGTATTATTTAAAGATAAACCACCTTCTTGTTTATAACCTCTAAAACTTGTCCATCCACCTGATCTATCATCAAATGTTACTGTTAAATAACCATCTGATGCTGTTGCTGCGTTTGTATCTTCATTACTATCAAAGCCCTCACCTATAATAGTTAATTCATACATGTGACTATATTCATCATAAGATCCTATAATAGATGTAGATTGTTTTAATGCATCTCTAAAAAAGTCACCCATACCTACTTGAGATATTTCAGTTATACCATTTTGAGATAACCTCAATACAGTTCCTCTATTTTTATCTGTAAAATATCTTGAAAAACCAAAACTTGCAAAAGATTGAGGATCGTTTGATATACCAAATTGACCTGGATAAGCCGCAATAGTACCTAAAAATTGAGTATTACTAGTCACAGGCACTGCACCGCCTTCAGCTGAATATATAAAATTTTTATCAATAGGTGATCTAGATACTTTATCTTCTTGAAATATTAATATTTGTGTATCATCAACAAACATTTTTTGCACAGAACCATTTAATGGATCAAGAGAGATTGTTAAACCACCTTCAGATTCATTGAATTGATTTATATAATTAATACCAGTTCTAGAATTTAAAAGTCCACTAGAATGTATAAGAGTGTTACTTCTTCTTTCTTGAGTAAAATTTTCTTGTACTACGTAGGCTCTAACACCTACATCAAAAAAAGGTTCGTTGAATCCAGCTCTAATTCTATTTATTTCAACATGGTATCCTGCTGTAAATGTAAGCAGTATACAATTAAAAAATTCTATATCAATAGCTGTAGCTGGAATGTCTGCAACTAAACCACCTGTAGATGTTTCATAAAATATATCTAATTCAGAGCTAATAGGTTCTGTTTCAAAAACACATAAACCAGCTGATACCGCACTTCCAGATTGATCTAAAGTAACAACGTTAGCTTCACCTGAAGGATTATTTATTGATTGTACTGAGGTTAAATTAGCTTGCGGTTTTACAACTCCAGCTTCTGGAGTATATACATTTGCTCCATTTAAAAATTTAGGATAAACAGATACATCACATGGAGATATTGTTGCTGAAGTACTTGGAGGTATCGCAGCTGTTTGATCTCTAGGTATTTTATTTATACTATCACCAAAACGATTAACAGTATTAGTTCCAGAAACAGTAGATATCCAATTGTAGTACTCTTGTTCGCGTTGTTTTACAACAACTCTATATGAATAAGCCCATGTTGGGATTTGTGCTGTGTCTGTAAAAGTAATTCTTAACGCATTAAATGCTGTTGTTGAAGATGCATCTCCTGTGTTTGAATCTATAAAAACAGTATCAGTGCCAGAACTAGATAATATAACTGGTGATTGCCTGCCAAATTTATCAGCTAATACAATACCAACCTGATATGTTCTTCTTGATTTAACTGATTGATTTGTTAAAATATTATTTCTAGCAGATGTTTCACCTGTTCTTTCAACACTAAAAGCTATATTAGGTATATCAAAATTTTGTAAAAAATTTCCATAAACTAATCTACCACCAGCAACCTCTTGTGCTTTAGCTTTAATAGGCACAGCATCATAAACTCTAGTAAGCTGATCAGGTGGTAAAGTTCTAAATGGATCTGTTGAAGAATATGTAAAATTTACAAAAGGTTCTGTTGTAACTTCTTGATCATCAACAACATATAGTGTACCAGATCCAGACTCTTTATATATTAATTCAACGCTTGTAATGCCATATCCAGTTGGCGTCGGTATTTGTAGTTGTACTTGGTTTATTGCGTTAACAAAAGTTTCTATTTCACCAAAATCAGCTAAGCTGTTATTTATTGTATCAGTTTCATTTAATCTTGAAAAAAGTATAGGAGAAAATGGAGCTAATACACTATACTCGCTATCTTCAAACTGCCACCTGTATGAAAATCTAATAAGTTTATCTTCCATAAACGTAGAAGATATACTAGATTCTCTAGTTGCTGCAACAATAGTTGGCGATTCATACGGAGTAAACTTAGCTACAGATATTAAATTGTCTATATCAGCAGCGGCGGTGTAATAAGATGTATTATTTCTTGCTGTTACTACATTTATTTTTCTAGGGCAATTTCTATCATCAGTCCAAAACAACAGATCATCGACTATATTTATACCTGTTATAGGATAATTTTGATGTAAGTTTAATTGTTGCGAAACAATTAAAGCTGTAAGTTGTTTTGTTTTTTGATCATATTCAAATAAACCATGTTGACCGCTATTAGTTTCATTGTATATTGAATTTGTAGTAACAAGAAAATATATTTTTTCTGCACTAGTATCAGCTACTTGACCTATGCATTTACCATTAGTAAGTCCGCTTTGTGCTACTAATTCATTACCTAATAAATTTTCAACAGCGCCAACATCTGAGCTTTCTGACTGCCCGATATTAATATTAAAACCTTCTCGATATTCACCGGCAGGTACTATTCTGTCATCCAGATCTCGGTTCATTTTACCGACATTGAATGTTCTTTTAATTTCTGGCATAGAAAATTATTAGTGTTTAATCCATTTAGCTTTGTTACGAAATATATTAGTCATTTCAGCTACTTTCATATTTGCTATTCTTATTTTTGCATTTTGCATTTTAGCATAAGCTTCTTTTTTATAAAGAGCAACACCTCCAGCGGCTGAAGGTCTAAGTTTACTTAAGTTATATAGTATTTGTGCATATACAGCATCTTCAGCTAACTTAGGTACTAAAACATTGTCAAAATTACCGTTTTCACCTAAACCATCTGATATATAATAAAGAGTTATTATAGTATCTTGAGAAAAAGATGAATCAAAATATATTTGTCCAGCATTTAAATCTAAAACAAAAGAACCATTAATATTTTGAAATTCAGGTGTTAATCCATATCTAGCCCCAAAATATCCAAAATTATCTTCATAAAAATAACCATTATAGTAATCTAAAGCTTGTTGTTGTTCAGCTATTTTATTAGCTTCTTGATATCTTTGTAATGTGTCAGATTTTTCCGCATATAAAGCATTACCTTCATTATCATAAAGATAAAAATAATTATTATCTTGAGCAACGCCTTTATTAGCACTAGTTACACCACTAGGTAGTATAGTTCTTTGTACTCCCATATTGTCTGTGTAACACAATTTTATGTAATTAACATAATCTGAAGGTAATGACATCTGCAACATAGAGTTTAATTGTATTTCAATAGAACTCTCTGAATGAAATACATCATAGCTAAATTCTTGCACAGCTCGTTGTGCCCAAAATGCAATTTCATACCGCGGCACTTTAGTCAAAGCTTTTCCATCTCCTACATAAGCAACCATAAAATTACTTATTATATCATTAAGATTTGTTCTCCTATAATATCCGGGTATAGCTAAACCATTTCCACCGTCTAATGCGGAATAATTATCTACGTCTAAAGGTTTTCTTGATATTGCCATTATTGTTCAGTTGCTGCGTTTTGTTGTTCTTTACCTTGTGCAAATCCTGCTACATCAGCTTGTTTTATAACTACTCCAGCATAATTTAATATATTAACAACTAAATTATTTTCTTCAGAAGGATGTAGTTCAAAATTATAAGATTTAGCCGCTGCGTCATAACTATCATTTGCAGGATCAAAAACAGTGGGATCATAATAAGGTATTGTACCATTTAATAAATAACCCCACTTAGGTCTTGTTGGTTTTTTTAAATATTCAAGTTTAACGCCAGTGCTTATAGTATTAGGATATACATCAATTGAATTATTAGTTAAAGTGTATACTGGTTGGCTAGAAACAGGAGCTGTTAAAGGAGATAAATTTATATATTTAATTTCATCATGTGAAGATTGATCTGCAACAACATCATTTACAGAAACAACTCCTAATCTATATAAATCACTAGGTAATGAAAAAGTATCATTAGCTTTAGTTAAACTTGCTTTTTTGTAAAACAAATTAACTTTTTCTGATAAATATAAGGTAGGATCTGAAAAATCACTTTGCACAAATGAATTACTTTCATAAGCTGAAGCTTTTGGAAAATAAGATGCAAAAATCTCATTTTGTACTTGCTCAGCTAATCTATTAAATTCTTCGGGCGTTATATAACCTCTATTGTCTTTGTTTGAAATAACAAGCACAGTTTGGTATACATTATTTATATTTACCATTAATTTGTTTTTATGTTAATTTAGTTGATATAGAGTTGATTTCTCACTCTATATCAGGTAAGCTATGAAAGCTTTTTAGTTAAAGACTTCATTAAATCGATGCCTTCATCTGTTTTAAAATATTGAGACAAAGCACTATAAGGATGTTGATCAAATGGTACTGTAAGTATTTTTTTGCCATTAGCAAATTTAAATACAGTATTATCATCTGTTAACATTATAATACCAGCCTCTACAGCTCTATTAGCTAAGTTTCTTAATTTAATATCTTCATCTTGAGATATTTCAATAAACAAAGCTGGTTGAGATTTAGCAAATCTATAAGCATCTCTTTTTAATTCCCTAGACGACATTGAACTTACTGCGCTACCTAATTCAGTGCGCATTATAGCTTCTAAATGTTCTATATCTAAAGATTTAACTAAGTTTAATGCTTCTAATTCAAACTCTAAAGTATCAATTTCATCTTCTGCTTCTTTTTTAGCATCAGCTTCAATCCATAAACTATTTCTCAAAGGATGATATATTGAAAGCATTTTTTGCATACTAACCTCAGATCTTGGAACATTTAAAATTCCATCTTGAAAAATAACATGCGTTAATGTTGAATAACCTTCTTGCTCATCTGCAAATACAGATTTTTGATTGCTTGCTAATCTTAACTCTCTATTTATTTTTAAACCTTCATCAAACCATAATAGTGGTTTTCTAGGTGTATGTCTAGTCTGTATAGTGTATGTTACTGGTGAATGATTACCCGCTAGAATATAAGTTCTATCTTTGTATTCCCAATTTTTTTCAGCTTCAGCACTAGAGCTTTTTGTTTTACTTGTAGTTGTTGTCATAATTAAATAATATAAAATAAGAATACTGGGCCCCGAAGAGCCCGTATCCTATTGGTTAAAAAATATTAAGCTTTGAATAAAACAAAGTTATTAGCCGCTTGAGTGATAAGACATCTTTCACTTAAGTAGTTAAGTTTCATTTCATCAATATCAGAAGTTGGAGAACCAGTTCCAACAGATCCTGTTATCCAAGATTTGTTTTTACGGTTTTCAGTTTCTGAAGCTCTATATCTAATGTGTAAGAATGGTCGCTTAATGTTTTGACCTAATTGCTGATCGTAAACTGTAGAAGTTCCTGCAGGAATTAACACACCTTCAATGTCTCCAAAGCCTCCACGAGTTGACCAGTCATTTAAGTATTTCCAGTCAGTTTTGTAAAAGTCATAAGAACCTCTTCGGTATCCTGTAAACCCTAAGTTAAGAGCCATATCAGCGCTGTTGTTAAATACACCGTAAGATGTACCGTGAGCGTGATTAGCTGTTCCAGCATATGCACCATTTTGCATTGCAAGAATATCATCAATTTCTAAAGAAAGTTCACGATTTAAGAAAAGCATGTTCTCTTCAATTGCTCCTTGCTTGTCTAATTGTTTAAGTACTGCATCAAAGTCTGTTAATGCTCCACCACCTGCTTGAGCAGCTGCTTGAGATCCAAACCCTTGATATACATTTCCACGCGACTCAAGAGCAGCAAAGAAACCTTCAGTACCTCTAGCGTTTTGTGCAGCTAAAGATCCTCCAAAAGTGCCTAATGCAATATTAGCACCACCGGCTGTTTTAGTCACACCTTCAACCATAGACATTTCAAGATAGTCTTCCCAACGTAGTCTATTTTCATGCTCTGATTTAACATACCATAAGTATCCACCAGCTCCATTTTCAGAAGTAACTTCAATCCAACCGATCTGAGCTGTGTCAGAACCATTTATTTGATAGTTTTCTTTTAAAATAATAGGAGCGTTTGCAAATGTAGCATATCCTGGATCAAGCTTTTCAGTAAAGTTTCCTGTACCTTTAGCAAATTCAGAACCATAAACTATCGCTGTTAATCTATCTGCAGCAGCTATAGCGCCAGTAGCGGTATAAGCTTGAATTTGGAACATTTGCCCTGAAACAGCAGTAACAACACCTTTTATAACAGCGCCATTTCCACCAACTGCTGATGTAGCTGTTGTTTGAATTTGCACCATTACTGTTTGTCCTACTCTAAAGTTACAAGGTACAGTATTTCCTGGAGCAGCTGTTAAGCCTACACTTGCTGGTTGAGCAACTGGTATCTCAAAGTTAAGTACTCCACCTGCGTTAGCATCAGCCGCAATAGCAGCTTGACCACCTCCAGCTGCAGGCATTGTTCCTGCATTTCCTCTTGGTATTACGTTAGCGTATCTAGTATGTAATCTACCTTGCTCAGTCCATATAATTTGATCTGATGTCGAAGGCATCTCCGCAGACACCATACGAAGGAAAGAACCTATAGATCTGTTTCCATATCTTTCTACTTCTTTTTCGTATACGTCTGGTAAAAATTGTTGTGTCCATTGACTAAAGTTAGGATCAGTGAAGTTAATGTAGTTTCCACCGTACATTGCTTTAGTTTGGGTTGGTTGTAAAGCGGCTGGTATGCCTGCTGTAAAAGCCATATTGTTTTGATTTTAAGTTGTTATTATTATTTCCATTTAATGCGCAACTTGTCTGAAGATTCTCCTGAGACTACTCTAATTTTATCTCCTGAGTTTGTAATTACTGAAGATGCATCGCTTCTAGGATCCATATTTATATTTTTAGCTTTTCTAGCTGATTCTTTTATAGCATCGGCACGGCCTTGCTCATAAAAATGATTAGCTATTTTATCTGCATTTTGTGCAGCAAATAATGCTTTATGGTATTTATCCACGTCTTTTGCACCGCCTTCACCTTCAAATTGATTTAAAAAATTTGTAATATCAGACTGGAACTCTTTTGTTTTTTTAGGATTTTCAACTTTAAATCTATATTTGTTTTCTCCGACGTTAAAATCAAAACCTTTGAAATTATCGGAAAATACTTTATTAGTTTTAGCTGTAAAATCTTTTTTATATTTTAATGCTTGTTCTTCAAGTTGCTTTTGTTCATTATAATAGTCAAATGCTTTTGTATATGCTGGATCAATATTTTCTTTTTTTCTTAACTTAAGATCAGAATAATATTTATCTTTTGCTTCATTTAAAGCTTTTTTAGCACTATATAATTCTTCTTTAAAAGCTAATTGCTTAGCTTTAATATCAGACGGTTCGTCTAATTCGTTATCATAGGCAAAGTTTTTATCCATTAAAAAATTTATATCTTCTTTGTCTAAATGAGGTTTTGTAAATTCATAATATTCTCTAACTAAACTTATATTATCTAATTTAGTTAAATCTCTATTTAATTTAGTATAATCCTCAACAGTTCCACCGGTATCTTCCATAAACTTTATAAGCTTATCAATACCTTCTGGCAACTCTATGTTAGTATCTTGTACTATTTCTTCTTTAGTTAAAGGAGCAGGTTTTTCTTCTACTTCTTTTTGTTCAACTTCTGTTTCTTCTTTTACTAATTCTAAAGGAGATTCATCTGTTGTTTGTTCTACTTCTTGTTCTTTGGAATTATCTTCTTGATTGGATTCGACCCGTACTTCGCCGTCCACTTCTTGGCTATCTCCGGTTCGTTCGCCCACAGATACCTCCGTTGTTTCTCGCTCTTGAATGGCATTTTCTTCTTTTTTATTAGGTTCTTTGTCAACATTTATTTTATAAACTCCATCTTCTTGAAGTCCATATTCTTCGCTAACTTCACCAGATTCAACAGCTTGTTCTAAAACAGCAGCTTCTTTTTCTTGAGGAGTTACTACAATATCTTCTGATGAATCTACTGCTTTAACTTCTATTTTTTCTTCTGTATTGTTTTCCATAATTTTATATAATATAATAATTGTTTAATTTTTAAGATGCTTCAAATCTTCCCATATCAAAGCCACCTA